>JAABUQ010002279.1_pt1 | contig 38473 bp, 38 predicted proteins | sample 5560001 | NCBI WGS metagenome assembly JAABUQ01 (sample SAMN10711888, study PRJNA513371) | rock metagenome | isolation source: Antarctica rocks | place: Antarctica: Victoria Land, Finger Mt nord | collected 2015-12-18 | reverse complement strand
CCTTCCCCCGTCTGCCAAGCAGTGTCGCATTATCCAAACTCAACTCAAACGCCCCCCTATTCTTCCTGACCTGCTGCTTCGCCGCCGCCGCCACCTGCGGGCTGTGCTGCCCATAGCCCTGTTTCGGGGCGGGGGCATCGCGCTGGCGGGCCTGCGCGGCGGCGGAGGCGTTGAGGTTGGTTGAGCGCATTTTCTGCTCTACGGTGGAGACGTCGGCGGGGCCGCCCTGGGGCTTGGGCAGCTTGGAGGGGTGGGTCTGGGCGGGGGCGTCGGCGGGGAGTTCGTCGTCGTCCGAGTGGTCGTAGTCGTCGTCGTCGTCGTCTTCGTTGAGGGGGTTGAGGCCGTTCATGCCCGCGGCGCCGCGGTAGCCCTGCGGGAAGTTCTTGCGGCGCTTGCCTTCTTCTTCTTGTCGGTGGACCGCGTAGCTGACGTCGAAGACTTCGCGGAGGTTGACCGCGCCGGGGGAGCGGAAGTCCATGCGGCGTTGGTGGCCGCCGGGTGTTTCGAGCAGTTGGGCCGAGAGCGGTTCGGGGGGGGTTGAGAGGTGCTTTTGGGTGCCGAAGCCGTATTCTTTCTGGCGGGTGTAGAGTGGAGTGGCGAGCGGGGGGGCGTCAGCTGCGGCGTAGGTCTCTTCGGTAGATTGGCGGATCCAGGGGTGGGCCAGGAATTGTTGGATCGTGTAGCGTTTGTCCGGGTCGACGGTGAGGAGGTGAGACACGAGATCTTGGGCAGATTTGGAGATGTCGTCCCACCAAGGGGACAGGAATGTGTATTGGCCGCGGGCGACTTTCTCGGTGAGGACTTGAATGCTTTCGTCGTAGAAGGGGGGGAAGCCGCAGAGCAAGGTGTAGAGGACGCAGCCTAGGGCCCACATGTCGACGGATTTGGAGTACCGCTCGTCTTTGACGATTTCAGGGGCTGTGTAGCCAACCGTACCGCATGGTGTCATTGTTTGACTATCCCAGATGACTTTTGATAGGCCAAAATCGGCGATCTTGATCTTGCCGATTCCTCCTGAGCCAACGCCTTTGATAAATTCTCCTTCATCCGCCTTGTCCTCGTCCTCGGGCGCTCGTGGCTTAGGGTTTCTGGTAGGCATGAAAGGTGCTGGGTAGAATAGAAGATTCTCTGGTTTGATATCACTGTCCTAGATGTTAGTAGAGACCTACGTCTAGCGTTGCGGTACCTACCGATGTACAACACCAGCTGTTTCATGCAGATATTCCAGAGCCTCCGCGACTTGAAGGATAACGTGACGGCTCAGGTCCTCGCTGAAATATGTCAACCTGACGATTTGATGGAACAGCTCGCCTCCAGGGCAAAGCTCCAAGACAATGTAGTAGTATTGACGAGATTCAGAAAAGTCGATGAGTTGTACAATGGATGGATGATCGATCTGCCGCATGATTTGCACCTCTTTGAGAATGTTCGCTCTCTGTCAGAGAAATGTAAGTCAGTCTTGCCCCGTAGTATGCTGTACACGACATAAACAACATGATGCGAATTCAGCGAATGATGTTAAGGAAGTATGCGCACCTCCACAACCTTTGGTTGCTTTTTGAAATCCGGATGTAGGTGGTCGTTGCCCTAGTGCACGATGATATTGGTAAGGGATTGGCGAGAAGTTGGAGTCTTGTGGAGGTGAAATACAAAACGCAGCAACAACATGCAACGGCATAGGAAGGGAAAGCCTAAATTCTGAGGCACGTAGGCACATACCTGCGTCGAGTTCATTTCGAATTTTCGAACTACTTTGATGGCAACCTCGCCGGCCCGACCCGTGTTATCTCTGGCACGGTACACGTTGCTAAAGGCGCCATCTCCCATCTTCTCGAGCAGCGTCCACCGCTCCAGTCCAGGATACTTTGGCAGCTTGCCTTGGCTCTCTCTCTCTTCAGCGACAATCCTCTCTAGGACGGACGGGTCGTTACTCCTATCCACCGAGCCTGCATCACCGATCCTTTGATTGTCCCCGGCCGCTTTGGCAGCGGCACCTCCGGCCTGAGCGGCGACATTGCGGCTATCAATGTTTGCGGCAGAGAAGTCTCCACCTGGCACATTGCCATGCTGTAATGGTTTATGATCTAGCACATTCGGATCACTGACGGCATATTGAGCTTGCGGTGGAGGTGGAGCGTAACGTTGTTGCTGGGCGTTGACGGGTGAGAGATTTGTAGTTGGTTCGGCAGCTTGTCGCGCCTGCTTGCCGTGCCGTATGAAGTTTTTGAGATTTTGTATTGTAGACATGGTGAAATGTGTGGAGAGGTAGAGATGCGGATCGAGTTGGTGGAGGTGGATGAGAGTCAGGAGGTTCGAGGGTTGTGACGGTCTTTCTGCTCCGAGCTTGGTAAGCCCTATGTAGTTGACAAATTGCGACGACACCACCTCTCTTTTGAAAAGAGTTGAAGGATTTGAAGCTGAGGAAAGCAAATGTTTGCAGGTCAAATATGGAAATATGGAGATATAGACTAGATCATACCTGTGTTTCGTGTAAGGTGGTAATTTTATTTCAATCTTTCGAGGTTTTGCTTGATGCGGCTGGCCAAGGATGGTGGTGGGCACGCTTGGCGTTGCCGCCGATGTCATCGGCTGGGGCTGACGGGGATTAGTATGAGACCAATGCAAGAAACACCAGCACACGGTGACTGGGATCTCTACTGAATTTATTGCTGACTGCCTGTATTGACAGACTCAAAACGGATAGTTGGCATGGAATGGACATTGATATATGGTGACTGGAGAGCAAAGATGATGCTATGTGCTGGGATGTTGGTTGTTCCCCTCCAAAGACTGTTTGCTGCACAATGACGCAGATAGCATCATCCCGCATTACTACGTACCTAATTAGCATCAACCATCACGATCACAGTCAACAATCTTCATATAGACGAATCGTGGACTTTCTCTGCCTTGTATTGAATTTTAACAATTGCCTCTCGCCCAAATTGAAAAATGCAGTGTCTCTTGATCTATCATCTACTGGTGGAGCATGGCGGAGATTGATGAGTGATCATGGTCTTGCATTCTGATGATTCGCTAAAACAGATATATCGAGAGTCATCGAGTAGTCATCGCCAAAGTCATTGATCATGGCAAACCGTAACTTGAAAATCCCATCTCGCATAACATCGTCCCCACCCATAAATCATTCACGCTTCGATGCAATCGCCCCGTACCCAATGTTATGCGCAAACGCCGAATGCGAAAAGGCGGAATCCATCATCATCGCTCATTTCCTCCGATCATATATGCCATTGTTGGAAACAGACCCGCTGTTCGACAACGCCCGCTCAACTTCTTTCATGCCCTCCGTCCCCAACCTCAGGCCCCACGTATCCAATCCGCCCCCGGAGCCAGTCTCTCCGCGCCTCGCGTTTCCCTTCCTTGCGCATCTCCCGCCTTCGCTGCAATCGGTCCACTAGCCCTCGGTATCCAACAAACTGCACCTGAAACCCTTCCCGCGGCATGTCTCCTTGTCTCCTCTCCGTATAATCATTCTCGCTGGGGTGCACAAATTTGTAGTGGGGCTGATTGGCCCACGCTGCAGTCGTCGAACGTCGAGGGCGATGCGAAGATGGAAGCTTCAGCGAGCCTGTCAGTCGACGGGTGATCGGGGTCGATTTCTTCTGCTCGAAACCGGATCTCTCGACTTCGTATGGTAGGAGGCCTCTTGTCGGGCGCTGGGCTGTAGAAAGGGATGAGGCTCGCCGTGGCACCCGTGTGGAAGCGGTACGGAGAGGTCCAGCCAGACGACTGGTGAGTGACATGGTACGTGAGGGGGGTGCTAGGCTGTTGGATCGTTGGGGGGATAGAATTCCGTGATTACCAAATTCGCTTTCACTGTCGCTTTCTTCGGCGTCGTGCCACAGGCTTCGTGGTCGCCAGAATGGATGCAACTTGCTGTCTAGGTCATCGACAGCGCTTACGCTCCTGCGTCCTCGGGAGCTACGCAACGAAAGGGTCCGAGTGAAGGGCGAGACGATTGACTCGGAGTGGCGTCGGGCAGAAAACGCACGTTTCACCGATGAGAACGGAGCGCTCAAGCGATGTGGTTTTGAAATGGTCCGAGAGGTAACTCGAGTGTCTTCAGACGACGACATGGCATTAGCGGGCGTGGGGGGGATGATCTGGAAGTCGGGAGGCTGAGGAGGATCTCGTGGGTTTTGGAGAGGTGAATTGCAGATTTCTCTTTGCGGTGCCTCATGATGAATGATGGGTGTGACGGCGCCAGGAATTGCTATGCTTGCATTTCCGGCGATAGTAGCTTTTTGCTCTCTGTGTGGTGAGCCTTCATCCCCTGCCATCTCCTGAATGACAAGGATGGATCTATTGGTATGTGGATAGATGCTGATGGCTTTCGCTTCGTTTACTTCAAGCGTCCCCGGCGTGGAAGAGTGGGCGGAGCGCAGTGAGAACGGAGTGACAAGAGCTGATCGTGGGCGGAAAGCCGACCACTCGCCAGCAGCGGTTCGATCTAATCCAGAATCATGTAGCTCCTGGGCATCAGGACTCTGCATCGTAGAGTTCGTCTGGCCTGCGGGCGTTGGTGGAACATAGTGAGTGATCATACCTCCAGATGTGGCCGACGTTGCTCTCAAATTATTCTCACTCAGGGAAACAGACAGATCTGCGGCTGCTTTGACCGCCGCTGGCGAGGGGTCTTTTTCAATTCTGTCTTGAGGAACTGAAGGTGTAACTTGCTGGATTACCACAGATAATGCTCGGCGATCCCGACGTGGTATATCAAAGTACCCGACGTTCTCTTCCGGGGCGGTTGTTGGTCGTGATGATTGCGGACGAGAAGTTGTTGAGAAGGTATTCGAAAGATGCTTACTACTAGATGTGGAAGATTGTAGTGACGAGCGGCGGTCGGGAATGACAATGACCGGGGCATGAGATCCGAGAGCTGTCTCTCTTCGAGGTGGTGAAGCTTTTCCCCTCATTTCTTCTGGCGTATCCATGGCGAAGCTACTCCGTAGACCTTCATCAGGACTTTTCACGTTTCGATCTCGCTGCCGTAAAGAGTGAGCGTAAGAGGCAAGTGAACTTCGATTAGAATCACTTCCTATCAATTTGCCAGTGTGCCTTAGAGTTTGACGTCGCCGGGGTGGTGAGTCGATAACCATAGCTTCAACGATAGTCGAATTCGTAGAAGCTTGGGAAAGCCTCTTATCGTTGACCTCGCGTATATCAGCGTCAAGCTCATCGATATCGTTCTTCAAGGGCCAGTCAATCTGCTCCGCAAATTTTGCCGTTGAAAGACTGTCTTCGTTGGATCGATTTTGCTCCACCCTCTGGCGGAGGTTCAACGATGTCGCAGAAATTGGATTGGCGTCTTCGCTGGCTGTTGAGGAAGCTTGGCGATCATGGGTGATGATATGGGGCCGCTTGAGACTTCTCCGCTTGGGATCCTCGGATAGCCTCTGCTGACGAAGTTCCTCTTCAATGCGTCTCTGGTCCTCACCTTCCCAGGCACCTTCAAAATTCACAAACTCATCGTCTTTCGGAGCTGGCACTGGCGTCATCTTTCTTGGTGTAGGTTCCTCGTCTTCTTCGGACTCCAGGCCTAGCCCCAATCCAACATCTTTCTGTCTTGCAAGTCCAGTAGTCCTCAGCCACTTCTGTCGCGCAGGATGTAGGGAAGGCGATTCCAGCCCTCGGCTCTCACCGTCTGACGAGAAGTTCTCGTGAGCCGTTCTGAAAGAGTCCGTTCGACTATCGGAGACGTTGCGAAAAGATAGTAAAGGCGTCAATGAAGGCACTTTGCGTATCTGTCTTGGGGGAGTTGTTTCCGGAGTTGGTGGACTTCGTTGCACTAAGGATGTTGCGTCGGAGCTATCGCTTGCCTGCGTGGTAAAGTCTCGTTTCCTCAAAGCCGCATCATCAATCCAGCTCTTGAAATGGTCCCTGAAGTTTATCGGTGGAGTCAGAGGCACTCCGATGACGGGTACCACGCGGATAGGTGGAGACTCCGAGTCGTGGACAAGGGGATCTTGAGGGATCCAAGGCTTGATCTGACCGTCGGTGATGTATTTTGCAATGTCGTCGTTGGGAGGCGACCTTTGCCTGTGGACTTTGGGGCGCATGGCTGTTCCATCTTCTTGTGCCAATTTTCGTCGAGGAAGCGCCTTATGAGCTTTGAGTGACCCGAGAATGGGTGACTCGATGCCTTCTATAGAGGCTACAAGCTCCTTGCCAGGCATTTTCGCTCCACGCATCCAGCGCGAGGATGACCAAATCTTTAAAATATCCGTACACTAGTGGCAGGGTTCTGTATAATTAGGAGTAATATTCATAATCATTGATAATTTCGGGGGCAAGCGAATGCCTCTTCAGACCTGGAGGGCAGTCTCGCAGATGCTCGGGGCAAAAGATGACTCTGCAGGACGTTGCATCGGCGTATCGAAGTGGGGCGGACGTGCAGAATATCAGACTCTGCTGCATCGCACGTTGCGCACGTTGAGGTCAGGCGTATGTCAGGCAATAGGCAGAGGCTTTGGCCTGCGAAGTCGCGTCAAGTGCTGATATCGGAGGAAGGACGTGATCGATAATGCACTCAGCCTTTGCAAGCCGTATTGAGATGCGGTAGTTGGTTGTCCTCGAGGCTCAGCGCAGGCTAGCATTCGAGAGCCAGGCAGCACGCAATGTTCTGGTCTTTGAATGTCGGGTAGCTGCCTGTTATCAGCCTCCTTGGAACAGACAATCAAACCCTGCACGTCCGTCCAAACAAGGTGAAGCTGAGCGACGAAAGGGAGGGTAGCAAAGAGATGATGATTGCGACGGACTCTACACGCCACTTTAGGTCTAGTCAAAGTGTTTTAGCCGCTGGTACTCCGCAGTGGTTGTAACTATTTGGTCTTGATCGATGGGAATCAGTGGCTGTCTGTCGGCAATCACTGCCAGATCTTTCGGATCTTTCAAATAATCATTACATTGAAAAGGCCACCTCAGCTCACACACTTTACGAGTGCCACGCCCCTCTCCAAAAATGACTGGCTGGAATAAATCCCCGAGCTACTGACTTCGCCGTTGCGGCTGTTAATAGAAGGTGGCATGCCCCGATGAGTTGAACGAATCGAATCAAAGAGCAGCAGCCTTGTCGTGCCAGAACACCGTTTGTCTGTGGCCGTGCATTTGAAAAGGATGTCTGCTGAGATCTTTTGAGAGGCTTTACTCCATCGAGATTCTGACGGCGCGAGTGGCGGCCATTGCTGGGATGACATCCATCGTATCCCGATACTAAGTTGAGATTCCCTATCGTGATCAGATGGCCTCAAATAGTCTCACCGGTGCTCACTCTGCTGAGATACTGGCAGCCTTAGTGCATCGCCGCGACGATGGCCTTGGTTCTCCATGTGCAGAACCCTCAGTCTCACATATGGTGCCTCATCGCCATGCTAGTGTCCTCTCAAGTTATGATACAGGGAATGCTTGTCCATTGTTCTTATGTACACAGTCCCCTCCAGCTTACAAGCAGTCGGTCTCTACACCTCGCCCTCTAATCCCACCGTCCAACACTATGCTTTCCTTTGCGTACTTTCATGAACACAGCTGTCTCACTGACCTCACAGCCCACCCTTCCCCAATCCAATACCTCCTACAACAAGACCGCCGCAATCCCAACCGCCACACCCACAATCCCCATCCCCATGGTCAAGCCAACCCTCCCCACAGCCGCACTCTTCGTACTTTGTGGCGCAGCCCCACTGCTCGTCCCACTCGAAGTCCCAGTTGAGCCCGCCTTACCAGCCGACCCCGTCGTCGTCGCGCTCGCACCACTACCCTTCGCATTCCCCACCCCGCCAGTAATCAGCACAGGCGAAAACGGGGGCAAATCGCTCCCGGTCAACGTAGCGGTCTGGACAGAAGAAATGCCCGAGGCATCAGGGCCGTTAATACCACCGGTGCAGACAGCCTGGGTTGTGCCAGCGAGTTTGCAGTCGACGCCTACAGCACTACCAGAAAGAATCATATCAGTACACTATCCAACGAGAAAAAGCGACGGGAGAGAAAGAAGGGAGCATCAGTACAGGGCAGCCATACTTTCCATTCGCTGAATACGTATAATGCAACGTACTCGGGCCCTCCACCACCGTGATCGGACTCGGAAACACACATCCACCATTGGCACTCCCCGCCGTCGTAACCGCGGCCTGGCGCTTATTTTTCGCGGTGGCGCTGCCGGCACCGCTGGCGTTGGTTGCGCATTGGATCACGTAGGTTGTGGCAGAGGCGTCGGAGCCGGCGATAGAGCCGACGAGGCTTTGGGGTTCGGCGTTGGGGAGGAGGAGGGATACTGTTGTTGATTGGGCGAGGGTGAGGGTTGTGAGGGCGGAGAGGGTGAGGAGAGTGGAGAGCATGGTGGTTGAATGTGTGGGGGGTTGGGGTGGTGGTGTAGTTTGGTGTAATTTGGCTGGAGCGCAAGGTGGGAGGGAGAGGTGTATTCTTTAAAGGAAGATTCGTTGCCTGGAATGGAACGAAATGGCGGTGACTACTAATCAATGGATTCCCGTATTGAATCCTCACTCCCTCGCCAAAACCCTTGTATCTTACTTAGCACACAAAAGCTAGTCAAGGAACCTTCAAACAAAGAGGCAAGGCAAAGACCCATCACCCTACCTTATATACCACCACAGCCTCGCAAACCTAATATTAATAACCGTCAGCCAATTTCCAGCCGAAACTCTCCCTCTAGCGCATGTTGGAATTAGCCCTTCGCGATCTTAGGCCCCTCCCCTGCCCCTATTCTGTCCCCGGCGGCGGACCCTCTTTCGGGCTTGGCGGCGTGGCGCCTAGTGGAAAAGCCCCATGGACCAGGGTGCGGCGCTAGGGACTAAGATACAACAAGGTGGATGATCCCCGTGCTTTCCCAACGGCGGAGAGCCCGAGGGTGCCCTACCGACCTTGGAGGCTGGAGGAGAGGAGACAGGTTGTTTGGGTACTGGGATGTGTGGGATGTAGGCAGCGCGGATTGGAAGATACGAGGATACGAGGGTTGGTTTGTTGTGAGTTGGTGGGGTATTGATAGGGGTAAAGTGGTGAATTGGCTCACGACCGAGGGACCTAGGTTGTTAGGCTCTTGTTTCCTCGTACCAACACAGTGGCCAGTGGGGCAGTGGGAGTCTGAAGCGCCTGGTGAATTGATTTGGAGTATTTGGATTATGACGTGAATGTTGGGCGCTGACATCGTTGATTGATATCCAACATCAGATATCAAATATTCAATGATAGGAAACGCCAATACCACCACTCTCCTCAGAACCTTCCTATCCGAATAAGTATGCACACATTGACGCCGACATTCCTACTCAGATCCCATCTACATCATGCCCTCCCCACCAATCTCCCCCATCAAAGGAAACGTAGCGGGGAAATCGCTCGGGAAATCCACCAGTCCGTCGAGCATCCAATTCAAGGGATCGAAGACTTCATTGTTATCGAATCGAAGCTCGTCGGGTGTAGCCGTCGTGTCCCCAGGCGCCACGGATGGGGCCAGGCTCTGGTCCACGACGGAGACCGAGGAGCTTTCGACTGCGGAGTCCGGGTTGGTGGGATTCTTGAGGGCAGCTGAGGCGGTTGTGTCAGCGATTGAGGCAGTTTGGGGTAGGGGAATGGAATGGAGACATACTTTCAAGATTGCCACGCCCGTTGGCTTGGAATTCTTCCCTCCATCTCCAGACCGAGTCGTAGACTAAGCTCATACTCATCCGGCATTTGACTTTCAATTGCAGCGAGTTTTCCATGCCGTTAGTATTGGAGCCGGGCTGAAATTTCCCTTGCGCTGCGCCACTGTATTTCCAGAGCTGAGCCAGCACTTCGGCGAGGCGGCTGGGGAGATCGTTCTGTTTGACGCTGATGTGACGGATGGCGATGATGGTGTCGTTAAAGAGCTGGCGGCCTTGATTGAGGTCGACGAATTCGGCAAAGAAGCTGGTTAGAAGTTTGAGGAGAGCGAAGCCTGATGCAATGATCATTTGTAAGATGTAATTAGGAGAGAAAGCAAGAACTAAATTTCCATCCCGTGATATTATGTTAAAGGCGCTTTCCAGGAACGTAGTCGTCGCAGTGTACAGGGCGAGAAGATCGGACTGGTAGTCTTTTGAGGTGGGAGAGTCGAAGAAGGCGGAGAGGCGGAGGTGGAGGCCGGCAGCGTGGAGGTAGAGGATTGAGACTATTCACGAGTTTAGGTCCGAGTGAGAACAGAAATCGCTGAGGGCTTAAGTTAAGAAAAAGCAGTGCCCGGATGACTGATAATTAAGCAAGAATTGCATATTCGGAGAACAAAGTACACATACATGGATCAGGATCTTGGAGCTTCTGCTCCAATTCGTGATATTCTCGAGCAAGGAATATGATCAGAGGGCTTCGCTGCTCATCACTAACCAGTCCCACTGGATCGAAATCGTTGCGGTAAAGGGCCTGTGTGACTTTGTTGCTGAATCGCTCGATCAATAGCCGATTCTCGGCATCAGAGGGCAGTTTGAAACCAGGATCATGGGCGCCTGTTGGGACTAAGGTCCAGTCGTAGACTGTAGGTGGAGGCTGGCCATAACCTGTTGCAACTCTGTAGAGCATCAGCGAACTTGTGCATGGCATTTCAAGGCTAGCACCTTACCGCTGAGCGACAGCATTACAAGACGCCCATGTCCTTACTCTATCCCTTAATTCCTCTTCCATGTACTCAATCTTGAACCTCGAGAAGTCCTGAGCGTGGGACGGCCTATGCAAGCCAATCTGCATGGCAATATGCATGTTCAAACCAGAGAGCATGAAAGTCGGATCTAAGGAGGTAGTGTTGGTGGGGAGAGGCCATGTGCACAGAACACATAATGTCTTCACCAGAATGTAACTCTGTGGAACTTCGGCGATCTGCTCCCATAGCAATTTTGTCAATTCGACTGATAAGGAAGGCAGGATCGAAGGGTCCGGTGTATATTTACGTGCCGCTACACTGATGATGACCCAGAATAGAAGAGGAGACGAATCGTAGAACTCGTCTGGCGGCCTGGTACCGTCGAAAATTGGAAGGAATGGATGGTAATACGCCCAAAAGCTTGATAGGGCTGTCAGCTAGATACGAATCATTAGGAAATACACCATCAGCCTACATCTGAAACAGTTCGTTCACTCGATCTTGACTTAATAGGAAGTTCCCTATCCGTCGAGATAGCAGCAGTTGGCCGTTCGGACTTCTCATGAACGATCCACCTTCCAGTCCCGACCGAAGGTCCATCAACGAAGCAACGGCTTCCTCCGACCCCATGTATTGGTCCAGGGTGGGTATATTTGAAATGCTGGGACTCGAAGCATCACTTGGTGCCTTTATTCGAGGGCCATGTGCTAAGGGGGAGGGTTCGTATTGGGCGAGCCTTCTCTTTAGGTCCACAATCTCGCGCTCCATTTCGGCATTCCTGCTCCTTTTGCCCACTCTTTTGAAGTTCGAGTCGATCTTGCAGTCGAGACTTAGACGTCGGCATCGTTCGCATGCAACGTATACTGGCTCTGTCACGACATCGCATTTCAACTTCAAACGAGTCAGCCTGGTTGCACAGCACAGTGGAGGCAGGCATAACTCGCTTTCTGTTGGCGGCACTCATTACAGGCTCTTTTCACGCCCGGTTGCCTCCTTTTATCCCCTTTACCCTGAGCTCCCTCGTCTGCACTCTCTCCCGAACTCTCAAGGTCTGCGGTGTCATATCCTCGTTTGGGGGTTCTGACCTTTGATTTGGTGCTGGTGGGGCTGCTGAGAGGTTGAACAACGGTGGCACTGGAGATACTGCCACCACTGCTCCTGGGTCCACCCGAGGGAGCAGTTGGCGGTACGTTCATGAATTCCGACAATCGCAACTGGTAGTACCCAGGATTCAGACTTGATTGTAGCATGTGGAGGCCCGTTCGCCGGTACCGGATTGAAGGTGGGCGGAAGTCTTGGCACTAGAATTGTTGGAGATAGAAACTCTCCCCCCACTCTGAGTTAGATATGATAATGATCGGATAGCTGGCACAAATATACAATGATATCTCTTCAACTACACACTTTGACGACAGGTGCTTAGTTTACAGTATGTAAAAGTGAGTCTCTTGAGAATGATTGCGCGCGAAGGCTCTGTGGTTAAACCCATGTACTCCGTATGCGAAGTTGTTCCCAATCAAAATATCGGAAGTCAAGCGCAGAGTCCAATCATCAGGTCGATGGAGAATGGGGTGTCTGTTCATTGTATTGTCGCCTTGGCAAGACAATGTCCACGCCTTTCCGTACTGACATCTATCAAGATCAAACATGTCTACTCAGCGGGAATGTCAATCAACAGAGCGGGAAAGGGGGCTACTCAAAGGTCATCTGCGGCCGGTCAGGCAATCGATTAGTCCAGCGTCGTACTCGCTTCCCACCAAAGGCGCTGGCCAAGTCTTCACTACGCACGAAAAAAGAGAAAGTGGCAGTACAGGTAAGCTTCCTCCCCTCTACGACAAAACAACAGGTGAGTAACAAACGTGATCTCCAGTCATCGAGTTCTCGTCGCAGAGGGTCCTAGAGCCGTTCCTCAATCCATCCCTTATGGATCAGAAAATCAAACGGCACAAGGCCAAAGCTAGTAATACTACGAAGAGCTGAGTATTGCTAGCTGCTACAGACAATGAAGGTGAATAGCAACGCCGAGCGCCTGAAAGTCCACCGCTGGCGCTCCTGCGGGGGCATTACGTCTCTCCGAGCTTTTTCTCTTTCAAGATGTCATTCTGCCATCTCTATTTTTCGCTTGTCATACATCGGGCACAAAAATGGCCTGAGCTGATCAATTCCGTACGTGGTCTTTGCTGATTCATTCAATCGCCAGAGAAAAAGCGAAAGCCGCTTGTTCTCAATCCCCAATCATGCATTCTCTTCCCTGGCCAACCCAACAGCTATGATCGCCGTGGGAAAGCCGTTGTGGGATAAAACAACAGGAAAGGGTGCAATTTGTCTAGAACTAGAGGCTATGATTCGATTCATTATAGCCGTGGGGTCCCTAGGAGATCCGACACCACTCCACACCGGATAGATCGTTTTCGAGGTCCGGATCAACCTTCAGATCTTCCTTGTCATCGCATGGCTTACCTGTGAGACATTGCCTCATCGCCTTTGAGGGGAGCAATTACGACTGAAACATCTCAGTTCTATAACAGTAAGAAGGGGCCAAGCATCTCCGTATGATCTGCAGTCGTTTAAACCGGGACTTTCATGCAATAAGCCTCCACATGGCCCCCAATCCTTGGCATCAACCATGACAGCACGTTAGCAATTTTATACCACGATCTCACTCTTCTCATTTACACACGGTTGTGTTCAACGCTCAATGCACACCCGCACCACAACAATGCGGCAGCAATACAAGACAGGCACAAAAACTTTCGACTCAAAAGACCACTCCTCGGCCATTGCTAGCATCAAAATGCAGGACACAAAGGCTGAAGGTACCGTGACTTACGAAGTTGTCGCAACCGGTGTCTCGCCTCATGACGATTCTCCGAATTAGCAAACCCAGATAGAATGAGTAAAAAAACCGTGCCCACTTGTGGCAGCAATGCTTCCGGACTTTCCCAGGATCAGGATATCTGACAACCTATCCTCCGACATCAAAGCAATTGACAATCGGTCCTTTACGTTTTTCCCAAACATAACGTGACTGGATATTGTTTGTCTAGGCATGACAGAACACACTATGGCCGGTATATATTAACACAACCTCCTGCAGCCGCAATTCCATACAATCTCCATCTCGGTCCCACTATTCATACAAGCTGGCATATTGCTCCTGTCTCTAAAAGGCCAAAAGCAGGGCGTTGCCCTATTACCGGTGGACACAAATTTCCTTGGTGAACGAACAGATAATCCCTTCATCAGTAGTGACGGTCACCACTCCCGTGTCACCCGGTTTCTGTGGGGGTTTTATCAAGGGAAAGGAATAGGACCGAAAGAGCAAGAAGGATAGCGCAGCTAAATGATCATTAAACAAATCTCAACTGCCTCCGCCATCCGCCATCTTTTTCGTTTCGTCCCAGCAGGGGTATATCCCACGCGGTTCCGGTCTCCGTATGGCAATTGAGGTCTGGTCGGCGAGCGGGAGTCAATCAGATGAACGTTGGCGTTGGAAGTTTGGAGGTCGTGAAAATAGATTATAGTATCCCACCTATCCTATTTCATCAATTCTTGTATTCACCGAGATTGAACGAGCAATAGATAGTAGGTAGCATAGCTTAAGCTCCTCGACTGAGGGTAGAGAGTGAGAACATGGCGCCTGGGAGGGCTGGGTGCCTAGTCCAAAAGAAATCCATGATGGAAACATGCTGCAATATTGTGTATCGTTCATGAGTGCTCAGAGCAGAGCGTGAGTAGCTGCTAAAATTTGACACGGTCCCCACTTCACACGGGACCAGTCTCAAGCACCAAAGATGCCACCTCCGGAAAGCCACCGGTCCAGGCGCTAGAGTCGCAAGAGCGTCAAAACTTTAGACATGAGAAAGCTGAAGACTGATGACATGGTACATATATTTAGCTAGGTATGGGGCATATATGGCACAGGAAAAGAGATATGAGGAAAACGGCGGGTCGCTCTCTCGCTCCCAACAAGCCCACCGGGGCTGTAAATGCAAAACATCGCGACCCCCGTGACCAATATCAACAAACGTTATAAGCATAACTCAATCAAAGCATCACAACCATCCATCATCAGCCACACCATAGCCTCGTCGTCCCCTCCTCACGGCCACTTCTTTCCCCTCCCCCTCGCCACAGTCTCAAAACTCACCCTGCCCTCAAACTTCGCCACTCCCCCCCCCTCCAACCACTTCTGCAGATTCTTACACTGACTGACATCGAAATACTTCAGCTTATGACACCCCTCGGCGATCGCTTCGACGCCGATGCCCGTAACGCGGACGCAGCCGCGGACGGAGAGGTCGCGCAGCTCGAGGAGGTGCAGACCGATGCTTCGGAGGGAGGAGTCCGAGACGGCGGAGCCGCAGAAGGAGAGGTTGAGTTTGCGGAGATTGGGGCAGCCGAGGGCGAGGACTTCGGTGGCGGTGTCCGAGAGGGCGCAGCAGAAGGACTGCAGGGGGGGTGAGTGGGGGGGACGTGAGGGGGTTGAGTTGGGGGAGGGGGGGGGGGGGGCTTACGAGGTCAAGGTCTCGGAGGCCTTTGGCTGCGCTGGTTAGATATACGATGGCGTTATCGGTGAGATATGTGCAGTCCGCGAGACAGAGCTTTGTCAGACGGGAGAATTGAAATTGGCCCCAGTGCTGAAATCCTTGATCGGTGATTGTTGTGCACCGTGTAAGATCGATTTGCTCTAATCTTGAAGCGGCGTGGTAGGCCATGTGCGCCATGGATCGGTCTGTGACATGCTTGCAGTAGCTTAGTGTCAAGATCCTGAGCTTCGGGCATCCAAACACTGTCCCAGGAGGCGGATGGTTGGGCACAGGCGCGCCAACAGACCTTGCGGCGGCATGCCGACCATGAGCGTTAGTTTGCGGAGTACCTTGGACAACCCAACCGACGACTCGTTGAAGCAGGTTGTCACTAACTTTGCGGCAGTTACTCAGATCGACCTCCTCCAAGCTTTTGGCTTTGTTGGCCATCTCGAGAACTGCTTGTGCCGTGATGTCCCAGACACTTTTCATTCTCCAGGCTATGACGTTGATGCCGCAAGTCGCTGAAAGAGCCGCGAAGCCCTCGTCGCTGATATGAAAACAATTGCTGATGTCGATGCTGCGTGGCCGAGAACCAACGAAAGGACAGATGCGGTTGATGAGGATATCATCGGTGACAATACGATTATATGGCGTGAGGTTGAGAGTCTGCATGAGCTCCGGAGTTTCTTTTAAGATTTTCGACCAATGTACTGATACTGCGCGAAGGCTCATAAGCTCATGCAGCTCCAAGTGCTTGAATATAGAGACCAAAATGCCGTCAGGGAGCACTCCCTGGCTGAATTCACTCGACTCTCTTTTCACAGTCTTCGGTCGCTTCGATTTTGGTGCCATACCATGAGGTAATACCGCATGCTTGATCTTCTTGGAAGGAGTTGCGGGTCGAGATCCGGGCGGAGAAGCCCTGGAGCTGTATTCTTTGCCGTCCAATTCCTCTTCTTCGGGCAACGGAGGAGCAAGAGAGCTTCGCCGTGATCGATCGAAAGACTTGTCCAAGTCAACGTTCATATAAGGATCTGGATCCGCAGGCTCTATAACGGGACGGTCTTCAATGCGAGAGGGTTTGTGTGGTGTTTCAGGCTTTGCCTGAGTGAAAGTGACTTTTGGGGCAGGTTTCTTCTTCGACCCTTTCGGCTTCCGATCCGCAATCGCAAGCTCAGCGATGGGTGGAGTAGCGTCTCCAGCATCTGCCATTATCACATCACCGTCCGAGCCTGACTGCAGCCGTTGCTTCGCAGTCTTCTCTACCTGTTGCCTTACAGCTGGAGGGCACTTCAACCAAAAGTTCGACAGAACATCACCAGTGATCATTAGACATTCAACGGACGATATAGAACGCACAGTAGCTGTTCTTCGAGGCGCCAGTGAAAGACTGACGACCTCGCCAAAGTACTGGCCTTGCTTTAATCGCGCTTTCACCTGGGAACCGCGCTTGAGGTTGCGTCCAGCACCGTTGGAAAGTGTTCTTAGATTCTGGCCTGGGGCTTTTTCATCAATGACTTCTACCTCTCCTCGAACAATGAAAAAGACTTCACGACCTTGGGAATCCTGCTTTATGATATCGGTAAAAGGTGGATAAGTGCACGGCTGAGCATTTAGACCAAGAAAGTGAAGCATCTCTGGGGGCAAATCGGAGAACAGAGGCAGTTCCTTGAGCAGCTGTCGGACATTGACCAAGCCATCACCTAGTGCACTCGAGCTTGCTGCTTCCACCAGACTGGGAGAAGGTGACTTTCGCTTCTTATTGGTCTGTACTCCATTCACCCATCTATCACTCGTATCTGACATCATTGTGTCGCCATCCTCGCTTCCTCGAGCTCTCTTCTCGCCCCTCCCGGGAGTGGACATGGCCTCAATTTTACCAGAAGCTAGCTTCTCTCGTTTCTTCCGATTGAGGATTGACAGTCTCTCCGACGCCTCATCCCTTATTGCCCGCTCCACTTCGGGGAAGAAGGGCAACTCCTTTGCAAGATCTTCTTTCTTTAACACGACTAGCAAACACTTGCTGCGAGCGACAATTGTGGCTGTGCGAGGAATCGACATCAAGATCCCAATTTCTCCAAAAAATGCCCCCGGTTTCAGCTCGGCATATGTACTTTCACCATCTCGTGAAGTAACCGCAACGGCGCCCCGCACCAGCCAATACATTGCCTTGGCGTCATCCCCTTCTGTCAAGATATAGTCATGGGGCGCATGCGACTGGGGCCGCAAATGCTTTCCAATAGCTGCGAGGAAGGCATCGGGGGCGGACTGGAAGAGTGGGAACGTGCGTATGCGATCGTACATATCGAGCGGTATGCCATGGATGGTCGATGCAGTGAGTGGGGAGGGCCGAACAGGTCTTGATGGGTTCGTGTCGGAATTGAACGACCTGATCAGAGACAATGTATCTGGTATGGGGGAAGCGTTTGCTCTGCTAGCGAACGTAGAGCTTCCAGGTCGGTGACGCCGCATCTTGGAATCGCGTCAATGTTCAAGTGCCGATACGTGGTCAAGACGCTCCCAATCGGAGGAGGAGCACTTTTACGCTCCACAGCATCCCTTTGGCTTTGTAGCTGTTTTGATCAGGGTCGGTGTAGAGACTCGAGGTACTTGACGAGCACACTGCAGATCAAGCGTGCCTTATGACGGTATTTGACCGTTCAGATCTAGGTTCCACAATCCACCAAAGATAGAAACCTCAATGTCGCACTCCTGCTGTGCAAGTCTTAGTGAAAAGCTAGCACCGTCTTTTGCGTAATGGGCTGTAGCCACAAGGATATTCCGCTATGTACAAGGCTCGAGTGGTGTAAAAAGCTCCGCTCGCAGAGTGTATCTTCCCGTGTGTATCAGGACCGTGTCCTCTGGTGGGGGGCGCAGTCTTTGCACGGGTGTTGGCAAGGCAAGGAAACAAAGAAGGAAACAATATCGGGCCGTACCAGTCCAGTATTGCCACGAATAGTATAGGTGTCCGGGACCAAGCTTCGGCGACAGTGTATCAGATTTTGCCTTTATGCGACGCCCGCCTCGTTTAGATAGAGGCGATACGTATCGTTCTGCCCAGCAAATGATTTGTCTTGGAGACAGAGCTGGTAAGGCAGAGGCAGGTGGAATAGGGTGGGGAGAGTTTGGCTCTGTCAAAGGCTTCGCGAGCACTGACCGGCTCTTATGTATCGTGATATCGTGATATGATGAATGCTGAGGCGAGGGAAAGTCGTCTGTACTCCACAAGTGGGGAGCAGTTGGACATGGAGAGGAACCTTTAGCGGGGCCCGACGGGGCTACCGCAATGTGGAAATATCAGACTGTGAGCTCAGCGGCCAGACCTTCTCAGCACAACTTCGACATCAACGCTTACAATCGGACTCTTTGTATATGTCATGTCCACGATATAGCCAGGGCAGTACCCGAGAATGACTGGAAGTCAATTCGACTCGGTTGCACCCATGCTGTCAAGTTCACCAAAATACAGGACCTGTAACAGGTGAGATGCTTCCAAAAAGGAAGCTGGCGGATGTTTACTCCCCCCAAACCAACAACGACCAGTCATCTATCAGGATCAAAGGCGAAATCTCTCCTGCAGATTACTCCCAGGATGTCAAGAAAAAGCTCAACGCGACCAGCAGGACTGGCACAGCGTGTGATCGGTGCAGGGTACATCCTCCTAACGCTCCCGATCTATTTCTCCTGATGGCCGCTAACCATTCGCATTGGCCGATAGGTCCGTAAGATGCGCTGCGATGATCAGCCTGCAGGCTGTGGCCCGTGTCGGGCAGCTCATGCCGAGTGCAAGACGACGGATCGAATCACAGGGAAAGCCGCGGTCCGCGGCTATGTCGAAAATCTCGAAAGACACGTCGAAGAACTGAAGAAGGACAATGACGCATTGTCCTCACGGCTGTTCTTGCTGGAAGGGCATACCAGACCAAGCAATAACTTCGTGGCCCCTGTTCACGGGGATCAAACATTACTTGCAGGGGCCGTTGCAGATGGCTCGATCGAGACATCGGTTGGCCGAGATCAGAGAATTGCCAGCAGCGCTTCTGCTTCGGATGATCCAGTCGAAGAGCACACACGTCTTCCTGAATTCCGCGGTGGTCCTATCGGCAATAATTATCTGGGCGTCTCGACCGGCAACTCTTTGTTGAGCTCGCTCCGAGGTACCTCGATGAATGTTCTCGGCATGGAAATTGACTTGACGGATTACATGTGTGCTGATCTGGACGAGCCTGATCAATCCCACCTCGGAGATCAACCCGTCTACAACAAGTCCTATTCTGCTTTCATACAAACGGCTTTCGGTGGAGCTCCAAGGCTTAGCAAGGTCGAACTTCCTTCCCGCAGCGAAGGCATGACTTATGCAGAATATTTCTTCAGAGTCACAAATCCATTAATGCCAATTGTTCATAAGCCGACTTTCATGGCCGTAGTAAGTCATCTCATCAGTCTTCCCATTTCGAATTCCGATGACTGACCGTCCTAGCTGACGCGAGTGTACGACGATCCCACGTTCAAGCCTTCAGTCGCAGAAATTGTCTTGATTCATACAATGTTTGCAATTATGTTTTGTCGAATTGCGTCGCGAGCCTCACAAGACGCTTCTCATAAGTCGAGTTTAAACCGGTCTTCCAATTTTCATTATCATTACGCCCTAGGCTTTTTCCCACAATTGATGGCAAGCCACACGTTGGCAGACGTGCAAGCTCTGGCTTTACTGTGTCTTCATGTTCGCAACCTTCCCGAGCCGGGGACATGCTGGATGTTGGCATCGATTTCCCTTAACCTCGCCATCGAGTTAGGCTTACATAGGTCCGCAAAGAATTGGGCGCCTACGGCGAGCAAAAGGAGTGTGCTAGAAATAGAGATCCGGAAACGGGTCTTCTGGTCTATTCTTGTTGTTCAAGTCATTGTTGCCGGCAATCTAGGGCGCCCAATGGCTTTATCATCTGGCGACTGGGACGTTGAGATGCCGGAGAAAGTCGACGATGATTACCTGAGCGAAGAAAGGATTGACACTTCCAGAGGCCAATGTAACTTTCTTACCGGTTTACAGGCTTTCAGAATTGTACCGATCTATTTGGATCTGTTCAACAGCATCTATGCTGTCAAACGGTCTCCACAGAATTACGAGGCCACCATTCGAAGCCTGGAAAGGAGAGTACATCAGTTCAACGAGCAATATCTACGTGAAATAGTAAGTGAGTCTTCCATGGAGAACGAACTCGGCCGCGTTCATGCCCAATACTGTCAAATCTGGCCTTTGCACATACGGTTACTTCTTCGCCATCCGGCGCTATCGTTGACTTCCTCGTTGGAATTCAACACAGAAAATTTGGATGTATGTTTAGAGGTATCAAAGAAAATGCTTGGCCACGTGCAGCAATTGCAGAAGTACAGAAGCCTCGATGGCACTTGGCAAACCGGTGCGCTTTATGTGCTGGCTATTGCGACAACGCTTTTTGGACACTGGGAGCGGAGGGACAAAATTACACCAGACGATCTGGCTACATTGAGGACTGACATGGAGTCATGGCTTACTATAATGGACGATGTTGGCACTTTGCTAGGTATGTCACAGAATGATCTCTCCGTATCCTCTTCGCTCACAGTAAATAGAATCAGGTAGACGTCTCCGAGAAACAATCTTCGCGACTGTCGAAAAGACTCTATACCTGCTATCCCAACGTTTCATCTCCAAGAACAACGCCCTTCTGCCTCCTCAGTCTCCACAAGTCTCCCAAGGCCACTCTGTATCTCAGATACAATCAACTACTCCCAGCGACTACAGCGGCCTAAACATCTATTCGCCATACAGTAATCAAAGTAACGGCCACCAGAATGAGTCAAGTTCAAACGTAGCGAGCGCACCTCCGGCTCAATATTCACCTCCAACCCATACAAACCCCACACCCTACCCCAATCTTCAGCAATACCCATACCAAACCACCTACCCCGACAATAATCATAGTACGCAAAGCTACACCACAACTCCCAATACCCAGCTGAATCCCAACACCCCGAACTACCCCGCGATAGCCCACTACGTAAGCGACTTCTCCCAACCCCAACCCGTCCCCCACCAACAGTTCACACAAGATTCCACCTACACCCCGGCCGAGTACCAGATGGCCGGCGGTCCCTCCTCTTGGCGCGATTTTGCCGGTACAATGGCTCCCAACGGCGATCCTGCACCTCGTTTCCCTCCTTCGGGGGTGGACCTGCATTCTGGAATGTCAATGCCACAGACCGAGATGGGGGTGGGGACTTCCGGACAGTCGTGGCCACTGATTACTTTCAATGGGGTGCCAGGGTTCGGATGAGCAATGGGGTTTCCGTATGACAAGAAATCATATATCACCATGTCTAGGAAATGCTCCCGATGATGCCGAACGAGGTGTGAATTCTGCAGTCACGCTGGGACGGGGTATCGTATGAATGATGATGGAAATGATCAGCGCCAGTTTCGCATTGACGATACGGCATGTTTGCTCAGAACCGGAGAGGACTACATCGAGGAGGATCTGACCGCACGAGTTCAATGAGCAACGAAGGCGGCGCTTGTGAACGCGCATATGAAACGGATACGAGCATCTTGGCGGATCGAGCTTCCAGCTACGCGTTCAAAAATATAAATGGTGGCATTAAAAGGGGTATGAGAATCTTGCAGCACGAGCGAGCATTGCAGCTGAGCTTTCAAAAAGGTAGTGATGGCATTGATAGGCATTTTGCCTTCCCAGGGGTCATATCGCATGGAATTGCGCCTTGGAATGCGTGCATATGTAGATACCTCGAATGATAGACGTAGCATCGATAGCAGTATCGACCCCAGACTAAACCACGCCTCGCCCGTCCCTTTTGTCGTGCACGCGTTCCTACCCACGCCAGGCGGCTTGGCTCGGCCAGGTGCATCTAGGAGGAGGCAAGAATAGTTGACAGCGCAAGTCTCTTCGATCCCTCGTCGTGCAATCGCCCATCTATCTATCCCCCCCCAAATGTCCCCTCAGCACCGCCCGCCCCTCCCCGTCCACCGTTCCAAATCTCATCGCCCCTAAAAAACCCCCAACGCCCCAAAGCCCCCCAAAACATCGCGGTCCACATCCCCGATCCAGCGCTCACGGAACACATCCAAGCCGCCACAGGCCGCGACCGCCGTGCCCAGGTTCTCGCGCACGTGGTCGCGGATGTCGATTGCGTGAACGGGATCTGCGAGGGCGAGGGTTTGTGTGCAGAGGGTGAAGGGGTTGGGATGGGGGGAGGTGGTGGGGGCGAAGGCGGTGTGGTTGTAGACGAGGGTGTCGCGCTTTAGATTTGGATTGAATTGGATTTTGAGGGGGGGAGGGGAGGGTGACGGACCTTGATCGGATTTCCGTTTTCGTCGTCGTCGTCGACGACGAGTTCGGTGATTACATCCGTCCAGAGTGACATTAGCTGCTGCAGGCGGGAGAGGATCCAAGGCTGAGCGGTTGCGACTAGGCTTGTGAGAGCGAGGCAGGAGAGTTTGCGTTGGAGGGGGTGGGCTATGCTGTCCATATGGGCTAGCCACTCGGTGAGGAGCCAGTTTATGGTTGAAGGTGTTGAGGTGGCGGCTTCGATTGCTGAGGTGAATAGAGCGGGGCTGGAGACAGCGAGGCGGGCGAGGATGCTGAGGTAGTCGGTTTCGATCACGCCGTCTATTGGGGGTAGGACTTTGTTTGGGCCGGTCGTTTGGTGGGCATGGTAGGAGGTGTGGAGGCCGTTGAGAAGTGTTTGGAGAAAGTTGGTTGAAAGCATTGTCGATGTTAGAGCTTCGACGGCCTCAACGCCGCCGGTCATGTTAGCAGACCGGATTAGGAGCTCAACGAGGTGGGAGACGGCGCCATTGGCTTCGCGCTTGAGGCTGCCGAGAAGGGAGGTGAAGGGTGTGAGGAAGACAGATGCGTCAGAGAGGATCTCCGAAGGGATGAGGTATATGTATGCTTCTGTTATGTCCAAAGCCTTGCGCAATGTGTCTGATGCTACCTCGAACATGGGTATCAAGTGTTGAACCAACTTGATTGTTTCGGGAGACGCAGGTGTGGGTGTTTGTTCGAGAATTGCGGACCAGAGGTCCAGTGCATCTTCAAAGAGGTACGGTCGAGTCTCTGATGTGGGCTCGACAGATGACTCAATGAGCGGGATGATCAATGGATGGTACTTTTGCGAGTCCGTCTGTATCGATGTGACAAGCGCGGACAGAATACCCAGAATGGATTGTTTCAATAGATACTCCTCACGGGCTTGTTCCCAAAGCGGTGGCAACAGGGATATGATCTGGTCGGTAAACGGCGCAATCTATCGCAAGTCAGCATATTCAGGACGCGACTCTGGTGCTGCCTTACCTTATCTTCCATCTTAATCACAATGAGACTCAAGGTGCGCAGTAACGCCAGCTTAGTCTCGGGCAGCTCTACTTCCTGAATCAAGGCCATCATGCTGCTGAGAATGGGGGGAGCGAAAGGCATAAATCCTTCTGCTGTGAACTCAAATGGGTCAATTACATTGTGCAACTGCCTCCCAGCGGTGACACGAACAACTTGGTCATTCAATCGATCATTATTATCGAGCAAGTGCTGGAAAATCTGGTACACTAGTGTTCGATTCAGGCCTTCTCGGACTGGCAACCATTGACCGAGGACGATAGAAATACGTCGGCGAAGAATTTTGTAGCTAGGATTCTGGACCTGAATCTCCTGGACGAGAGTAGAATTGAGAAAGTTGGCAAAGTCGAATTTCTGGTCGAGCACTGGTGCAGCTAGCCCCACGGCAGCATAAATTGAATCCTTGAAGAATACATCGTCGTAATTCACGCCTATGTGGGGTCAGTAAAAGTAAAGTCCTCAAGAACACAAGATTGCAGAAGCCTACTTGAAGCTGTAGATATTATATTCAGCAGCTGAGGTACAAGCACATCCTTATAATTAATCACCAGGTCCAGGAACAATTTCTCTGAGCACGTCCGGATGGAGAATTCCCAATCGTCTCCTGCGTCTTCTTGACTCTTCTCCCATTCGTCTGGCTCTTCTTCCCATTGCTTTAAATCCCTTGGAGTGAATATGAAGAACCTTGTGACCAATGTTTCCATTATTTGGCGGGCAAATTCTGGCGTCAGAAGCTGGTCCTTCATCATAGCCCGCGTTTTGTTCTTCTCTTCTTTGTCTTCTACCTGCTGATATTTGAAGGTTTGCGCCGGATTGAAAATCATTCTATTACAAGCACGTAGCAGAAGAAGCCCTACCAAGGAAACTTTCTCCTGGAAGGGTGCTTCGTCCTCTTCATCAACATCACCGTCTGATCCGATTTTGGTAGTCATAGAGCTCGGTTTGCCGTATGTCTGACTAAACTGGGTCACCAATTTCCAGTACGAACGTACCAAATCAAGCGAGCCTGGAAGCAGGGCAAACGCCGCAGGATGTATCTTGGACATATTCAAGTGGAGTTTTGCAATTTGTAGGAGATGTTTCTCTATCAAATACTTTGGTCCAGCCTGCAGCTCCAAGGGTTGATCAGGATCCGAGATTATAGTTAGCATTCTGCCAAAATGTACCGTAAGGGTATTCCACAGCTCTTGTATAGCGTTCTGGCGATTAGGGGAGTCGTACACCATGATCAAGCGACGCAAGACTCGCAATGCTAATAGGCTTTGGTCCATACAATCAAGTGCTCCCCCTTCATCTTCACCACCAAATTGCAGAAAAGTCATCCATTTCTGAGCACTCCCCAAATAAACGAGAGACAAGACTCGAGTAATATCTGGCGCTGCAGCTTGTAGACTTGCTTGTGAGCTACGTAATCGTGCTGTAGAAAGCTCTTTGACAATGTAGAGGAATATGAGAAGGAGTCGCGATGAATGCAGAAGGTTTGATGCTTCATTCGCAGACTGAAGTCTTTCAACAACTGAGGAAATTGCATCAGGCCTACCATGTGGTAAGCAACGAAAGATAACAATAGCTTTTCACCTACCAGTCACGCGGATACTCGGACCTGACAATCTTGCCTATGATGATGGAAGCCTGCAACGCAAGTCTTACATCACCCTCGGTCAAGGTACTCTCCACACTCCTAAACTTGATAATTTCTTTCTCATCTTTCTTGATGGCGTTTGCCGCTGCTTTGCGCCAGTATTTGTCTATGCCATTTTTGAGCTGGATGATGGACAGATATCGCAGCTCTAAAGGGAGAGAGGTATCTATGTACAAAGATTGGAGCGAGCTGTGAAAGCCTGGACATTTCTCCCAATTTTGCAGTTGCTTGGTACCCGTTTGCACTTGCTGCTGATCATTGGAAGAGGCCGAACGCAGCACCTGAAAGAGGGTTTCGGGAGTCAGAGGGTTTGATTCTGCGGGAATCTCAATAGCGAAATTCATTTGAGCAGAGCAGACTGGAGATGTAGCAAATTGAGAGATTGAAACGTAGAGGGAAGGGTGAAGCCCGTAGACTGTAGGGACGAGAAGATGCTGGCGCCTGTTGATCGAACAGTATTGTGTGAGGCGCCGGACGAGGCAGAGTTGATATAAAAGTTGGCGCCTTGTTCGGCAGGAATAGGCGGAGGTCGTCAAAAATTGCCAAATAGACTCGCGGCGGCCACACAGATCGTTTGCACCATCAGATTCACCTTCACCAATACACTTCACTACTATGGCTCAAGGGGCAATCAAGAAGTCCAAGGCCGCACCCTCTTCGTCCCGAAGGTACACCGCTTTCTCTTGCCCAGCACAATTTGTACAAAGGACGCTAAGATATCTCCACAGGCCTTCAGCGCCCGGCGCCAAAAAGGGCCAAAGAACCATTGCGCCCAAGAAGAGGAATCTGGTCAATCAGAAGAAAATCACCAAGGTCGGTCTCCTCACATGGGCCGTCCCATTAATGTTGCATCCTGCAAAGTTTGCGATCGAGTCTGGGGGGTCGTATGGAAAAAAGTATTTGCTGACTTGGAGGAAATGTCTAGAAATATACGGCGGGCTTGACAGGCAAGACAGAGAGGCTGCTGGCAGAAAAGGTGGGACATTTGGAGATGCTGAGTGGTACGAGAAAGAAGGGGAATGCGGGGGAGGGAGTGAAGGGGAAGGGTGGCAAGTAATGTCGAGTTTGTGGCATGCTTCGATGGAAAGAATACCTATGAGCGAAAGAACACGGAAAGGAGATTGTTGGGCTAGCCTGTCGCGATTACGTCGATAGATTGGAAGCCAACAAGATCACGGAAAGCTCGAAGCACCTTATGGATATCAGACAGCCCTCGCGGCCTCCCCACCACCCGACTCCAAGGCCTCCTGCCTCAACTTCCCTCGTCCAATACCTCCATGTCCGACACCCATCCTCCTAGCCACATATCTCTGTGCCACTACACCCACACCAAGACTCAAAACCTCCTCAACCCATTCAGCAACCCACTCTCTCGGGTCGACTCCTCCCGAATTCACAATCTCGGCGATCTCTTCCGGAAGATCTGACTCTGCTGATTCAGGTGACGCCGAAGCATCGAGCCATTCGATCCATTTCTCGGGCAGGGTTTGCGAGGTAGTTGCGAATGTGATGCCATGGACCGGGTCGTGCAGGTAGATAGCAAAGCAGATTAGCTCATCCGCTTCATCCTCAGGATCCACGACTCCGCCTTCACTTGGCTTTGGTTCAGAAGCTGGGCCACCGAAATGCTCTTTCGAGGCCCCCTGGCTGATGGCTTGAATTGAGAGGAAGATGTCACTGCTGCGAACGGGGTTGCTCTCGCTGAGGATTTGAGTTGCTTGTCTGGCTGCCTCTTCTAGACCTCCGCGTGCTGAAAAGTAGTCTGTGGCATAGCTCTCTGCACTGACTTTGCTCAACTTTGTACCCTCAACGATGCCCTTAACAGCGCCGAGATTTCTGGCTTTCGTAGCTTGCCTCCACCACGGGCCGTCGCTCCATCCGCTGCTGCTCGAACCTGTGTAGCCCGCGTCTGAGTCTCGTCGTTGGCTTGATTCTTGGCCGCGCTGAATCACCAGCAAGTCGCCGCCTTCGACTTGTGCCATGACCCGGGAGAAGGTGGAATATATCAAGGGGTCGAGAGAAGGATAGCCAACAATATCGTGAGTGATGTGGATCTGCAGGCGTTCATGGGAAGAAATTGGTGGGGCGAGGGTGTGGAGGATGTTTGTGAAGGTCGGGAGAGCACGGGATCGAAGCTCGCCACCTTCAATTCGCTGTCAGATACTGGTTGTGTAGCCTATTATGCTAGGAGCTATACAACTTACCCAAGCCACGCAAAGTACCTACATTGCCCTTCACCTGCTCAGCCCATCGTTGTGCCTCCTCATTGTGCTGAATCTCTTTCGCAAGAGCCTCGGCTTGTTTCACAGCAGCGCTCGCGGTAGCTGTAATAGCTCCCCACCAGCCTCCCCCTGAAGCCTGTTCCTTGAGTGCTTCTGGGACGACGGAGGGGCCCTTTTCAGGATCGGTCTCGGCGTCTTCCGCGCTTGCTGGAGTGAAGCTATTGTGGAAGGACCGGCTACTATCCCCAGATTTGCGCAGGTGCAGCTTTTCTTCACTCGAAGGTGTGCCATCATTCGAAGGTGGTGTGCCTGTGCCCGCACGTTTGGGCGACGATCTGGTAGCTGGAGTTGTTGAAGTAGATCCTACCCGAGGCGTATGTGGTCTGCCCGAGGACTTTGGCCTCTCGGCGATTCCCAACTCTTCCAGTAGATTTGCCTCCGACTGCTGACCTCCAGCTGCCGATTTCGTCCCCACTTTGGCAGCATTCTCGCCTCCAAGGCCTTCGAGTTCAGCGAGGAGCTCCTCACCCGTTCGCTGTTCTTTCTTTGACATAGTGGTCCGGTCTGTGCTTAGATTGTGCGAATAGTAAGGTTCGTAAGCTGAACTCTGTCACAATAGATTCACATTCAGAATGAATTCTCTTCAGATCCTGTTCTGCTAGTAGCTTGAAGCTTGCCCTGATGAGCCTGCATTGGAGGAAGCTCAATTGATTGTTGCTCTATCAATTTGGCCGAAATGGGCCTGGTGCCTTCGTACGGCACACGATAAGAGCAATGGTGCAAGACGGGAGTGCCTCGGGCGTCAATTGGGATGCGACGGCCAACACAATAGAGCGCTTTCAACACCCTTCACATAGATTGATTGATGTCTATTGTTAGTAAATATATAGAACGCTATTGTAGTAGGTCCCTGCTCTCCCTCTTTGCCTACAGAAACCCTTTGTATTTCCCTTGCCTTCCCAACAGATCTTGCATCCTCTTCTGTTGCCAGATTCTCTTCACTTATCTGCCTTGGCATCTTACCCATAACATCTTCTCAATCCTGTCTCGTTCAGCTCTGCAAGCGCCACTTAACCAGCATCTGAACATACTACTGCCTTTTTCCAATCTATTGTAACATCAAATCAATCTCTCTCTCAAAAATTGTACCCATTATGGACACTTCAATCCAAGCAATCGTCCGTTCTTTGGAGCATCCGGAGAGTCTCAGCGATGCTCAGCTCTACGAGGCTACGGCAAACGCCCAAGCTGCTATCAAGGCAATGCAGGACGAGTATCTCCAATTGGAGAAAGAAGTTCGGGCTGCGGCCCCATCCCTAGCCCCGAAAAAGCCAAACCGCCAACGCAAATTGCAGGATCCTGATGGATACGAGCGTCAAAGATCGCGAAAAGGCTGGGCGCTTATGCATGGAGATCGTGCGACCACACGGGCAGGAGCTTGTAATGCAGTTCACACAGCGGGCCAGGGGGCACCAGCCACAGTACAAGAAGTACTTACGCTTTCAGCAATCTCAAGAGATCCTGGGATCAAACCCCATATCACCAAGCCTAAATCTGTCTATAATGGCAATCCCCTCGCTATTGATATGGCAGAGTCCTTCTCAACTGCGCCTCATGAGGAAAAACGTACTCGCAAACCCCGTAAGGTATTCCAAGGCGGCGACGAAGCGAGTATGCTCCTTAGAGAATCTCCTCCAGCACCAACGAACCCACGCAAGCGGAGCCAGACCGAAGAGAAGGATGAAAGGGCTGGGGCCTTGCTGCCACCACCCAAAAAGCGAGCCACCAGCAGCCAATCCGCCTCCAAGATACCATCTCCAGCTCCTCTTACTTCCAAGGGAAAGCGCCCCTGTGATATTGACGCCGCCGCCGACGACGATATTGCTCAGCCCGCTCCCAAGAAGCGCGCCACAAGCTCCAAATTGGAGAAGAAAGCTCGTTCGGCCCCACCCCTGCCACTATTAGCACCACATCCAGCCCCACGATCCTCTCAGATCGGCAAGGATCCCGCTACGAAAGAGGTTTCCTTCTCATCTACTGCCCCACCCCAGCCACCTCCATCACCACCGTCCGCCTCCCCAGCACTACAAGTTAGAAGGGCAGCATCCACCAAGAGGACCCACTCTACTGCCTCCACCGTCACCACCAAAACTAAGAACCAGAATCGAAGTGAAGCCATGAAAGCAGCATGGAAGAAAAGGCAGGACGCAGGCACCAATGGAAGACATGGAGGAGCACCATTGCAGAGCACGATTACCAAGAAGATGAAGCGGGAGGAATAAGGGTCTCATAGATTCATCAACAGCATCCCCTATCTGTGGAAAGTTATCGTGAGCAGCGCATCGTTTCTACAACAGCATCTCCCCACTATTCTGAGCGTTCCAACAGAAAAGACAATGAGATTTTCTAGACTAATACTACACAATTGATACACATACTATACAAATCAGACGCCCTTACAAGAACAACCCCACCCCCAAAACCCCCGCCAAACCCATCAAACCAACACTCTTCCTCCCCGCCCCAGAGGTAAAATGCGTCGGCAACGCCGTCGCAGCCGCCACCCCCGTCGTCCCGTTCCCTCCATACCCCAAACACCCCGTCCCGCTCGCCTCGGCCGCCGCCGTGCCACACCTACTAACCACGCTGCTGGCCAAGATGATGGTGCTCGTAGGCGTAATCGTCGTAGTCCGCGTGATGGTGCTGCTGAACGTGCTACTCCCATTCGTCATCGTTTCCGTGTACGTCGTCGTCTCCGCGGATGTGAGAGGGGCGGAGCCGTTAACGGCGGGTTGGTTGGTGGCAAGTGTATTTGCGATAGAGGCTGGGAGGGGGGATGTGAGGTTTGAGGGGGGGGCCATGGGGGAGATCTGGATGGCTTGGGTGACGAGGCTGGAGGCTGTGAGGGTGCTGCCTGAGGTTGTGTAGGTGGAGCCCGGGAGGGTGATGGTGGTGGTGAGGTAGTTTGTGGGTGTGTGCCCGATGGGAGAGAGGGTGGTGAGGAGGGAGGTGGTTGTGTAGGTTTGGCCGGAGGCGGTGGAGGTGAGGGTTGTGGTTTTGGTTTGGGTGGTCCATTGGGTTACCGCGGCGGGGACGACGGAGGTGATGGCTGAGGTCGTGGTGTACTTCTGGCCGGCAGAGGTGTAGATTGAGGTGGTTGTGCTGAGGGTTTTGGTCGTCCAATTTGTGATTGTTATGGGGGGGGCTGCTGCTGCTGAGGCGGCGGAGGCGATGGGGGACATTGGGGCGTTGGAGATCATAGGGGAGGTTGCTCCTGCGGCCGGGGCAGCGGAGGCCATGGGGACGACGGGGGAACTTGCTCCTGCGGCCGAGGCAGCGGAGGCCATGGGGACTACGGGCGAAGTTGCTACCGGGGCCGAGGAGGCTGATGGCAAAATGGAGGTTGAAGTCATGGTGGTGTGAGTAGATGTTGGGATCACCGTGGTCATGTATGTTGTTGAGCTCATAGTCTTGCCAGATGTCGTCCATGTGCTGCATGAGCTAGTGACCGTCTTAGTTGTGTAGTCAATCACTGTCACTGGCGAGGATGTGACAATGAACGATACAGAGGCCACTGTTGAAGAGTTCATCGTTGGAGTGGTCACTGGTGGGAGGACTACCGGTGTCGTGGTAGCAATGGTCGAAGTGGAGATCGGAGCTATGGTAGTATGAGTAGATGTCGGAAGCACTGTAGTCATATAGGTAGTTGAGCTCATAGTTTTGCCAGATGAAGTCCAGGTACTGCATGAGCTCGTAACCGTCTTCGTCGTATAATCGACCACCGTGCCCAATACACCAACGTGAGTGGAAGTTGGGATCATTGTAGTAGTAATAGACGATGTCATAGTCTTGCCGGCGGAAGAGAATGTGGCACACTTGGTGCATGGGATGGTAGATGTGGTGTAATCGGTGGCAGTGACAATGGGCATAATTCGCGTTGATGTGGGGACCAGAGTGGTCGTAGCCGACGAAGATGTCATGACCTTGCCTGCGGAGGTGTAGGTGCTGCAGGCGGTGGAGATGGTCGTCGTTGTGTATTCAATGACGGTGTGCATAGCAGTGGCAGAACTGGAGGCCACCAATGGTGTCGTGTGGCTGATGTTGCTGACTGTGCTGGCTGGGGGATTATAAGTGGGCAAAACAAGGGTACTCGCAGCACTGGCCGCGATCGAGGAGCTGGTTGAAACTGTCCCGTTGTAGGCATGGATACCGCTCGGGGAGTTGCCGCTGTGGTCGGTCCAGTTGTACCAATGTGCTGGGTTTGAATTCCAAATCTTCACGCTCTTGACGTACATAGAGTACCCGCCAGCAGGTGGCGGAATCGGTGTCTCTCCACCAGCCCATTGACCTGGGGCCCAAGTGTCCGGATCGCCTCCGTCCCAGAGACTGAGACTGACCTTCATAGGGCTTTGGGGGTATTGTGTGAAAGCGCTGCCGCAATCAGATGCTTTGAGTGTGCGGACAGGTACATCGTCGATGGACCACACAAGCTGTGTGGGAGACCAGTCGGTAGCGTAGGTATGGAAAGTGGTAAGGGGATTCGTAACATCTGGCGATGTTGAATGATCATAGCTGCCGGTGACACCCTTCCCGAAATAGTTTGTTTGCACGCGGTCAGGATACGAGCCTCGAAACTCCAAGTCTATTTCATCAAGGTCGTCGGAAAGAAGCACCATGCTGCTGACGATACCCTCTCCAGGTGCAGCTTGCACAACGTATTCAACGCGCCCGAACAGAAATCTGAAGTTGGTCCACATAGTAGGTGCATCCTTGTGTTTCAGAAACGACAGCTCGGCGCCGTTGTTCCTACCATTTGTGTTGTAAGTGACATTCTCATAGTTTGCCAAAGTCCAGTCGCCGGGTTGAGTTGTCTGCTTTGTGAAATCAATCTCGTAGTAGCTCTGTGCAAGACCAGCATCAGGTGGGCAAGTCACTACAATTGATTAACCTATGATCAGTCCAAGACACTGGGGGGATACAAACCCTGCAATGGGTTGCATGAGGTAAAGACTTGAGCGAGCGCTGTAGAAAGAAGGATAGACGCCGTTGCTGCTGTTGCAAGCGTTGTGAAATGCATCTTGGAATACTCGACTGTCTGATTGTATTCGGTAATCTCGAATGAATTTTTTTGGTGGTTGTGTATGATGATATAATGCCAACCAGGGCTCTTAGTAAAGATTGAATTGCTAGAGAACGTGGGAAGAATAGTTTGAAGCGAGCGTCGTGCCTATAGGGCGATAATGTACCCAAAAAACAGAAGCGCAAGAAGAAGTTGAGATGAAGAGATACAGGAATAATTCAATATAAGGAAAAGAAGATTACCAGCGCCCGATATTATGAGCGGACAAGTTGTGAAGGCTGTGTATGTCAAAGGCACCGGGCTTCGGTCAACATGTAGACAAAGCAATCATTGAGATTATTAGCGGCCCTTCTTAGAGGTGGCGGACAAAGGATGGGTAGTGGCAATTTCGAGTGTCGACCAATTGCTACGCTAAGATGAATGCGTCTATCATGTATTATGAGGTCGGTGTTCGAGAACGTGGTCGTGGAAGGGGGATCCTTTGTCGCATGGCAGCCACAACAAACACTGTGGACACGAGCTGAATGGTCTCGAAGCAGTACCCACGTATAATATGCTCTAATCGCGTATGGTCAATGGTTGGTGGATATGTAATTTTTTCAAGGCGATGTTCAGGCTGCCCAGAGCTTTCCAGAGGCGCCATGGGGATTCGTCAACGCTCGAATTGAATCAGCTGCTTACTCGAGGGATTCAGCGGCTGCGTTGATATTCTCCTCGATTATCTCGCTCCACCGCTACACATCGTATTCCGTGTTAGCAAGACCATCGATACGCTCATCTGGTAAGACGCTGACTTACCTCTATTCCTTCCTTATCCCTGTTATCGATAGACTCCACTAGTCCAGGGAACGTAGCACCCGAATAGCCAGTCCATAGTCCAGGTGCAAACACAACGTGCTTGAACCAGGGCCTTCCGTCAAGCCCCTTACTGTACAAGAATTTTCGTTCGAACAACTTGTATCGACTATTGAGATGCCTGACCTCGTCATACAAGCGTGCTTTCTTCCACCATTTCCACCAAGGCACACCGCCAGCACAAGCAGATCTGGTGACTGCGGCTCGAGCGTCGAAAGCGACGGATAAATCATACAGGCGTGCTATCGCGCTTTCCAGGACTGGGAAAGCCGCCATTCTGCGGACGGAAGGTTCCTCGGCAGCTGAGGCATTCATTTTGACACTTCCGAGATAGTGTCTCAAGCCAGCAGCATAGTCTGTGACGTTGAAGGCAATCACAGGCGTTTCAGCCATCGTCGCTGTGAGTAGAGCCCAAATTTTGGTAATGGCGATGTGGTAATGCCAATGTGGATCACCGTAGCGACTCATATAGGTGAAGCTATCGTAGTTGCTGTGGTAGTGATATACAGGACTTTTGGAGGACCCCGTGAACCCCACGTCGATGGAAGGAATGCCAGCAAAGTCCTGGAAGGCTGTGAAATCGCTACCAGAGCCCATGGTGCTGATATGACCATTCCAAACATCATATATCGTCTGGCCAGCAATGGTCTGATTTGGTGATTGAATGGAGCTTGTGACCTCGTAAAGAGCCTTGTTAAGAACAGGAGAGGCAGCGGCTTTGAACCGTGGGCCGTGGGCTCCTACGTCAACGTTCAAATAGGCAATAGCTGCAGCAGATAGCCAAGGCAAATAATCTTCAACCCACTCAGTAGAGCCAATAAGCGCATACTCTTCACCGTCCCAGCTTGCGAAGACTATAGTCCTCAGAGGCTTCCATCCTTTCTTCACGGCAGCTCCGAAGCTGCGAATCACTTCATTCAGAGCGGCAGATCCGCTGTTGGGGTCACCAGCCCCGCCAGCAATCCAAGCATCTCGATGGTTACCGATTACTATCACTTCATCTTTTAACGTTCCGTTTATTACGCCAATCACGTTCCAAAGCGGCGTGGTAACATACTCTTGCTCGTTCATCAGGTTGAGAACCAGATTTGGAGGCGAAGGACCAATGTTATACTTGACACCTTTGTAGCCGAGACCACCTCCTTGCCAGAACTTATTGAAGTCGGATGCTCTGGGCCCGTACCCGTTGAGGGCTCGAAGTATTGGAAGGGCGTCCAAATAGGAAATGGGCACCGAAGGAATGCTGGGAGTAGCCAGATGAGGATCTGCACGTGGAACGCCTGGCTTGGAAGGATATCCAGGGGTGGTAGGATCTCCTGGTGCTATACCTTTTCTAGTCAATGTATATCCAGGATAGCAGCAGCTTGGACCTACTCAAAAATTGGGTGCTACCCCTTTGAACACTGCTGGGATTCCTTGCCGGACCATCAGGATAGGTCTTGTAACCATTTTCTTCCGTAATGTCACCATCATCTTGAGGATCTGAGTAAATAATCACACCCACCATTCCCAGCTCCTGGGCACGCTTTACCTTCAATCCTCGAAAGTTTCCGCCATATTTTGCAACAGCAATGTTCCCTTCGAGGCTAATGTTCGCTTTGACCAAATCTTCAAAATCCCAGTACGTACCGCGATTGACGTACACGAACCGCGCAGTCACGTTTCCGTTCGCTGAATAGCCATGAAAGGTTGGTATCCGATTGTCCAAGCCGGTCGTTGGATCTTCTTCAAACACGTCCTCTTCCAGGCTACATTCATATTTGATCTTAAAGTCATTTTCGCTCTTTTGCGTCGTCTGTGCACCTTGCGCTTCTCTTCGATCATATTCCAGTAAAGCTAATCGATGCCCCACAGGATAATTAATGTAGGTATCGTAGTCGATAATGCTGCTCTCGACACCAAACTCCTCCCATTTCTCCTTTGTCCAGATTGCTTGGCTCAGGTTCTTCCCTGCCAAATGCGGTCCAGCCGTGTAGTACTGACTCCACTCCCTGGCTTTGTCTTCACTAGGAGTTTTCAACAAAATCTCTCGAAGCTCTTCATAGCTGACGCCTTGACTTGCAGGCCATGAATTGTGTGGATAGTTCAAGGACCATGGGGCCCATCCAAGCGACCATTCGGGTTCTGACTGATTTCCTGGTAGCCATCTCGAAGGAACGAGAAATAGAATGAGAATGACAACGAGGGTGAAACTCAAGGCAGTAGTACAAAAGCGGCGAACATAGCTATGAGAATAGCGCTCGCGAGGAGGGGTTATTATCACTGTCTGAAGCAGTGGCGTCCGTTCCGAGGGAGGCATGATCCTAATCCTATTGATCCAACGCCTAGATCAATGCACCAAAGAATGACGGGAGGCAGAGCTTTATGCTATACACTCCTTGACGCGAAAATCAAACATATCTAATAGAAGATGTCGTTGTACTCGAGATGGATCAAGTTGGCTCGGTGGGGCAAAATGATGAGATACACAACAAATGCAGCTAGTGCGCTGTAGCCCTAACCTCCACCTTTAGACCTCCACACCATTCTCGACGCTTCTCCCACTTCCATCCTACTAATTATCTGCAACTGTACTCCTAACATCAATTTCCTTGTAAATACTACTAACAAGATTTGGAAAAACATGGCCTTCATCCTCCGCCGCCCCTTCACCCTCTCTACAGCCCTCAAACAACTCCCCAAATCCACCTCCCTCACATCTCGAGCCTTCCACTCTGCCCCTAGAACCTCCGCCTTCAAAACCCCCTCCCAAATCACCACCCTCGCCAGACCCCGCAATGCATTTCGCCGCTCCTACCAAACCCCGAGCCAAGCCGCCATTCCCACCGCATCCAGCTCCCTCGGCCAACGACTCCTCTACGGTGCTGCCATCATAAGCGGAACTGTCGTGGCGACGAACATGATGTTCAACCGAGAAACCCGGGAAGATGGTGGCATGCCACCGTTCGAGCGATCATACCTGAACGAGACATTCGCACACACAGGGCTAGGCATCGGCATGATCGGTGTCGCGGCGCAAGCGCTGCATCGAAGCGGATGGAGCTACAGACTTATGACGACGAACCCGTGGATTGTGCTCGGGGTGGGGTTGGCGGCGAGTCTGGGGAGTATGTACGGGACGTTCCACACGAGTCCAGATAAGTGCGTCTCCCTCTCCTTTCCCCCTATCCGCCTATCTCATGCCCAAATTCCCCATGAGGAGTCTCTCACAGCCAACTTACACAAATCTGACCTTTCACCAGCTACGTCCAAAAATACGCCCTCTGGTCCACCTTCAACCTCGCCCAAGCCGCCGTCCTCTCCCCCCTAATGTTCATGCAACCCGCCCTCCTCGCCCGGGCCGGTCTCTACACAATCGCGATGATGGGCTCAATCGCCTTCGTCGGCGCAACCGCCAAGCAAGAAAAATACCTCTACCTGGGCGGCCCCCTCCTAGCCGGCGTCGCTATCGTCGCCGTCTCCGGCCTTGCCCCCTTGGTCCTTCCCGCGACCGCAGCGCGCACGCTCATGGTCACTGAGAGTTTGTGGCTGTATGGGGGCTTGGCTGTGTTTGGCGGATTCACGCTTTATGATACGCAGAAGGTGTTGCAGCATGCGCGGTTGGCGGAGCAGGGGGTTATGCAGAGGGATGCGGTTAATGAGAGTGTGGGGCTTGAGTTGGACTTTTTGAATATTTTTGTGCGGATGGTGCAGATTTTGGGGATGAGGAGTCAGGGGAGGAAGTGAGGGAGAGGGAGTAGTGGTGTGTTTGGGGGGATAAAGATGTGCGTGGACAGTGGGGATGGAGTATCTTTATGTGGTTGGGGGGCAGGGTTTGAGATTGCAAAGGCATTTAGCAAGGGGGAAGTAAATTAACCAAATCCACTCACCATACCTCAATCTATGTCTCTATCTACAGAGTACCTGCCCGTATATTCCCAGAAGACTCACTCCGTCGCCCACGAACATAAAACAAGCTATCACCCAAAACCTCTGCTCGACCCATCACCATCACTCGAACTCTTCGATCACGAGGAAGGGCCGGGTTTCTAAACCTAAGAATATTCGTCAACTGCATGTTCTGACCCTTGGAATCCGGAGTCACATATCATGGTCGACCTCACAAGAAGGGATCGGAACTCTACCCTTTCCCGAATGCTAGGATTCGACAACAAAGAAGAAAACACGGCATATGGTACGGTTTACTCCCCCCATGCACGCATGCAAAATGTTCATCATCAGCGGCAGCACAAGCCATATGTATTGGCACAACGAGCAACACGGTCTACCATCATGCAGCCCTAATGCTGTATTTACCAAACGCAGCCCTCTATAAACGCATTCGTGCCACATGTGTATGAGGCCTCGGACCCACATGTGCATCAGGAAGTGGTCCCATGCCCACTCTGACTCTGCCCAAGCCCACTCGTGCTCCTACTCCGAGTCTTCGCCAAGTCCTCCCCGTCCCTATCAGCATGTCCGTTCGCAACAACGTCTTCTCCAGCGCCATGAATAGCAATAGCCGGCGCACGCTCCTCCGTCCCTTGAGCCAGCACCTCCGCCGCTGCCCGCTGGTCCTCATCATCGTCATCGCTTTCGCTCCCGCAGTTGAACCCATCCAGCTCGACCAACCACCACACGGGCACCGCGGCCAAGATGGCAAAAAATGCCAGCGTCCACCAAGGCAGGATGCCATACCCACAACTGACCCCGAGCGTGAACGTCCATCCACCGACTGCAGGTCCGATAGCCCGCCCCAACGCGCTCGTACTAACAGCAAAGCCGTTCAGCGTGCCCAAGATGCGCAAGCTGGTGGCGCTGTTGGTGAGGAGGATCGTGGAGCAGGGGAAGGCGAAGATGACGGCCCAGCATTTGAACAGCATTATCGCGAAGACGCCAATCTGCTGCGCCAAGGGCGTGGGAAGCAGCGCCGTGAAGGGAGTGAGGATATAGACGATGGGGAAGATCAGCGAGACGGATTTGAGGCAGTAAAGCACGCCCCATTTTCTCGCCAGAGGGGGGAAGATTAGAAATTGGATGAGCATGCCGACGATGCCGTAGGCGACGAAGATGAGCCCGATGCGCGAGGAGGTGAGGCCGAAGCCGTTGCTGAAGGAGAGGGTGAGGCCGTGGGGGC
>JAABUQ010002276.1_pt1 | contig 38507 bp, 11 predicted proteins | sample 5560001 | NCBI WGS metagenome assembly JAABUQ01 (sample SAMN10711888, study PRJNA513371) | rock metagenome | isolation source: Antarctica rocks | place: Antarctica: Victoria Land, Finger Mt nord | collected 2015-12-18 | reverse complement strand
AAAGTATAAAATAAAGTATAAAATATGTTTCGTATATATATTAAATACTTTTTATTTAAAATAAATAAATATTTTTATTATATTTATTTCTTTTATTATTTTCTTTTAATTATATTAATATAAATTATTTTATTTTAAAATATAATAAAATATTTTTCCTTTTAAACCCTTTATATTTTTCTGATTCTTAAAGTTGTTATTTTTTTTATAAATTAATAATCAATTGTACCCTTAAGGAATATAAGCGTTATATATACTTTAAAAGTACGCAGAGGGTTCTTTTATAATAAAAGGTTCAACTTTTTATATATGTTTTATTATATATTATAACAACAATTAATAAAGGAAGTTATAATCTTGTTTATTTAAGTTTTTCTCTTAATTTGTACTTTGTTTTTACTTTTAAAGTTTTATTATTTATTTATTTATAATTTGTTTTTCCCTTTAAGTTAGGGGTTTACATAGTTAATAAGCGAAATTAATTAATATTTATTTTCTAAATATACTTTTTATAAAATTAAATATATAATATCGCTTTAGTTTATTCTTTATTCCGCTTTAAGTCCTTATAAAATAACTAATTTCTTATAACTCTTAATATATTAATATGTATATATATATATTTTTTTAAATTATATAAATAGTTTTATTTAGCTCCGATAATTAATAATAATTATTGTTATATATTACGCTTTATAAAGTTTTCCTTACTTTGTATTATTATTAAAAGTTTCTTTTATTTAAATCGATTACATCTTATAAGAATTATTATTAAATTGCTTTAATTAATAATAAAATAATAAAATTTCCTTTTTACTAATTAAAATATACGATATATTATATTTATTGTTATTCTTAATTAATAATTATAAAAAGAAACTTAAAATCTTAAAATAATAGAAATATAATAATTAATTATATTTTAAAAATATTTTATTTAAAACTTAATAAATTAATATTTTTATTAATAAAAATTAACTTTAAATTATATTATTAAAATATAATAATTTTTAATCAAATAATTTTTATAAGTTAAGTCCTTTATATTTATTAAGCGTAATATAATATATTTCAATCTTAAATAAAGTTAATTTTTTTAATTTTTTAGTTTTTCATTTTAATTAATAATTATATGAATAAATTTAAATTATTAAAATATAAAGATTTATATATATTATTAACTTTTAATTAATAAATATATAAAGAAACTTAAATTCTTAAAAATATATTATATATATAATTAATATTAAATTTAAGTTTTAATTAATAATTACTTAAAAATACTTAAAATCTTAAAAATATAATATAATAAAATTATTTTTAATTTTCCGCTTTTAAGCTTTCCTTGTTATACATTAGCTTTTTAAGTTCATTTTTACTAATAAATATATATTTCTAATACAATAAGAACTTATTGTTATTACAATAAAGGCGATAAATAAAATATAAAGAGGGCGATAAATAGAGTATAAAGAGGGTAATAAATAAAGCATAAAGAAAACAATAAATAAAATATAAAAAAGACGATAAATAGAATATAAAGAAGGCGATAAATAAAGCATAAGGTGTTGAATATATGTAATGTATTACTTAATTGATTGCTATATACAAAATGGAACTATTTATGAATACCAAGGTACTAGGCCGGATTAGGCTTAGTAGCGGAATATATCCGTACTGCTATTCCTGTTATTTAATATTCTTATTTTATTACAATTATATTGTAAATAAATAATAATAAAAAGTTAAAAATAATTAAATTATAATTCCCAAAACAATTAAGTTAGTAGCTTTGACCGTTTTAATATTATTGTTTTAATAATAACAAAGTTAATTTTAAGTTAAATATAATATTTTTAAAACTTTTTTTATATATATATTAATATTAAATAAATTAGGAACAATAGGAGGCTAAAGGATATATAAAAATTATTAAAAGTTTTATAGGCCTCCGTAAGCCTTCAGGTAGAATAATAAGTAGCTAGATAATATATTTCCTTACTGTTATAATTTCTTTTCGGTATTATATTGCGCCTTTTTTATTAATAATATATTTAATAATCTTTTTTATAAATATTAAATTTTTTTATTAAATTTTTTTAATTTATAATCCTTATTATTATTTTTAAATCTTTCTTTAATTAACGTATTGGTAGTATGTTATTATAATTATATATTATTTACGTTCCCTTAATAATTATAATTATATATATAAAAGCCTTTTTCTCTTATTTTATTATAAATATAATTTTTTTTAACTTATTAATTACTTTTTTTAAATATTTTATTATTATTTATTATTATATTAAGTATATACTACTTATATTCTTTATATGCGTTATTATTTATTTTATTATTTATTAATCTTACTTTATATCATTCTTTAATCTTTTTTATTTCTTATATTTTTTATTTTTATAATTTATTCCCTTCGTATTTTATATTCGCTTTATTTATTAGCTTTCTATTAGTTATACAATTTTTATATCTTTGTTATACAATACTAGCGCCCCGATATCGATACGTAAATATATTATTAGCGAACTCTCGTTCTCCTTTTTAATTTAATTAATATTTTGAGTATATTTAAACGTTTTCAAAAATCGAAATTCCTTATTAAAACTATTTAAATATATATCTTTATTTTTAATATTATTATCGTTTATTTTATTTTATATAATAAATATATTTTATTAATTAAATAAAGGGGTAAAGATTCCTTTGCTATTACTATTGCTATTACCGTTATTATCTCCTTCCTTAAGGGGGGTATTATAATAATAAATAAATAAAAGTTTTTATATTTAATTTTTATATTTAATTTTTATATTTAATTTTTATATTTAATTTTTATATTTAATTTTTATATTTTTATATTTATTAATATTTTTAATTATTTAATATTATATAATTTATTTGATTTAATAATCTTTTTCTTATTATATAATGTTCTTTTCGCTTTTATATTTTTAAATATATTATAATATAAAATAATTTTTATTTAATTTATTAAATATCGTTTTATATTTATCTTTTTACTATTTTAATTTTTCGATAATAAATTATTAAATATATTTTAAAAGATCTTGTTTTGAAGGAACAAGGCTATTAAAAAAGGTATTATTATTTAATTTAAATAAAAAAAAAAGAAATAAAGTATATAATTTTCTTTTCTTTTTCATATTATATAAGAATAATTTTAAATATTAAAATAATAATTTATTTTATTAAAACGTTAAATATAATATTTTATATAAGAGTATTTATATAAAGGTTTAAATTATTATTATAACCTTAAATATATTATTTATTAAAAGGGGTTTATTTATAATTTTTCGATTATTAACTTCTTACTGTTTTGCCTTTTTATAATATTTCTTAATATTTTTTAAAATATTTAAAAGAAACTTATTCTTAATTAAATTAGATTTAAATTAAAATTTAATTAAAATTTATAATTTACTATCGCTTATTTATATAAATAAATAATAGTCTTTATTAATATAATAATATTGATTATTATTATTATAATTAACTTTTTTATATATTAAATATATATTAAATATTTTAAAATATTATATTTAAAAATCGTTTCGTATAACTTTATTATAAAATATATTCCTTTTAATTACTTAATTTTATATTTTATTAACTTAAAGTATTTGCCTTTAATTTAATTGTTTGAACTTATATATTATATTTATTTTTGAATCTTTATTTTTAATAATTTGTTAGCTTATTAATATAAAAATATTATATATTATTTTATTTTTAATAATTTATTTATTATAAAATAGAATAATATTAATTTTTATTTAATAATATTTATAATTGTATTTTCGGATTTATTATATAATTTTATATTTATATATATTATAAAAGGTAATTAAAGTTATAATAAAATTATTATTTTTAATAAAAAGCTTTTTTGATTTCTTATTTTAATAAATAAAATCTTTATTATTCTTTTAAATAAGTTTAATATAAATTTTATATAATATTAACTTTGGCTTTTCTTTATTTATTCCGTTATTATTATTATAAAAGAAAAGGGTAAAATTTATTAAAAATTAAAATTAAAAAATTAATATAAATTAAAAAATCAATTAAAAAGTTAATTAAGAAATTAATAAAAATTTAAAAAGTAATAAAAATATTCTTCTAAAAAGGGTTATATAATATTTTATTTATATAATTATTATTATTTATTCCCTTTATATATATTAAAGCCCCTTTAACGAAATACTTTATTATAAAGGTTTAAAAAACGTTTCTTACTTATTAAACTTATAATAATATTTTTAATAATAATATTATGACTAGTAACGAAGTTTACTTATACATAGTACTGGCTACGAACTTTCATTTATATTTAAATGGAGAGCTGAAAGACTTTATTGTTATTAAGATTATTATATAAAATTATAATATAAACGTAAAATATATATTAAACGTATAGAATATAATATAAAGTTTTTATAATATTATAATTATAATCCTAATAATAATATAATTATTATAAATATGTAAAACAATATAATATAAATAATAAATACCTTCTTTTTGTTTGTTTATTTATTTATGAATTATAATATATAATAAAAAATATATAAAAAGTTAAAAATTTTATTATAAAAGGACCTTCCGTATATTTTTAAAATATATATAAAGCTTATGTTCCTTAAAGGTATAATTAGTTATTAACTTATAAAAAAGTAATAACTTTAAAAGTTAAGGAAATTATAAGAAACTTAAAAGGAAAAATACTTTATTATATTTTAAAATAAAATAATTTATATTAATATAATTAAAAGAAAATAATAAAAGTATATATTTATTTTAAATAAAGAATATTTAATATATATATAAAATATATTTAATATTTTATTATATATATTAATTGATAAATATTATTAAAGTTTTTATTATATAAAAGTCCTAATTCTAAAAGCGTTTTATTTACGCTTATAAAATATCGTTATTAATAATATAATAAAAAGGATTTATTTATTCTTAAGAATTAACAATCCGATTTTAAAAGCTTTATAAAAGTATTTAATTTTATTATATTTTAAATTTAATATTATATTTGCTAAGAAATAATAAATATAAATAAATATAAATAAAGAAATGATTTATATATAAGAAATATAAATAAAGAAATGATTTATATATAAGAAATATAAATAAAGGTTCTTTATAATTAATATATAAAATATATATAAAATATATATAAAAAATATATAAAATATATATAAAATATATATAAAATATATATAAAATATATATAAAATATATATAAAATATAATTAAAATATAATTAAAAATATAAAAATAAAAATATATAAAAGAATACAAAAAAAAAGTATTTCTTAAAATATTATTTATATATTTAATTTATAATCCGATAGCAAGTAGGGTATTAAGAAAAAATAATAATAAAAATAATAAAAATAATAATTAAAAAATAATAATTAAAAATAATTATAAAATGAAAATAATAATTTAATAAAATAATAAAATAATAAATAATATTTAAATATATTAAATATTCCTTTATAAATATAATTATAAAGTTTTATATTTTTATAATATTCGCTCCTTTAAGAGAACATATATATATAAGGAAAAAGAAATATATTTTAAAATCTTATATAAGCTTGTATTAAAGTATTATATCGAATATAAAAAATATTATTATTATTATTATTATTATATTTTAATTATATTACTATTATTATTATATTTTAATTATATTATTATTATTATTATATTTTAATTATATTATTAAAAAGGAATATAAGAAATATAAGAAATATATTTATATTTATATTTTTTATATAATTTTTATTAAGAAAGTTAAAATCCTTTTTAAAAATAATAAAATATAAGTATATTTAATTTAAAAAATTATTCAAAAAATAAAGTTTTAAATATTAATTTTAAATATTAAATAATAAATAATAAAATAATAAATAATAAACAATATAAAAAATATAAATCTTTCGTTTTAATTATATAATAATAAATAAGTTATTTCTTAATAATTAAAGGGTTTAAGATTTAAAAGATTAAATTATTTATTAAATTATTATATTAAAAGTAATATATCCTTTTCTTTTTATGTTTCTTTTATTATATTAAATCGCCTTTTTTTAAAAACTTAATAGCCTTTTTATAATAAAGATAAATTTTAAAATTAAACTTTTTTCTAATTACGTTTCTAAAAGGAATATTTTAAAAATTATTTAATATATTTAATAATTTATTTGGAAAGTATAATTAAATAATTAGTAATATTAAAAAAAGTCGATAAATATAAAATAATAATAAATATATTAAATTAATTATTATTAAAAAATTTATATACGAAATTTATATATATATAAAGTTAACGAAGTTCAAAAATTGAAAAATTAGTTTATATATATTAATATATTATTTGCGGTATTAACTTCGGATTTTAATATAAAATTAATAATAAAGGAAGGTTTATTTTGCGAACTGTTAATTGTAATATAAGTAACAATACATCCCTGTACTGAACTCCAACACAGTGTCCTTTGTTTAAGTAATAATACGTTATGTCGTCCTGCAAGGTAACGTAAATATATTTTCAAAACCTTAAGTGCCTTCCGAATTACTACAAGCGTACTCGTCAAAAATATAAGATTAAGGGCCGGACTATACTACCAGAAGCTCCTAATACTAGTAAAAGCAAAACATTACTTTTTAAAAAATAAAAGTAATTAGTTTTTTATTTTTCGTACCGATAAAATATATAAATAGCCAAGACGCTAATCCCTTCCGATTAGATTCTGCTGCGATATTAAGAAGCCTTTGGAAACCTCTTTTAATACGAGTTATAGAAGATTTCAACCTGTTCTTCTAATAGACTTTGGACAAATACTTACAAATACAAGTTTATAATAACTTTAGCAACTATTAACGAATATTGAATATATATATCTTTAATCAATATAATTAAAAACTAAATAATAATATCAAAAAATATATAATTAGTATTAGAAACCCCTTTTACAAAAAACAATTTTTGTTAATATATATTTCTTTAATAATATAAAAAAGTCTTTATAAATCGATATAGACTCCGTAAACTCCTAAAGAAGAAAGGAGTTAACAACGTCGATAATGTATATTATATCCTTTTCTATTATTAATTATATAATAATTATATATATCGAAATAAATAGCAACAAAAGTATATTATTATAAATATATTTATAACGTTATATTTTAATTGCCGATCGGTATTTATATTCGATATTAAAATCAGATTTGAAAAGGATAATAACGTTTATAAAAGAATCGACTACTTTATAATCTTTATTATTTTTAAAGACCAAGGTAATATTTTTATAAACAAAAATATATTAAATAATATTAAATAAAATAATAAATAATCGATGTTCGTCAACTCCGATAACAACTTGAATAATGGCAGCAATATTAATATATATAAGGATAAAAATGAAAATACAAATAGCGACAACAGTATCAATAACAAAGTCAATACTAACCGCGATACTATAAAGACTCTTTTATAAAAATATATTATATTTATTATTGCTTTAAATAAAGTTTTTAGGGAACTTAATATCTTTTTCGCCAAAATAACGATTATTCATATTAAAGGGAAAGACAATTGCTTTCAAAAGTATATATCGCCTTAATTTATTTGTATTTCTAATTTTATAACTTATCGATTTTCGAACAGGAAAATATTTATTATTAAGTAAAAGAATAATTTTTATTTTTGCCTCTTCAACTACTTCCTTTCCCTAGTCCTTGATGATAATATATTCGCCGCAGAATCTTTACAAAATAATAATAATATTTTCCGAACCAAAATCTTACTTAAGAAGAAATTTTTATAATTAAAAATTAAATAAAGTATATTGAACGTTTTAGTCTTTTATATATTTAAGTATATTGCTAATAAATTTTATATATTACTTATTAAATTATTATATTCGAATATTTAGCTTTGTAACTTTTAAAACTTCGGTTATAAATTTAAACTAGAGAAGTCTTTTATATTATATTGTATATAATAGAACTTGGTCAATACTATCAACTATAAATCTATTCTTCTATTATGATTATCTATTTGCTTGAGTAACCTTTATATTTATTTATAAACTTCTTTTAAATTAAATATTGTTATTAGCCCGAGATCAAAGCTTCGATTATTAATTAAATATAATTCGGTATTACTTTGATTAGGAAGTCCGATTCAATACTATTACCGCCTTTTTAAACCGTCCGTTTTAACATAACGTTATTCAAAAGCTAGTTCAATTAATAATATTAATTATTGACCTTAACGCTTTGATTAAATTATTCCCCGAGTTATCGAAGAAGGTAATTAATAATAAGTATACATTTTGACTCCGTTATAAAAACAAGGCGTTTATAGAGAAAATCAAAAGGAAATATAATAATATTAAATATATTCCTCTATACGATCCTTTAGTTACGATTAAGAAAGAGGTAAATACAGCTTTATACTAGGAGAAAAATAATCAACAAAACTGATTGCTTGAGAAAGCCCGGAAGCGATATTTTCAAAATATTAATATTAATATATTTAAAGTACAATTCGTCGATTCGTATATTATTGTCTTAAATGAAAATATTAAGCCGCCCGCTCTTCGTTAGTATAATATTGCTAAGCGAGCTAAGGTCTTCCAATTAACTTACAAATTAAATATTGATTTAACAGATTATAATAAATATATTCAGAGACTCGAGATTATTCGAACACGTATTGCATTATACAGCTGATAAGAGAGTCGGTATCACGCCCAGCTACAGTTGATTTACCGCTCCCTAGAATCGACGATCTCGCCAGGAGATTTAGAAGAGGATATCAAAGGCCGCTTCCCGATAGTATATAAGTATATACAATACCTCTTCTGCCTCGGCAGAGAGAGTAAATCTTACCTAGGGCAGACGTTCGAGTACGCTGGACCCTACAAGATAATAAATAAAGTTGAGAAGCACCTAAAGAGATTTCTCCCAGCAGCTAAAGTGCCGTATCCGCATCTATAATACAAAGCAGCGGGGCTGGTCCTCTCGAGCGTTATACACTTCAAGAATCACGCGGCGACGGTACGCAAGATCTTTTTGCGTGGGTGAACTCCACCTGCAACGGCCCTGACATCATCATTCAGGTCTGTAGCATTTTGTTTATAGCATGTTTGCAGTGAAGAGCTTAGCATTGATATAGAGGCATTGAGGTAATTGTGGGTCTGAAATTACTTGGCTGCTGCTTCTTTTCTTACGCTATCAAGCGCTTGGAAAGGGAACGCCACTTGCAACGCCACAACGCCACAGAGAAGCAAACCTTATAAGGCTTGGCAGTAGGTATCAAACCGTAATAATACAGTATTGTTACCGTTTTGATTATCAAACGTTTTATCGCTCTGTTCTAGCTCCGATACTGTTACAGTTTTCAAACGTTGTATAATATATACCGTAACAAGAGCATATTACGTAATAAGTAAAAAGCTATAAAGATTAAAAACGTTAAGATATTTTAATATTACCAAAAAGTAATATATTTATTTCGATATATAATATATAGTCAAAACGTAATTATAAGATTACGAAATATAATTTCAACCGTAAAATCTGCAACCGTCAAAAGTAATAAACCGTACTTATATTATTCAGTACTTGAAAACCGCTGTTATTATATAAAAACCTGTAATAAACTATTGTAATTTGCAACTATTATTATACTACTACCTTAATAACCCTATATCCTATTATTATAACTATTATTATTGACAATATATATAGCTTTCCCAAATAATATACTTTTATTATATCATATACCGATAGAGTATTCGCTTTGGGGGTTGCGATAGTATTACCAGCTAACTATAATATTAGGCTATTTATAATATTAGGCTATTTATAGCGCAATAACCTTCAAAGCCTAGACCGATTGCTACTGCCTATTACCGAAAGATACCTCGATACCCGAGCTTTCCTATAATATTATAACGTCCGCTAATAGAGCGATCAGGCTGGGGGTTCTGGCAATATTATTAGCAATCCAAATAGCTAAGCTATCAACGGTATAACAACCTCTAAACCTACTACTTGCAATTGCCTGTTACCGAAAGATATATTAATACCCGAGCTTTCCTATAACATTATAACGTTTATTAATATAATAATTAGTTCGAGGGTTCCGGCAATAATATCAACCCTTTCAGATACGGTATTATCTACTACGTATACCTTAAGAAGCAAGCCTGATACCTCAAAATTAATTTATAATTATTCTCCTTCTCTAGACCCCCCTAGATTATATAAACTATAATATAATATTAGACTTAGGGTATTGCGGTAACATTATTAGCTAGTCCAAAGATATTGCGATTACCGTATAATAGTATAGGCGCAAATAGAGTATTATTAACGAACTCTTGCTAGTTTATATTATAATCTAAATAATACTATATATATTACGTTAATTTAGTAGACTTGGGTAGTTCCGGTAACATCGCTAACTATTTAGAGAACGAAGACCTTTAACAATTATTATAAATACTGAATAGTCTACGGAATCTTCAGGAAGTCTAGTATATCGGATGTCCCCTCTGGCTTATTGCCCGGTTGCCGCAACTTAACCTCGTTCCCTGCTATCTGAGAAATACCAACTATATATAAACGACAGATACCGACAGCGGGGAGGCCGACGATAATATCTTATATCGAGAGCCGCCAAATGTTAAAATCTAAGATAGTATCTTTTTGTATTAGCTTAAAAGCCGGCTTTATTTTCAAGAACAGTCGGGGGTATAATTCTATTAGAAGTATAATAATAAATATCCTATCGATACGTCCTATACGTTGGCTAAAGAACTTAATAAAGTTACCTGCCGCAAAGACGAAACGGCGATTTAATAATTTATAATATTCGTATTATCAGAATTCCCTTTAGACCAATTACCGCAACTGCTTCTATTCTTACCTAGATATAAAAGAGACTTTTTTCGATTATTGAAAGCTTTTGGTACCAAAGTATATTATATTAAATAACCTATAGTCCTTCTTATAGGCCTTCCGTAGCAAAGACTTGAATTCTGTTGTTATTAAAATTGAATCTGAAGCTCGAGTTGATAATTTAAGGATATCCTTATAATATTTTAAAGTTATCCGGCCAATTGCGGTAACCTAGCAATAGATTCGATCTAATTGCAAAAAGGAGTCTTTATCTTTGTCGTTGTTATCTTTAGGTAATACAAGGCTCTTCTTTTTTGCCTTTATAATCAAAGACTCAAAGAGCTTTGGGTACTATAAATAGAGGTCTTTAAGCAACTAGGTAATTTTAAGATAATCTTATTTGAAGCCGCTTATTAATATCAAGCGGATACTTTAACGGAGATTCTTATTAGCGAGCAAGAAATATTCTATATTCTTATAGTTCGTCTGGTATATAACAAGCTTAAAGAACCGAAAAGTAATTACGGCAAAATATATCAGCAAAACAAAGGTACTTAAAAGATAAACGGCAGACCTATACTTGTCCTCCCCAATTAATATGTTTATATTGCTCGGTATCCTATATTTATATATAATCTCTTCGTAATAAAGTACGGTATAGATATTAGGTCGACGTTTATTATTCTTATACTCCAGCGCCTTCTAAGATAGCTTTGGAGTTGCAGTAATCCTTACTTACAGCATATCTTTCGCTCTAGGGCCGGAGCATCGAATACTGGATACTCGGTTATCGGTCTTTACTTGTTTTATACTTACTACTTTATCTTCGATAGAGGGGAGGATTTCAGTTTCCAACTTAAAGGATATTCCAACCTCCGGGGTTATAAACCTTACTAATATTGGCGATCTTATTAGCGTTATAGATCCTGATATTGCAGATTTTACTAGTATTACAGATTTTATCTTTGGATTAGTATTTGCGGTAATAGCTACAAAGCCCAAAAGCTGCTGAAACTTATTCCTTACCTCCTTGACTATCGCTATCAAAAGGTCTCTATTATTTAAAGACTTTATTATCAGTATTAACGTACTTCTAGCAACCAGCCCAAATACCTATATAATAGTTTGAGCTACGGTAAGGCCGTTCAGGTAAAAATTGAGGTATACTCGGACTATATCAAAGTAAAACAGCTGGATATATTTATCTCAAAGCCAGTATTATAGGAGCGCTAGTATAATAACTACTTATCGTATATATTCAGATAAAAAGTAACTCTTAAAATAATAGAAAGGGGATTGAATATAAGTATAGCCCGGCGCAAAAGGCTATTAACGAAGCGTTGATATATATCCTTGACTTCCGGTAACCGTTAATATAGCTTCTAATAACAAGGTATATAACTATTTGCAGATTCCTCCAAACTCAGAGTATACTAGGTTACCGGGTTTTATAAGGATTATATCGAAAGCAGGAGTTATCTTGAAAAGGGCAGGCTATATAGATATAAGACCTTTCTGGGTAGCGAACTCCTCTTTTTGCTCAACAGTCCGTTTCTGCTGTATAACCTGTCTTTTTCGTATTACAGTAATATAAAACCTTCTATTTGCGACGATATTATAATCTAGATTTCTATAAGTATCTATAGGTATTTTGCAAAAGTGATAACTTAGATTGCCCCGTTGATTCTTGAACCCGGTATTGGCCTGTTGCTAAGGTATATCGCTAAGAAAACAAAGGGTAAAGGTATAGACTTGGGTACGCTACGGTAACTCGAGTAGAATACCTCTATCAAATTTGCGTATATTATATAAAGCATTAACAATATTATTCAGATTGCTGCCGTATAGTCCGAGGGTTAGGGTAAAAGTGTTTGTACGTCTATTCCTTTTATAAAAGGAGAAAGCTCTGATAAGGAGATATACTCCTATTAGACTACAGTATATCGTCCGGTATAAACCAAATCCGTCGATAAACAGCAGAAGGGGCAAAGAGAGGTAGGGAGCTTTAGCAGAATTATATAAATTCCGAAAATATTCTTTGCTATATTTTTGTAATTCGAGTTCAACTCTGAGAGGCGCTATATTAGAGAATAATTATACCTAGTTTACAAAAGTAATTTAAGAATATATAAGGAAATAGTTGCCTGCTCAGGGTATAGTAGAGTCGTTATAATCTATATTAATATATTTATATCAGCTGATAATAGACTCTTCTTCAAGGAAAGAGAACTTCGAAAATATAATAACTTCGTTACAATAGAAGTAATAAGACTTGTATCAATCCGCAGGAATTTCGGTATAGCAGTAGGTATACTGAACTTTGATTTTCAAGACTCCTTATTCTATCTATATAATACTGTTTCGAAAATCTAACCTAACTTCAACAATATAATCAAGGTATTCGTTTTCGCAACCAGAGATCTTGCAATTATATAATACCTAATCAGAGACGAATATAGGTTCTTGGTTGCAATAATAAAGAAAGCGTCCTAAAATTGTCTTTATAGACGAAATCTAGGCTCGTAATTGTCAAAGCTTTTTAAGATTAATATAAAATTCCCCAAAATTAATATATATATTTTCGGTCAGCTTTGATCTTAAGATCGTTGTAAAAAGAGAAATAAGGTCGAAAAAATAAAAATATTCTCTTAAGATTTTTTATAACTGTTTCTTTGCTTGTTTAGCAGCAGAAGGTATTTTGTCTAGACTTAATAATAATAGAACTCTTCGGAGAGCCAACTGCGGTAAATAACCTTTTGTTCGCTGTCGCAAGGGCGTATAATAAGAAGGGAGCCGCGTTAATATAAGATACGGTTCTAAGAGTCGCAGGATTTCCCTTAGATTTGAGTATTAACTTCGCGATATTTTTACCTTTTTATATTATAAGCTAAAGGCGATTAAGAACAGGTTTGGATCTTTATCGTATATTATAAATTGCGGTAGTAGCTCCGAGTTATTATCGGGCGGAGGGTGTTGGCTTAGGAGATTTCAATTGCTCTATCTACTTAGGAATACAGGCTTATCTATATACTCGGCTGATCAATCTAGGCCTTATAAATAATAAAATATTTAGTGGAACTAATATACCCTAAGTATAGCCCTTGTTGTTCGGTATACAGCCTAGCTAATAATAATCCTAGGATTGCAATACGCTAAACCTAATTTGGCTTAGTATTGTTAAAGAGACTGCTTTAATTATTCTCCAATACCCCTTTTCAGGCTTTATAATAGCTTCTAAAATATTATTAGCAAATAGTTTATCAAGCTCTATACTTCCTTTTTTGCCTTCCTAGGCTAGCCTTAATAGTTAAAGTATATACCCTAGGCTTACTGCTGTTATTAGCTTCGTTAAAGGATCTGCTGTTATTTTTTCAGTAAGGACTTAGTTTATAATTATATCTTTATTCTATACCAACTCCCTTATTTTATAATACCGAAATCGTATATACTTTGTCTTAGGGTATATTATAGGGTTTTCGGCTAGATTAATTACTAACTTGTTATTTAAGTTTATTTTTATAATCCTTATATCTCTCTTATTATACCCAAGTTCCTAGAGCAAATCCTTAAGATATATAGCTTCTTTATACGCTTTTAATATAGTAATATATTCAGCCTTAATCGATAATATAGTTACGATTGGCTCCTATTTAGACTTCTAGCTAACCGGTTTATTAACTAACTTAAAAAAATATCTTATTATAAATTTATTATTATTAATATTATTATATTAAGAAGAGTCGGAGTAGGCTTAGAGGGTCCTGTCGTATATATAATTTAGCCTAAATATTATTCCGATCTTAATCGTACTAGCTAGATATCTTATTACCTGTTTTGCTGCTATATAATAATTATTTATTAACTATACGAAATACCTGCTTAAATAATATACTACAAAATTAATATTAGGCCGGTTTATTCCGGCTATCTAATTCAGGGCCCTGATAATAGATACGAAGTCGTTTTTCAACTTCTTATTAATAACGTATTTAGGAGGTAGCTATTCCAGCTTTATATTCTTATTTATAATACTTTTAACGGTATAGCAATCCTCTATTCCTAGTTGCTTGAGTATCTGGGCGATATAGCCCTTCTAAATAATAATTATTATACGATTATTACGATTTTTTAAGATTTTTATTTTTAAATAAAAAGAAATAGCTCCTAAATACTTCAGTTTAAATTCCTTATTAAACTGAGCTTTTAACTTATTTATTGCTTTTTTTATATACAAGAGTATTAGCAGATCGTTTATATAGGTAGCTATAATTATTCCTTTATCGTTAATAAAGATAGAGTTGTCTTTTTAAAGTTATTTAAAGCCAAAACTCTTTAGTTTTGCTATTAATATTTCTCCTTATTTCTTAAATAATTGTTTAAGGCTATATAGAGCTTTTTCTAGATAATATATATTATTTATACTATTAATATATTTATAAGGCTATTTAATTTATATTTTTTCTTTAAGAGTTGCTTCTAGGAAGGCAGTATCGACGTTAGAATATTTTATTTCTATATTATGCTTTGTTCCTAGGGCCAGGAGTACTTTCCCGCTTAAAGTTTTTACAATTAATAAAAAAATAGTATTATAGTTTATTCCCTTTATTTATTCGAAGCCCTTAACGACCTATTAGACTTTATATCTAACGATTTCGCCCTTGATACCTAGCTTAATTAATAATACTTATCTTCCTAGGAGTACTTTGCGTCCTAATAATAATTTCCTGATTTTCTATATCCTTTTAAATTTTATTATATTTAATTTTGTCTGGAATACTATTTTCTATTATTCCTTATTTAGCCTTAAGAATACTTTTCGCCAATTTTTAAGAAAGATAATATTTTTGTTTTCGCCTATTTAGGAAGTCTGTATAGAGGGAAATTCTCCCCCCTTTACTCCTTTTTGGAGATTATAATAGTTTATTAATAAGTAAAGTCTCGTAAACTATCTTGGTAAGTATTCTGATAGTATTAATAGCCCCTGATAAGTTTGAAGAGGTATTTATTATATTCCTAATACCCCTTGTTTATTATATAAAAATAGTATATTATTGATATAAATTATAATTTCCTTATTTAACTCCGTATTTGGTATTTATTTAATATTTTGCTTATTAGGGCTAGAATTAATTACTTTATTAGGTTTAGCGTTTTGAATATTGGCTTCCCCAAATCCATTTTGCGTATTAGGGCTAGGGCTAACTTCCTTATTAATATTAGCGTTTTGAATATTTGCTTCTATATTCGCGGATTGCTTATCTATTAATATATTATCTATTTTATCAGGAATATTAGGAATAATTTTTTTACTACCTTTTATCTCAGACGAGTACGTCTTTATTAATACTATTTTATCGAAGATAATATAGGCTGAAAACCTTAATCTTTTAGCCTTTTTATCTTATACCTGATATTAATTGGAACTATTATTAAATCTTAGGAATCTATATTTAATACCCCGGAATTTAAGTTTCTACTTATAAGTATCTTTATTATATATCTAATAGATATATCCGAATAATTTTATATAACTGATATTTGGTTTCTCTCTAGTCTATCCTTTATATAATATTTTTCTATTAAATATTGCCGTAGGAAGCCTCTCCTTAATATATATTATAAAATTTAAGGCTTCCCCCCAAAAATCTTTATTCAATCCTGAATAAAACAATACTATTCTAATTTATTCAAATAATATTCTATTGCCTCGCTTAGCAATACCGTTTTGGTAGGGGCTGTATAGTAATATTAGCTCCTATTAAATACTAGCCTGGCTAAGAGTTATTTATATTTACGAATTAATAAAATTTTTTGTACTGTCTCTATGCAAATAACTAATAGTATATCCTTTGATATTATTTTTCCTAATATAGTCCCTAATACGATTATCGATAGGGCCTGCTTCTCGCAAGGGAAGAAAATAGGTAGTTATTATATTAATATATTTATTAGTAAATATCAAAATATATTTCGTACTACCTTTTGTAAGAGTAATCTTTTTACCTTTAGCGATATTTATAAATTATTATTCGCCTAAAAGTATTGCTTGCTTATTCCTTATTAGCTTATAATTGAAAATATAAGATTATTTTCCTATAATATAGGCTTTATATTATTATTCCGGTAATATCGTATTTTCAAGCTTATTACTTTGCTTAACATTTATTCCAGTAATTATTTTTGTTATACTTTTTACTAAAGTTATTCTAATATACCTAAAGCATATATACCAGAGCCTTTATAAGGCTGGAACGTCCTTTGTTCTAACGTTCCTAATATACTTTTAGTATTTTAAAGGAGATTAGGGAATAAGATAGTTATTATCCGTTTTTTAACCTAAAAATAATATTTTCCTTATCTTATCCTTAATATCAAAAAATTTTCCTTTGAATAATATCGTATATCCTTTCTTAACTAGCTTTGCTACTGAAATAATATTGTATTAGCTCTTTAGGATATAATATATATTTATTAACTTAATTTTATTATTATTATTAATTATTATAATAATAAAGCCTTTTCTTTTTATTATTATAATAGTATCGTCAATCCTATTGACAGGGTAATTATATATATAATAGGAAATAAAACGCTGCCGTTCAGAGTAAATATAGATCTTAGCTCCTAAGTTTAAATAAACGTCTGATTTTTTAAATACCTTATATACTAATCGTACTATCAGTACCTTTTTAAGATTAATAGTCGTTTTGGGGTTATATATCTTTAAAACCTATCTCGTTTTCTCCTTATTATCTTTAAGGAGGAGTTTCTTATCTTTTGGCTTCTACTAATCAGGACGGAGGTTGCTATTTAAATAATAGTATTTTTCCTTTATATAAGATCCTTTGCAATAGGAGTATTTTGGTTTAATATTTTTATTATTTCCTTTTTTGCTATTATTATTATTATTACTTTTTGTTTTCCTTTGCTTTCCAAAGTTCTTTACCTTTAGGGCTTTCGAAGAGCCTTCTTAGCTTCGTTGTTTATTATAAGCAAGTACTGCTTTAATAATCTCCTTAAAGGTAATATCTTTATTAATATTATTTATAATTTGAATAATTTAGATTTAATATAACTTTATCTTATTCGGGAGACCTTTCAGGAATAAATAAACTAATATTATTTTATTTATAGCTTGTATTATTATTATTAGGTAATTATTTCAGTAATATAAATAGTTAGTATATTCGCTGATACTCTTGAAAGTAATAAAATCTATATTAATTAAATACTGAACGGTTATATATATAATATAATTATTTTTCTTTTAAAATTTATTCTTTAGAAGCCTTTATATTTTTATAATATCCTTTTCGCTATTGAAGAGGTCCTTAATATATAATTTATATATCAGAATAATAATAGTTTAAGCCTTCCTATTTATTAAGGGCAGATTATTATCGATATTATTTTTATCTTTGCTAATAGCTAATTAGGATCCTTCTTTAATAAAGGTAGCTTGTATTTTAGGGGCCTAATTATAGTAGTTAAAGATCCCTTCAAGGATAATTACCTTCCTGCGTACTACCTCTATAGCTTGATATAAAGGTAAATAGAATAATAATATTTATAAATTGAAAACTTGAACGTTTTTCTCCTTATATAAATATATAAATACTAGCCGGGCTTATAATCTATTAGCTTAAGAGATTTCAATTGCTTTATTTACCTAGGAATACAGGCTTATTTATATATTCGGCTGATCAATCTAGGCCCTATAAATAATAAAGTATTTAGTAAAGCTGATATACCCTAAGTATAGCCCTTATTGTTCGGCATACAGCCTGGCTGACAGTGATCCTAGGATTGCGATACGCTAGACCTGATTTGGCTTAGTACTGCTGGAGAGACTGCCCCAGCCATTCTCCAACAGAGGGTAGAAGGCAAGAGGTAGTATCTCGATTATAATAGTAATCTTAGTTATTAGAAAAATTATCGGAAGCTCAGGCTCTTATAAGGGTTTAGCTGCTATCAGAGGCTCGGGCTTGTTGGGTTCGTTGAAGTCAATTATTGGTACGACCTCTTCCTAATCGAATTACGATAGAAAAACTTGGTATTAATCTATATATTATATAGATTCTAAGTTTATATTAAGAGGGAGGAATCTTGAATCTCCTTTATTTTCTTGAGGCTTTAGTATTTGGCTTAAACGCTCTTTAAGTTCGTCTATATCTTATACCAAATTATTAGCAAGCCGATACTGCTCTTGCGGTAATAAGGATTTATTATAACGCTACCTCTATTATCCGGTTAGTCGGCGTCAAAAGGTTCTTACTCTTGACTGTTATTATCTAATAATAAATAACGGGCTTCTTGTACTCTAATACGTTTGGCTGTTAATTGGCCTAAGCTTAAAAAACAAATATTAGTAAAAGCTTAAATCTGGGCTAGATTGCGCCGCAGCTTGTATATCTGGAAGGGCCGTAGGACTGGTATAGTAAAGAGTAGGAATCTTATAGTTGCAATAGCAGAGCAGAATATCTTTTAGAGGTTGTTATTGAATCGCTATTGCGTATTAGCAAAGAGAAGGCAAGGTAGGCGCGGTAATGTTTTTTTCGATAAGTTTCAGTATTTAATATATGCTCTGATTACTAAGCAATCAGTTCTGCGAATTATTAAAGTTATTAAGGGTAAAATACGAACTCTCGCTTGAGTAATATAAAATAACGATTTGAATATTTCCTATAAATAGAGAAGCCCAACTATTCCTATTACCGCTGCTATAAGGTTGTTAATATAGATAGCCCTGATCTATATAATACCAGTATAAGCTTCTGCAGTATCTACTTATAAGATTTTACTGCAAGTATAAATACTGCCTATTATATTAATTGGTAGTACCTAACTGCTAAATACTACTACCTTAGCAAATTATTTATTACCCTATAACCCTACAACCCCGCTTTACCAACTTATATTATCCCAAGACTTCTATTATAGCTGTATAATTTAGGCTAGTAGCTTTGCTGCAACGCTTGACCCTACCAGCGATCTATAAGTAGTATAACGGCGTTCGTCGCAATCTACGGAGCTACGATACTTATAATCTGACTATTATTATCTAAATATATACCTTATCAACCTCTTATTCCTACGGCAGCTATATAATCTATCCGAACGCCTTTATTATAACCTTTTGAACCTTTACTAACCCGATTTACCTTCTCTTAAAGAATATCCCTTATTTCTTATTATAATCCCTAATCTTATAATCCTGTAAATACCCAGCTAGCCTACTTTCGATATACAAGCTATTAAAGCAAGCCAAGTAGCTTTGCTGCAATCGTAATAGTATTACCCAAAACCCCAAAGCCTTTGAGCTATATTAAATTAGTAAGAGCTAATCCCTCTCCTAAACAGAAATCCGCTTCGAAAAACGTAGCGCGTATGCCTAATTAGTTTATATAATCTTCGACAATTATCCCTGCCAATAATAACTCGAGACTCGTTACCGCAATAGTTTCTCCTATTACTTTAGATATATCGAATTACCTTTTTATATTGCCTGAAGCAGACAAAGACCTAGCCTCTGAAGGCGGCAATAGTATATCGGATAAGGACTCGTTACCTCTAATAGCGCATCAAAGGCTTGCGGTAGCGGCGGTTACCTCTAAGCTAAGGATAGCAAGAAAGAGGCGTACGATATTATAAAATATACCCGAGGAGGAAGATAAAGAGATTACAAGCTTTCGCGTCTTAAATCGGGCTACTAGATAAAATACGTTTCTATTTTTTACAAATAATCTTTGGCAAGATATCTTTGTACAGGTATACAGGCCCGAATATAATATCGACTCTAGGTTTATTCAGAATACGAGGTTGAAGATCCTAGACAATACGAAGTTATTCAAGTATCGAACCCTTAAGAATATAAAAGTATACCTTATATTCTATTTGTTTGTTGCTGCTTTTCAATATTAACTTGCAGTAATAGCGTTATATACGAGAATTCCTCCTAGACCCTGACAATAAAAACCTTGCTATATTTTATAAGAGGAAATTATTGGCGAATTTCTTCTCCGACAAATTTATATTACAGAATTTCTTCTTTATATAGTTTTATATAGCCGGCTATATCGATTACGAAGGCAGTACTCCCCTTGGGTAGTATTATATACAAAATATATTACCGTAAATAGCTTTTATATCCTCTTTGCTAATTTTATAGCTATTTATATTAATCTTGCTATTGAAGTCAAATTCTATTTTGACGTATATAATGCCCAAACTGCTACAGAAGACGTATATATTACGCTATTACGCTTCCATAATCTGATCCCTGTTGTCAGCTGTCATTGCCCCTATTTTCCCTTGTCAGCCCGTGTTTTCCCATTTTGCTTTCTCTAGGGTTATTTGGACCCTTAATCATACCACCAAAACACCATCATCACACCACCTATTCTCCACTTTATCAGGCGAAGCAATTGGTATGAAACAGGGCTAGGAACATTCATTTGCCCCTATCTAGGGCCTCATCATCATGTATATTAGGGTGCTGTGCACCATTATTTATCAATCAGACGATTTAGCCCTGAGTGCATCTGACAATAATTGATTATTATTAAAAAAATTGTTACATTGGATGAGACTGTCACCAACATGGACGAGAATGGGGACGAAAGGGGATCGGAATTTGACAGTGCACCTGACAACATATGATGCATTTGTCGAAGATGTTCGCGTTCAACCTCCGTTACTGGCAATTGTATAGTATATGGATATAGGCGGATGCGCCATCACATTATCAATGTTTTTGACATCGCTACTATTCAACATCAACCTGCACATTATAATGAAGTCTTTTTCAAAACGCACATATCAAGGAAAGGAATCGTAGTGAATCAATAGAGTATGGAGAAATCCTCAAATTAGTACGTTGACCTAAAAAGGTATGGCATCAGGGCTACTATCGTATTCAGAAAAAATCTCCTCCAGTCGGAATACTTCTTCACCATCTCAGTCAATTATTATGAATGACTTTCCGAATGCCAGAGTCATTATTATCCTTTCCTTTCTGAGCGTAGAGTGCGGAATAAATTTGATACAAAAAGAAATCGATAGGTTGGTTTCATTGAAGATAGGCTCCCCTGTTGCTGCTTTACCTGATTTCAATTGATGGTAACTTGGAAGGAGCGGATGGACAATCAAAGGCGCACGAGCATGACTGCAAGGCATAATCCTCCTTCTGAAAAGGGGAAACAATGGTGCTATCGCCTACTCATTGAAACATTGAATCCCTCTCCTCTATACAGATAATAAAATGCATTACGGGGCGCGCCATTTTGAGAAGAATGTATAATCTCCTTTCGGAAATGCTGTCCATAATAGACACAACGCGTTCCACTCTGATGCAATACGGCTTCGTTGCTGAATTCTAATGCCTCCTTGCTGGACGTATCCAAGATTAGCGTTTGGATTGTAGAATCGCAATTACGATGAAAGTGTCGAAGGATTTGCAACATTCCTACAGCAACGATGAAACTTCAGAAGGATTTGCATTGCCCTCGTTGCTAACAAAAGTATCGGAGCACGAATGGGCGCATATTGCTCGGTCCTCAAATACTTAAGACCCATGGCATACTCGATGCTGTACCCACAATCACTCAACTTCTCATACATCATAAAAAACAACTATCCTGCGTCAATCTTCTTCAAAATGCTATCAACTACTCTACGCCTTGCTCTTGGTGCTACAATCACATCCTTCACTATCCTCACACAAGCAGTGGACCAAAGACAGGAGTTTACCATCTCTGATGCAGGACACTACGGCTGCGTTCTCGACGTGGCTAACATCTGTGGATGCACTTCTGCTAAGAGCGCCCGGATTCTTGCCCCCGGCAATAGCTATAGCACTCCTTGTGAGGCCTTGGTCCATAGCAAGCTCCCCAACCCAGTCACCGTGGCAGTACCCGGATGCTCCGGGAGTGCCCAAATCAACTTCAACCCACCTTATCCGGCTGAAGGCTACCCTATCACCTATCTAACAGATGACAAACAATGTTCCATGGGCTGCGATGTGCCGGACATGGATAAAATGGCCGAATTAACAAAGGTCGATTCTAAAAGTTGCAATTTCTCCTCAACATCTTAACCGCTTATGGGGTTGCCGATGATTCCCAGGAATAAAGTCAACACTTTGGTTTTCTATTTAGGCCACTGGACGCGTTACCTCGGACGGACGCAAATTGCTATAAGTTTCACAATGTTCGGCATTAAAGCAACAAACTCAAGCGGGCAAAGAGGGTTTCTTGAATTCAAAGAGCACTTGTCAATTGAAAGCTGTTACCAAAGTATTTCTTGTCAACATTGCTTTCAGCTTGGCTCTTAGCTCCTGTCGTCGGCAACCCGCAGTCGAAATTCTTGCGTTTGATAAGACTTTGTTCGAAAAAGGAATTTACTTGAGATACTCGGTTTAAGCAATCAGAGGGATAGAAATCATGTTATTCATCTGTCCGAGATGTCTACTAATTCAGCTTTGTTTCTCTGTTAATTTTGAAACAGTTGCCACCAACGAGACACATCCTTTGCTCGATATACGCACCCCGCAACTTGAAATGATATCTCTATACGTCTTCCTAATCGCTACTTCTTGTCAATTTACAACGCAGAGAATAATCTGAATGTGTAAGAACCCAACGCTTTCCGCCTCCCACCAGGAACCCTATGCACTACTCCCAAGAAAATGTCCTTCGCAACAAGGCAGAAGTCGTCCCAGCGTATTCCAAGCCTTCGGGGCGACCTCTGGAATGATTTCTGTAAATCGAATCCAAGACTTCAATAAGAATCTTGCAAAAATACTCGAGGAACAACAAGCAATCGCTTTCAATCTGCCAGGCGGTCTCGATGTTCATGGAGGCAGCTTTCGGTTCCAGGTTCGTTCAGCTCGACGGTAATCAGGTCTGCTGCATTTCAAACCAGTAGGAAGTCCGAGCACGGTGGAACAGAACGACTTCCCGAGTCTCGCTCGCTGTTATGCTTCGTTCGGACCACCGTTGGGAGTTGGCTTGTGGAATATATTCCAACAGACTTTGTTGAAATTTGAGGTACCTGTGGCTGCATTCTGGAAGGAGCTAAGCATCTTACTCTTGAGGTAATCAGAATGGAATATTTGTCTTTTGATCGATAGATAAGGTTGCACACTCCAGGTTGAAGATGGAACATATCTGAGAGTAGAAGAGCCACAGTTTCAAATGAGGTTATATTCGACACCTCGTTCGAAGGGAAGGTTGCGATGCATCGGTTGTTCATCTCCATTACGCATGGCCCTCCTAACACTTTCCACAGCTAGTACATATTTTGCTGGATCGCGGGTGATCTCAGCGATCTCCTGCGACTTCAAGTCAAAGAGACGCCGAGCAACCTCATCATCCCTGTGCGAGAGACCGTGGGCTGTTGCCTCAGCCAAGAGCATTGATACCATGTCGAGGCACAGTTCTGGCACCGTAGCATTCAACGCGGTATGCAGTAGTAAGCCTCCTGTTGCATCGGACAGCAGGTCAGGATTCCTGCTGACTTTTGCCCTCACATAATGAACCAAATGGTGCCGCACTGCGTGATGTAGAAATTGCATTTCTGACATTTGCATTTGCTGCAAGGCGTATAGCCTGTGATAGAACTCGTCTAAAACTACCACTTGAGCTTCGCCGGTGCGTTTTTCAACCCAGCAAGTAAAACGCCAAATTCGAGCAATCCATTCTTGAAGTCCACCATCTGTTGACGTGTATATGTTCATTTGGGCCACGTACGCGCTCAGTATGGATGTGTACGGATTGAACGATGTCGAAGATGTCGCTTGAAGTAATTTTGATTGCACGTGTGGCTGCATAAGGTAGTCACGCACAGTTTGATGAGAGAATCGAATCATCTTATCCGACACCTCGATTAGACCCATGCACTGAATTGCTAATTTCTTTTGAGTTGGCCATAGCATCTCTGAAGATTTGTCATCTTGGTTTGCTATTGGCCAAGAGAATAGAAATTTTGGTTGTTCCTTTTCTGCAAATGACATTGTTACAAGAGAGACTTCCTCTCGTGCTGCTGTCATTATTCGAAATATTTGACAAGCGTGCTCGTAGTAAACAGGATCTTGCTTCGAGAGGATATGATCGTAAAGTTTGTCAATCTCTTTGGGAAGAAATTCGAGGCGCTTAAGAAGGTCGCTCATTGAGTCTTCGTTGCGTAACCCGTTACACAAGGATTGCAAGATGAATGTTACCCAGATGAAGACTCCTTCAGCATTGTTGACAATGTAATTCACAAGCAAAGACACTTTCTGGGGTTCTCGTCGTGCGATTTCACGTATGTTTCCTTGATTCAATAGTCGTCCTCTTGTGAAGTAAGCAATATCCGAGCGCGTAAGGTCTTGAAGTCTCAAGCCTGGACTTTCCCGAAAAGCATCGCCAAAACTGCGCAGTGGGCGGCTTGAGACGCAGAGTTTTGTACGTTGAGCATCGGCAACTTCTCCCACGAAATTGATTAACTCATCATAATCGCCTTCCAGTTCGTCAAGTCCGTCAATGAATAGACATATTCGGACTGGCAGAGTATGGTGTGTAAGAACCTTCGTCAGCGCCATCTTTAGCTTTTTCATCGACCATATGGTATCCGTTGGAGCCTTATCGTTGTCCAGTACGCTCCAAACATAGTGGCCTTCAGGAAATGCAGAAGATATCAGTTGTTCGTTCTGTTCAAACAATTGATATAAAAGGGAGCGAAAGAGTCCTTGCTGACTTCTTTGCATCTCAGAACCGGTGTTCCAAAAAAAGAATTTAGCGATGATGACCTGCTTTGACCCTGACCATTGATGCAGAGCAGTCTTGGTCCTTTCGTCCTCACATATGTATGTCATCAATGTGGACTTACCAGAGCCTGCTTTGCCGTTAATCCAGTAAACCTGGCCGTTACCTTCCAACCAAGAAAGGAAATTATCCCACTGCGCTTGCCTGGGTGCATGATGGGCAAATACCCAGTCAAACGTACCAGCATAATGCCCATGTAGATCGATATCGTCTTGTCTGCGGTCTAGGTCTGAGAACCATAAGCTCTGTCGGATTCTCCTTGCCAGATCTTGGAGGCCGCAATCAGGCAGCATCCTTGGCGAGTCCAATTTCAGATCACTTAATCGCTCCGAGATGAGGTTGCGGGTCTTATCACCGTCAATTGTAATAGTATGCAAGGTTTGGGAATGGAATTCAGCCATTCTGGCATCGTAACTAGCAAAACAACTCCGGTTTTCGGCAACTGCGTTGATTACAAACTTGACATTTGCGCTGAGATCCGTGAACATTTCGGAAGTCTGGATTGCAAGGATATCAAATCTTGACCTACAAATATACAAAGTCAACAATGAAAAGCAATTGTAAATCAGGTTCGAATTTACAGACCGAATGTCGATCAATAATCTTGTGTCAATGACTTGTCGATACCTTGCCATTTGCAGGGCCGCTTCCCCGATCTCTTTCTTTGCCCAAGCCGTGTAGAGGGATCTTCCTATTGCCTTCCATTTCGTACGCTCTCCATCCACTTTCAGTCTGGAAAGCGCTTCAAGAAGCTGCCGAGAACTCTTATGGCAGTCTCGAGCAGTCTTCATCAGCTCTTGGGCGTTGCGTACTAAACCAAGCTTTTCGCTCACAGCGATAGAGGACTGGAGGTCCGCCGTAATCAAAGTGAGGTCGGTTGCCATCGTTTGGATTTGGAGGTTTTGGTCCAAGACGCCTTCGGACGAACGGTAAATCTCAAGAGCATGGTCTGCAACAGAAATACCAAAGTCCACGACGCTTACTGTTAGGGTGTATAGTAAATGGCAATGTAGAGTATGATAACTAGACGCAGCTGCTACGATAGTGGAGCGCAAGCTGAACTCAATAGATAGGTAATTGCTATCAACCTTATCCTCCAGGAGGATAGAAGAACTAACGGCTACCGTTAGAAGAATAGGGGACCCCCAGGGTAATAAGGTAAAGCTTTTGAGCGGGGTAGATACGGGGTTGCTTTAACAGGCTTGGTACTAACGTAGCTTCTAGTCACGTGCCGGAGCACGTACGGAACGCATACGCAATGCCAAGACCTGCGTATAGCCTCACACTTACGACGCCAGTCGCCAAGCTGAAAGCTGAGATTGGATCCATAATATCCAGCTATCTTGTAAAAAAGTCAGTAAAATAATCTCAATAAGTTAGTACTGCGTATCAATAGTAATAGCCTATCCACTATGAACTTCCCAAGGCAAGTTGACTTAGTTAGCGGGCTTATATAAATTTAGCGTTGTACTTACATACATTCATATCGACATAGTTGGCAACGTTGGTTGATTTAATTGATAAAGAATATTGTTATTATTCGCTTTAAAATTTCCATTAAAAGAAAATGATTAATGTACTTAAAAAATTTATTTATCAAATTGATACTTTGTATCAAAATTATATTATAATATATTGTTATTAATATACAATAAACGATTTAAAATAAAAATTGTTTAATATTCAATTAGCAAATCGGCATACTTGTTTAAAAAATTAAAAGTTATTAAATTTGTTAAATTTGCTAATTCCTACCCAAAGCGCCTTAGGCAAGCTTTATACAATTTTCTTTACAAAATTATTATTTTTTGTTAATTAATAATAATAGTTTTATAAAAAAAAGTTGCATAAGGTTCGCCTTAAACGTATTTAATAAATTCAATGAATTTAATAAGTTTAACAACTTTTGCAATATCTGTATTTATTAATAATAAATCGTTTTTTAAAATATTTAATATTGAAAAAATTAACTTAATAAGCAAAAAAATTAAATTTTCATTAAACCCGATTAGGAAAAATTATAAACTTTTATATTAAAATAAATAATTTATTAAAATTATAATATAATGAAAATTTACGTTAATTTAAATCGGGTTAGAAATTTAAATAATTTAATTAAAATATATATACATATATAAATTATTTAATTATTTAATTATTTAAATGTAAATTTATTATTCATATATAATATTAAATAAACAAATAAGTTAAAGTTATTTATACGTTAAGCATTAGACTTAATCGTTTTAATACCGAAATATTCTAATATAGTTATATTAAATAGGAAAATTTTATAATTTATATTTTTATAATTTAAAATACTGAATCCGAATTTATTATCCAATTTAAAAAGGAGTCGTTGGATCTATTAGATGCTTAGCGAGCTTGGTAAAAGCATAGAGAGTAGTCCTAATTAGGCTTAGCGCAGAAAGTCCCATCTCAAGATTCTTCCTACAGCCGCTCATCAACACAATATTCGTTGTACCTTATATACAACAGATGATCAGTAAGCCGCAGGATATGTTAATAATAAGCGGGATACGTGCCAAGATATCAGAGGTTAATTGCTCGCTTATCTGAAATCTAACAAAAGAGGTATTTTGATAATTGTAGAGACCGCAAAACATCTTCAAACGAAACAAAAATTACCCAAACATTCGCCATCATCAACACCCGCATCCTTCTTTGCCAGTCTGATATTCCAAGTCTATATAGTTTTCGCATTCGTCCTCATGCTCCTATTAAACACTGCCAGATTGTCTGCTGACTTTGGGCCTAATTAACCAGTAGGTCGTTCAAATATAAAGCGATAGAGCCAGCTACCTTCTTCACAACGACCGTCCCTACATGGCCGTCGGGGTCACTCGGATCCGCCACGTAAGGCCTAACATTGGCAGCCAATTGCATCGAAGTCTGCAAAAAATGATTGATATAATCCTGAAAATTTGGGACTTGAATATGATGATTGGTGTCGGTTGGGGGGAAGTAATACGCATAAGCCTGCGCCTGAGGTCGAATAAAATCATTGTACAGGCGCAACATCTCATTCAGTTGGACATCAATGGTTCCAACGTCTGGGGAGATGTGCGCGACAATGGTGCCCACCTGGCTGATGATCGCTACTGCCGTGCAGCCGCAGAGACCCCTCGTCCCAATGGCCGGCGGCGGGCTGGCCCAGTCGTGATAGATGGAGGCGCCTTGGTCCACGACCATCGCCAGGGCTGTGTTCCATAGGCAATTGGAGGGTCCGTGGTCTACTCGCTTTTCGATTTCAAGAGATCTTGATGCCAATCGCGGTGCAGCTGCTGCCCTTTTGCTACATGTATGATCGGCCGCAACCAAGCTGTTCATCTGCTTCACAACCTGATCAACGGTGGTGGGTGGGAGGTGGTCCCCCCTAGGGAAGATGCTAGGACTATCTCGACGAGGCTCCACATCGGGTGCTACATCACGGGCAGAATTGGTTTCGACGTCCCGTGACGACAATCCGGAATGAGATTTGAGCCAGTCGGAGAAGTCTTCATCTCGACGACCTAGCTGGGGAATTTTCGGAGTCGATCGATCAGAGAGCCCTGGACCAACGACAGAACCGAGTTCAGGTTCTTTGTAGATAGGGTTTGCCGATGAATGAGGTAAAAGGTGCGTAATGAGTAAGGAATAAACGATCTGTTTGGAGAAAGACATTGCGCCGAGATGGTTTTATATAAAGTCCTGAGGTTGTGGTGAGACAATTTTGTATACAAGACTTGAGGTTTGATTTGTATAGTTTTTATTATCTGAGTCTCTTGCGTAGCAGACTCGGTTTTATATCGGTCTGTGTATGCATCTTGAAGGAATGTGACGTCCATCTGCCAAAAGACAAAAGCATGACAGGGGCTGTATAGTATCAGGCAGCCAGCAAGTAGGAATACTGCGCCTACAGGATTTGTTTCATGTTGTTGGTATTCAGAAAAACTTCACCTTGATATTGACATGACAGATTCAGAGTAGTGGGCTCTCGAAAAGTCCATGAGATTGCCAGTGCTGCTGTCAAGAACGTCAAGGCAACAAGGAGGGTTTCTGCTAATACAAGACTTGTTTCATCTCCCTGTTGCTCATCAAAGACTTAAAAATTATGTTGACCTTATACTTGCGGGCTCTCGAGGAGTCCACCAAGTAGGCAGTGTAGTCTAGAAAATGTTGGAGGCTACGAAAAGGAGGATTACTGCCATCCGAGGGTCTGTTGTCTGGACCTTTCAATCGACGTGGCATCTGATTGCTTTTCAGAGGTCAAAAGTTAACGCACACGATTGAAGCTTCCTGGAGGGTTGCAAAAGGCATCCTTCATTGGGGCTCTGTTACTCGAGGGAGCTGCATCCTATGTAGGTGAGATAATCTTGTGATCCTTTTCACTACGTGTCGAATTGTAACTTTTGTGATTTTGGGGCCTATTCCGGGGATTATATCAGAGTCCAATTCTGTTATATCTCAGAAAAACCTTGTGACTATAGGCATATCACTGCATGCGTACCCAAGAAATACCGAGTCCAAATTGGGAAGTGACTCGATCCATGAAAAACGAATACAAGACCAACATTTAAGATAGCGATCCTCATGCTTTGGTTCAATTCATTGGATTCCGCGGTGTATCAGCCATGCTTCGAACCATTGGATTTCGCAGCTGATCATCCTATTCACAAAGGATAGGATCTACAAGGAGATGGATTTTGGGATTCATTGGGGACACTTGGCGTTTAAAGAGTACCGTCATCCTTATCCTTGTATTGGGCTAGATGAGCTTCCTCGTTTCCTTCGCTCCGGTCTAGATCCTTCGAGTACCTTAGCCTCATTTCCTGGCACAGATCGACATAGCAGGATCGTTGATCGTTTCATCTCTGATTACCAATCCAGCATGTCGTGCCGCACATTCCACTTCCCACCATGGTATTGACAATTCATGCACCTATCCTCGTTGCGACTCCATCTTCCTTGCTTCCGTTTCGAATCTTGTCATCTTTGACTTTCTTCTCTACTGGCAGCATTGGTCTCGCTTCGATTTCACTCCACAATGGACGCCATACCACCGGATTTAAGCGCAACAGACCAACGCACAGCCCAAATACTGGAAAGTGCTGCCAGCACGGGCGACCTGACCACAGTTACCACAATACTCTCACAATGGCCGACTCAACCTGGCTTAGTGCCCTATGATGTACCTTTTGGGGCTAGGCCTGCTAACATACCCTACGACCAAGATCTATGGCCCTTCACCTTAGTCCTCTACAAAGCCATTGAAGAGAACAAAGCTGAGGTTGTCTCCTACGTGCTCAGCCGTGGCCTCAAGCCCCAGCCATTCGCCACCTTAAAAGCATTAGACGCTGGCTCCATCGACATCTTTCAGGCTTTGTTCGACCATGGCTGGGATGTTGACGCATCGCTGGCCCCGAATATGTGCCCTCCTTTTTGGTTCGTTCTTTCCCAGCATTAACGTTTGGCTCCAGAAAGCACTATTCTTGCATTTTACACAAGAAAAGCTGGTCCGCAGTAAATGCTCACTATTAACTCCCTTCAGCTACGCCATCAGCAACGAGCCTCTAGTCCACTGGTTTCTCTCCAGCGGCGCCTCCCCTAACGCCTCCGCTCCGCAGAATGCACGCACTCCCGTCTCATCAGCCTGTGCAACGGCTCCCCTGCATATTGTTCAGCTCTTCTACGTCCACGGTGCGTCTCACCTCGACGCTCTCCACAGCGCAGCAGAGTCCCCCGCCGAGGGGCGATTGGAGGTGCTGAAATTCCTCTTGGATGATGGCGCAGACGTGAATGCTGTCAAGTGGGCGCATAACGAAGAGGCGTATAGGACGTGGGCGTTATTTGGCTTGGGCACTGCATTGCACTACGCTGCTAAAGGCGGGTATATTGATAGGGTTAATTTGCTATTGAGCCGGGGCGCGAAGGTTAATGCTTTGGATTCGAATGCGAGGACGCCGGTGGAGGTTGCGCGGGAGCATGGCCAAAATGATGTAGTTACTATATTGACTCGTCATCCATCTACGTAGCGCGATACTGATTATGCAATATTGGGTAAGCATCTATATGAGCCTGCCATCTCCAAATTTAAGAATGCTAATCCTTTTGCGCCTTCAACAGAATCGGTTTGCTGAGGGGACGTTAGATGAGGGTGAAATTGCTAGACATATTCCTTCGCACATCTCTCAGAAGCTTTCTTCTATCACACAGAGTATGTAGGTATTTCCTGATCCCGTGTCTATCGAGTCACTTAGTACTTCCAACACAGGCTTCGTAGCCATTCCCTCGATACCTTAGGGTAATTTGGTAGGGGCTTAGAACGGTACTGATACTGTACGGACACCGTTCTGCGAGATAGCGGTATTAAAAAGCTATATAGTTTCGAGCCGGTATTATATAGTAAAATTTATTAAGAGAATATTATAATCTAGCAGAGTATATCTACCGTAAATCATATACCTTTGCAAGAACGTTACATTTAATAATAAAGACGTTCTTTGTATTATATATATAAATTAATAAATACTTTAATAAATATATACTATTTTATATTTATTTTGGCTTATTACTTTATTATCGCAATTCGAACTAAGTATTTAAAAGCTTCGAAACAAGAATTATATAAAAATATATAAAACTAATAATAAGAAGGCCAACAATAAATTTATATATTAATTCCTAATACATATTAATATTTAATACCGGATTTATATTATGTTATTTAAATATTACTCGGAGTTTAAAAAATAATTATAAATTTAATTATATTAAAAGCGTTATAATAAATAAACCTTTAATATACTTAATAGACTAATTATTAAAATATATAAAATTATTAATAATAAAGGTTATATAAAAGATTCCGAAAAGATCTTTTTATTATATTTATCTTTATATAATAATTAAAACAATTTTAAATCTAACAAGTATATACCAAGAAGATTAGGCTAATCTTAATAGTAAGTATACCTAGTTTTAATATTGCACTTGTATATATAAGTATTAATCCTAATAGTAGACCCGGCTAATTCCAATAATAAGAAAATCCGCTACGGCTTGCCCTACTTAATAAATTATTTTTATATAAGCTAAGGCTAAAGATAACCTAATATATTTAATCGATTAGCCGATTCAAAATATCGATTTTATTATTAACAATAAAAGAAGAAAGTAGTTAGGGTTAACTAGTTAAAGGCAGATTTCCGCGGTTGTAAATAGCGCCGGGAGGTTAATTATCTTAATCCCTTTATTAAAAATTATTAATATTAATAATATTATTTATATAAAAAAGGTTATTATTCGAATAATTAAATATAATTCCTAATAGAAATACAAATAAATTCGTTATAATATCAGAATTTATTTAAAACTTATTCGATTAAGATTATATAAAAAAATCGAAGTTTTTATTTTAATAATAAAGTTTGATAAAAAATTTATTCAAAATTTATTAATTAATTTATATTAATTATAATATTTATCTTTTATATTTTTAATTATTATAATAGAGTTATTTATATATTACGTTTAATACCGAGTTATTATATATTAATTATATTAATATATTATATTGCTTAATCAAATTTATTTTTATTTAATTAGCTTTTAATATAGAATATTTATTAATATATAATATATAATTATTAAGTAAATTATAACTATTCCGAATTTGATTCTTAATTGTTATTAATTGCAAAATTAATTAGCAATACCCAATTTAAGCTAGGCCTTTATATCGGGATTATTAATATATACAAATAAACTTTAATATATATTCCTAATATATTTGTATATTAATCGCAAAAAATTTGGTATTCGAAAATATTGCAAACGGAAATATTAATAAAAGAACCTATATAGCCGGGGGGAGTTTATACGCTAACGGTAATCTTATATATATTTATTATAAGAATATATTTATTATTAACGATTTTTTATTTAAAAGGCTTATTAGGAATATTTCGAAATCGCTTTATAGTTTATATTAAGCTTAAATAAAGTTAATATATTAACTTAAGCTATAATAGCCCCCAAAATAGCGAAAAAAGGTTATAAAGAATTGGAATAAATTTGCCAAAAATAGGAAAAAATTGTTAATTAATAAGTTAAAGTTTATACCGAGGAAATATTCGATATTAATTTATAATTAAAATAAATAAAATAAGCCTATTATTTAACCGGGTTTATATTCGAAGAGATAATCTTATAAACAGAATTATTTAAAAAGGATAAAATTATATTATAATAAATTTATATTATATTTACTTAAGTAATCGAAATAGTTTAATGATTTATATTAAATTAATAATATATATTTTTTGTCAAAATCGAAATTAATTAAAAAGAAGAAGGAAAGATACTAATTTAGCTATTCCAAATTTATATAAAAGATAATATTATAAAATAATATATTTATATTTAATAATAAATTATTTATTTTGTTTATTATATATATAAAATAAAAAAACGGCTTTAATATTAATTAATAATCGATTAACAATAAGTATTAGACCGGTTAATTCTATTAACTTAATAAGCCGAAAATAAAAATAATAATAATAATAATAATAATAATAATAAGAATACCCTTAATATCGATAGCAATAAAAATAAGAATTTGAATAATAATAAAAGTAATTCGAGGTTTAATAAACCCTTTAAGTTAATATTTATTTAATAATAATATTTATAATTATATATTTTATTATTAAATTATTAAATTTATAACGATTATTATTATAATACCGTAGTTAGTATATTAACCGTATTAAAGATCGATATTAAGAATTCTATATAATTGCTAACGGAAAATTATATTTTTAAATTATTTATTATAATAAAATTGGCCTGAATAATAATAATATTAAAAATATATAATAACGTCTTTAATTCCAAATATATAATTATAATAAATATTATTAATTATAAAATAAAATAGTATATAATAATTATTAAATCTATTTTTATAAAATAAATATTTATAATTTATATATATAAATTAAAAATTTGGTATAATATTATAGCCTTAAGGATTATTTAATAATATTGCGGTAATTAAATTTAATATCAAAAAACTATATTTAATATTTAATAATTATAATTATAAATTTATAAATTAATCGAAAAATATTAGCAAATTATAACTTAAGATTTATTAATAATATAAAATAATAATCCGAATTCTATCTTTCTAATCTTATAAAAGAAGTTATATAATAATTCTAATATTTATTAATCCGAATATAGTTTTATTAATAAGGAATAAAATCAATAACCTATCGATAAGACGTAATAGTTGTTTTAATATATAATTTATTATAACAATATTCGAACTAAATTTGTTTAGGATTCGGATTATATTTTTAAAAATAAATAAAATTAAAATTAATTTTATATTATTTAATATATATAAACTATCCGATAGTTTAAAAAGAAATTAATTATACTAATTTAAATTAGTATTAAATAGTTAATATAAGCCTTTGAAATATTGAATATTTAATATTAAAATACTTATATTAAAAGACGTTATAATATTTTTATTAATAATAAATAAATTATATTTATTGTTATATATTATAAAAAGTATAATTTCGGAAATATAATTAAAATTATTTATTGTTATTTACCCTGGGAAATAAGAGAGTTTGTAATATAATATTTATAATTAATAAAGTTATTCCTTTTGTATTGAATTAGTATTTTCCGAATTGATTCTAATATCAATTGCTTTTAGAGTAAATTAGATTCAGAGTCAATTTATATTATTTCCTAATTAATTTACTTTAAATCGGGGGTCGATTTATATTATTTCTTAATTTATTTATATTTTAATAAGAGTCGATTTATATTTTAATAAAAGTTAATTTATATTAGTTTTTTATATTATTATTTTCCCCTTTTAATTATATAATATATTTCTAATTTCCTATTTAATAATTATTTCCTTAAATCCTTTATTTTTTTTTCTTTTATATTTTTTTTAATCCCCGCCTTCGATTATAATAGAGTTAATTATATATTACCCGTAACTTTCGATTCTTATTTATATTTAATATTAATATAGAATTTTAATATAATACCTATAATTTTATAGCTTAAAAAGTTATTTAAATATAAATTATTCTGACTTTCCAAAACTTATTTATAATAAATATATTATTTAATTTTAATATTTTAATTTAAATTATATATTCGAATTAATTTTTAATAATATTTTTAAACTTATTAACCTTTTTGTTCTTTATATTTAAATTTTTTATAATAATTATATATATTATTAATATCTTTATATCCTCCGGTATTATAATATAATATATATTTATTATAAAAAAGAATATAGATTTATAAGCTATTTAACTTTGAGTTAAAGCCGGAGTCGATTTTATATTACTAATTATTACAGATATATTAAAAAAGAGGATTAGGATTCTAAAATTATATATTAATAAATTACTATATTTAATAAAGAGTAATTTTATTATTATATTAATTTAAACCTTATTACTTTCCTATTTACTCTTTAAATTCCTATTTTATCCTTCTTAACCCCGAGATATATTTATATTATTATTATTAAGGTCTTTATCTGCCGCTAGTTAAATAATATTTAATTAATATTATTTATAATAATTACCTTAAATCCAGCGAAGTTATATACTTCGGAAATTAACTTATAGTTTAAATATAACTAAGCTGTTTATTATTTATAAAATTTTATAATAGAAAGCCTCTTCTTTTTAATTAACCTCCTTTGCTATAATAAAGAAAGATTAAAGTAAATTTACCTTATATTCGATTTATTAATTATTATTATATATAATTCCCTTTTATATTAAAAGATTAACGTTTTCGATTAAATTATAATTAATATATTTATTAATTACAAAAACCGAATTAAAGTACTTTTATAGAGTAAATTATAAATAAAAATATAAAAAAAGTATAAATAAATATAGAAAAACTTATTCTATTTCGTTATTTAAACTTATTTAAATAATAATAATTTATTCTATTTTATATTAATATTATTATAATTTTATTAGTTTAAAGTATATCTTTATAATAATAAATTAGTTTATATAATATAAATATTTATAAAACAAATATAAAATAAAACCCCTGACTAGAAAGGGCAAAATTATTTAGAATATCGCTAGGAATATCTTATTAAAAATATAAGGGTATTAGCGATCGCCTTCTTCGATTACTAATTATATAATAGCTTAATAAAAGCGTTATTATTATATTTTTTATTATTCTTAATATCGACGGCGTTATAAAGGGTTTTTATAAGTTTATTATTATAATTCTATATTTTATTATATTTATTAAAAAGGCTTAATTAATTATAATTTAAATATTTATTTAAATAAAAAAATCAAAAATAATAGAATATATTTATAACCGCCTTTTCGAGCTCTAAGAAAATATTTTATTTAATAATTTATTTATTTTATTCGTTTAAATATTATATTTTTATATTTTCGGTTAATAATTATATAATAATTTATTAATATTAGTTATATTATTTAAAAGGATAATTATAACCGATTAAATTTTAAAGATATTTGATTTTCCTTTAACAGATTTAATTAATTTATTTAAGAGGAAATCTATAGGCTTTAAAGTTTCTTAATTTAACTTACTCTATTTTAGAAAAATTATATTTTTTGATATATATAAATATTTATATTCGAATTTAAAAAGTTAATAAATAACTTAATAAAGAAAGATATAAAATAATCTTTCCTTATAAAGCCCGAGAATTAATTAGAAAAATAATAATTTTAATTAATAAATATATTATTAAACTCGGATCTTTTATATTAATAATTTTTTATAATTAATTCATCTTTAAATAATATTTTAAATAAAGAAATAACTTAAAATTAATAATATATTATTAAATATTTAAAAATATATTATTAATTCCTCTTATTGCTTTTATTATTAATATATATTTTAAAAAAGTAATTATTATAAAGTATAAAGTTATTTAATTTATATATTTTTAATATTATTTTCGAAGGGAATTATAATATTTTTATTAAATAAAAGTTAATTAATTTTATTATTTCTTATTATAAAAGATATAAATTTAATAATATTATTAAAATTATTTATTATTATTTTCCTGAAGTAGTTAGTTAGATTTTAATATAATATTTAATCTTAATTCGTTTATTTATATAATAATTAATTAAATTAAATTTTATTTTATTTAATTATTCTACTTTCCTTTAAGTTATAAATACGGATAATTTATAAAGATTTAATTGCTTATTATAAATATTCGCTAATTAATTTATTATAATTATAAAATAAGATTACCGCCTAATTATTATAATTTATTATTATATTATTATTATAATATTAAGAAAATATATTTTTAAAAATAGCTATTTCGATTAGTAATTAAATTAAGGCTATATAAATATTATTAATTAATGAACAAGTTATATTAACTTTATTATAAAAATATTTTATAATTATTTTATAATTAAATAATTCAGGTATATTAAAGTTTTCTATAAATATTATTGCTAAATTAATTTTATTTAATATAAGCTTATTTATTAATTTAATACTGATTTTCTTCTTATACTTTCGGAGAAGGGTTAGGGTTAGGGTTAGGGTTAGGGTTAGGGTTAGGGTTAGGGTTAGGGTTAGGGTTAGGGTTAGGGTTAGGGTTAGGGTTAGGGTTAGGGTTAGGGT
>JAABUQ010002275.1_pt1 | contig 38511 bp, 43 predicted proteins | sample 5560001 | NCBI WGS metagenome assembly JAABUQ01 (sample SAMN10711888, study PRJNA513371) | rock metagenome | isolation source: Antarctica rocks | place: Antarctica: Victoria Land, Finger Mt nord | collected 2015-12-18 | reverse complement strand
AACAGTTAGCACCGCCCACCCCCCCCCCCCAATTATCCAAACAAGCCTACCACTCGATCGCAAACCCAATTCAGCAATCGACCACCGCACCCAACCCCACGACCGGAGAAGCTGCACAGAGTCGATCGCATTCCCCGCCCCACCCCTCGGAAAAACAAAAAACCAAAATTCCGGACTCGGGTACGGCATCCCCAGTATCTCGCCCAGCACATTCTCCTTCCTTACCTCCCTCCCTCCTTACCTATCTAGCATCACCTCCCTATCTCCCTATCTCCCTATCCACCCACCCACCCACCCTCCTCGCCCGCTCAGATTCAACTCGCAGGAACCAATCGAAACCAATCGAGCTACACTTGCCCCTTGTCCTCCGGATCGCTGGTAGCGTGCTAGAGCTCGTGGGGCGACGTGGGATGTGGAATGGGACCTTGGCTTGAAACGGAAGGAGGGGAGGGGAGGGGCATTGAAGCATATTGTGTGACTGGGATTTGGTCTGAGCTGTGGGAGGGTTGTTGTGGCGGCTTTTGGGGAAATAGGGGGAGGTTAACGAGAATCATGGAAGGAGCCGAGTACCACGGGGGATTATAGGCTTGGTAGATCTGAGTGGGTAATCGAGGCTGGACTTGAAATAGTAACGGCTGGGGAGAATCTTTCGAACGGAATGTCATTCATTCACTCATCTATCACCTCAAACTCTATTTTCCCCCCTTGGACCCCCCCTTCACGCTCTCCCATTACCCACGCAACCCCCCATTGCTAACACGCCTACCCTACCTCCCAGGCAGATACCCATTCTGGATCGGCCCCCTTTTCCCCCTAGGCATACTCTTATAAATTGGGCTCGTCCCCGTAAAAACACCCGTCCCCGTAAAAACACCCGTCTGCGTCGAAAAATCCCCCGTCGTCCCCAGATCCTTCACCCGCCCCAACATCACCTCCAGCATCCTATACCCCGCCCCGGGCGCATAGCCCGGCAACTCGTGGCCTGCGAGCTGGACTTGGTAGAAAGTCAGCCCGCGCTCGGAGCCCCAGACGCCGACGTTGCCCGCGGAGGAGAGTGCGCCGCCGTTGTATTCGGGGTGGTAGGGGACGAAGAATTCGTTTTGGCCCGGGAAGGCTTGGAAGCCTTGTTGGCCGCCCCAGGTCATGTTTTGGAGGGCGAGGATGGTGCCGTTGGTGGCGAGGAGGAAGTCGAGGTTGCCGACGCCGATGAAGGTGTTGTTGATGGAGTCGATGACGTGGGCGAGCACGCCGTCTTGCGCGGGGCCGAGGGAGGTGTCGGAGAGGTTGGGGTTGTTGCTCGCGCCGCCGAAGACGTTGGTGCTGGTGCATTGCATCCAGTTTGTGCCGACGGGGGCGTTGATGGCTTTTTGCACGTCGGTGCGGTTGAAGTAGACGACTTCGCCGGGGGGGTTGTAGTCGCCAGGGTTCACGATGCCGAGTTGTGACCACAGGTGCGGGCAGGTGTCAGTAATGTGGTAGATGTTGAAGCATGGGTTTACTTCTAGGACGGCACTGTAGACGTCGTCGAAGATGTCGCAGGTGGGGGTGGCGCTTGCGAAGGGGTTGGGCAGGACGGGGAATTGGGTTTGGGGCGGGGGGAAGGTGAGATATTTTTCTAGGTAGGCGGTGTAGCCGCAGTCGTCGGCGCGTTTGTGGATGGCGGTGTTGAAGGTCGAGTTCAGGAAGAAGAGGTTGGACCAGTAGTCCACATATGGGACAATCACCACTGTGCAGGGTCAGTAAAGCGTCGAACAAAGGAGTCCAGAGGTACTGACCTTGTTGTTGAACAGTACTGTCACCAAGGATAGGATCGTTGATAGCCACACCAGCCAGATTGTAATAGACCGTGTCGTTTTGGTTAATGAATGCATCGGCAATGTACGGCACATAGAATCCGCCGTAGCTTTCACCGGTCAGGTACACTTTCCAGCTTTGCATATCAAACGCATCCACGAAATTTCTGTAAAAGCCGATAAACTCTTGGGCGAGTTCCACCTCGTTGGTAATGTTCGGCACGCCTTGTGTAAATCCGACGCCCACGGGTTGTTCTACCCAAACCATGTTGGTCAGGTTCACCCATGTGTAAGGATTTTGAACGGGTGCCTTAGTGCCAGCCTCCCATGTGAATGGTCCATTTTCGGTGAGGAGACCGCTCAAGGAACTACACCCAGGGCCACCGTTGAACCATATGGCAATTTCATCCTTTGCAGCAGCATTGCTAGAAGGAAAGAACCAGAAGAAGAGTTCGCGAGTTTCGTTGGAAGCTTGTGAGATAGGAAGTAAGCCTGCGTAGGATTCTCCAATATCAAAATTGACCTCGGGAATTTTGGTTCCGTCGACAACGAACTCTAGTCTGTCTTAGCAATTCGACGGCAGAAAAGAGGGGAAGTGGGCGCGCATACTCTGTGTCTTATTGGTAAGGTATGGCGAAGCACGCTTCTGGAGTCGCGGGCTCTCGAATGGCTTTCCAGGGTGTCTCTTCTCAAAGACAGGCCCCTTGTTGTGAGCGCGCTCGAAGGCTTTGGTACCCGCGGAAGCAAGAGCGGTAGAGGCAAGGCCGGCTAGGACACTGAGGCCTGTAAGTAGGTACTTCATAGTGAATAGGGAATAAAAATATGAGGAAGCGTACAGCAGCAAAGGCGGCCGTCAAGCTGTACTTATGATGCGAACCGGCATGATAATGTCACAGGGCAATCGAGGAACATGAACATCACCTGCTCGAAGAAGAAGGAAGTATCGTGAGGGCCAGCGATATGATGATGCAGTCCCATGGGCGAAGTGGGAAATGCCAAGAAACTGCCTCGCTGTGTGACTAGACCTCCTGCCTGGTTGGGTGATGCTTCGAGTTGAAATGCGGAGGTAAAGAGGGGGGCAGTTCGGAAATGCAGGAGGAAGGACAGGGACAGACGAGGACTGGACCACACTTGATGCACAAGGTTGAATCTTGAGCCATTCGGTAGATAAGGTAGCATGTAGATATCCTAGTGCCTTAGCCCTAATCATGATGCATTTTCGCAATGTCCGGTATCTCTCCTCGGTACGGAGCAATTACCGTGTTGAGTCGTCGACGACTTCGTCAGTCCCACACATCTCTCTTGAACACCCGCTGGCAGATCGCTGGTCGGCTGGATACTTCAAGGAGCCACAATCGATCTTGAGAGAAACAATTGCTGACCAAAATACTGCTTGAAATTGCGAGGCACCCAAGTCAGTTGGGGTGATCTTTTCGAGATTCAACATGATGGAAATTAGCAACAATGAGATGCTAGGCCCGAACAGGCAGCTGGCACTCAAGGCCTTTCGGCCGGCCAAAAGATGCATAACAAAGCCGTCATACTTTAATCCTTCTTTTTCTGCACAATTATTGAAAAGCTATTTAGTGTGTGGAGATGTAGATGTTCAAAAAGATGTTGCTTAAGGCAGCTACCCAGGAATATCCCGTTGCAGTATGCGAAGACAATAAGACATTACTGGCTGACTGTCGAAACGCTTCAGACATACATCTATCATCGTCGTATGTCCTTCAACATGCGGCGACCAGTAAACTACGTTGAAATGTCTCCAAGTCTCGGGCGTCGAGTTCACCAGAACTCTTGTCCGAGCCCTTCTGCTCTCTTCTGATCATGGAATCAAGCGGTAGTAAGCAAGTCATGGTGGAGCTCAGCGGTGTTTTGCATCTAAGAGGTCAATGATATTGCGCCTCAAGACAGAAGGCTTGAGCCAAACAACCATGAAAATTGAGATTCATGCATGGGGTAGTTTCCGTTATGTGGTAGAGTGATGATAGTGGGCTGGGGAGAAAGTAAGGTTGGGGGTGGGGGCAGGGGTGGGGGTGGCCTCCTCTCCGGGTGGGGGGCGGAGTGAATGTGTGGGGGCAGAGAGAGGACGTGCGGACGGACATGGGTGCGTTCAATGGGAGACAAGAGCTCGGAGATGAGTATGCTATAATCTAAAGCCTTCTTCAAGAGGCTTTCGCTTGCAGGTCCGAGAGGAAATGTTTATAGACTTGACCTGGCCCATACCGCTAGTGAAATCCACCCCCAACGCCCGTACATAGTAAGTGGCCGTTGATGTTAACTAGACATCAAATCATTGCTTCCCACTGTTGACCTGTCGTACTCTTTCTCACGGACGCCATCGAAGACTTATACAAAACGGGCTACTTCATCTCTTTTCAGACCAGCCCATGGACACACTTGAGCCCTCCTGTCTAGGAGATAAATGGGGTGGCCCGACATAATCACCAGCCCATGTTTTTGAGTCTAGGAGATGGCGAGGCGGCCCAAGGTTGAGATCAGCATTTAGCCCATCCCACCCGCACTGGCCATGTTGGCTGCGGTTTGGCCCATACTCGTCTTCTGCTCGCTGAGCATTGCAAGACCGCTCACAATTACTTCGTCGAGCTCATTACCTTCCAGTGGTGAAACGAAGATCTCGAACTTGCCCATGACGTTGCCGCTGTATGCTTCGTTCTTGTATGTGGCCACAGTGTTGCCTTGGTCATCGACCAACTTCAGAAATGCCGTTGCGCTGACGCCACCTTTCCAGAACATCGTACCTCGAGAGGTCTCAAATGCCCGCTTGTCTGTTGAGAAGGGGCGGCCATCTTTCGTCATGTCTGTTCTGCGGCTGCCAAGGGTGAGCTCGACACGAGGGGCGGTATGGAGGAAGCCAAACTTCTTGGTGGGAATGAAGGAGGCCGAGCCTGTAGATATGTGACGATTAGCCTGTGTTCTGGTAACATTGGTGCCAGCTTGAAGTTTGCGAGTGTCGCTCTGGGTTTTGAGTCATGTCTCGTGGCGTGGCAGAGGTTTGGAAGAGGGAAATATGTCGAGCGAAGGAGACGTACCACAACGGCGGGTGGACCCCTGGATTGTGCGTGTGACGGCCATGTGGGGGAGGGTGTTGTCGTTGAAGTGGACATTGTAGAGGATGGTCACGTTATCGGAGTCGAGGAGGAGGTAATTGCTGCCTTTGTCATAGACCCGAATCGTACGGGCAGGTTCTGGCATCTTGAGTAGCATGCTTGCGCCAGGCTCTTCGGCTGAAGTGGGTCGAGATGGCGAACTTGTCATACAAAATCGTCAATCCTGGTCTGGCACCATGAGAGATATCGGATGATTAGACTCCTGCTCTTATAGCCACGGCCGTAGTTGCCATATCAGCATCTTTGTCTTATCTCTCTACGGTCACAGCTTTCCTGTAGTACCTGACCGGTGATGGTGATCATGACAGTGTGAGCTGTTAATCATAAATCGGTCAAGAAGTTAATGGGAGAGTGGGGTGGTGTGCGAACGTCCGGGCGAGACTGCTACATGGAGAGAGAAAGCCGAGGCGCAGTGCATGACTGCATTGGGGACTTGCGGGATGCAAAGATGAATGATAATCGTCGTCATTGCCATTGAGAGGGTCCCCTCGGCCACTGATCTTATCTTGCGCGTAGGATACCCTCGTTCCAGATTTGTTCCTACCTTAAGAAGAGAGCTTCACATCCATGCACCAGTCCGCAGTGCGACTGAAATGTTGACAGATGGTGTACTCGGTACCAATGCAGTGAAGGCACCGCCACCCCCGCCAACGCTGCAAGCTTCCACGCCGAGGCATTCTGACACTCTTGTTCCTCCATCTCACTCTCTCATTTAGCGTAAAGTGAGCGCCACTTTATTGTACTCTCGCCTGATGCGGATGGCCTCCGCACGACCTGGTCCTCATTGCTTGAGCAGCAGCAAAGGCACTCTCGTTCCCGTCCTTCTTCCCTCTGATCTGGTGTTACGAAATACATATAGAGATCACTGTATGGCACGGGAAATTTGGTACTATCGTAGATAGAACGCGCTGTATCCTTTCTTTGTTCCGAGCTGTGTTTGAGATCGACGTGCGTCTACATTATCTATGAACATATAACTCCTGCCGCACCTCCAACAGCATCCCCACAGAGCCCTTCGTCTGCAGCGTATGATAATCACGCCTCTAAGCTTACTACGCTTCGGCCATGCGCGGCTATGTAACTACAGGCTTCGAGGAACGTGAGTATACTGCTTTACAGGGGCCATGGATTCTATCAAAGTCAGGACACAGAGTGATTTCGAGAATTCCGCTGCGTCTGCAAAGCGGAAAAGGCATTCAAGTATAGCGTGTGCTCGATGTCGCAAACTCAAGATTCGCTGCCATGGGGGCCAATCCTCAGTCCAGTCTCCCAATGCCGTATCAAACCCATGCAGCCATTGCGCCGAGTACTCGAGAGAATGTGAATGGCCGGAGGAGGATGGAAGGAAGCAAAAACGCCAAAGGGCCGCGTCTGATCAAATGTCTCAGCCGATCGTCGAGGGCACAGCGCCATGGATTGGTCCTTCAAGTGGGAAATCCCAATCGAATGTGAATGACCAACAAAGTCGGGACTATCAAAATGGCACCTCTAGCAATACGATGTCAGCGCCCAATCAGCCGAGGTCGCCTCGATCAAGGGGACTCTTACGACAAGTATCCAACAGCGAAAGTAAGGGCTCCGACTCGCCCGTGAGCGAACCGCCGTACTACACTGTGCAGTACTATAGGCATTTGGGACCGACTGCAATAGCGCCTGGCCATAAGCAGATCTCACTCAAAGCCAGACAGGACGATATCGACAACCCTGGAAACTTTTTTCAATCAAATAACAGCAGGCCTGATCCACACATGGCAATTACGCATGATCCTAATAGTCATCTACAATTATTCGATGAAGCCACAGGTTTGCCCTCTGATCTAATTCTTCCTCCTCTTTTAGACGCTTTCTTCGAATACTACGGGGATAATTATTGCTTCCTAAATCAAACCTGTTTACGCCAAATCATTGACCATGAAAAGCCGCCAGTATTCCTGGTCTGCACCATGTGTGCTCTGTCATCTCGATTTTGCCCGGAGTCGTTCTCACATTTTCTACCACCGGCCAAAAGAGAAGCTTGGGAATACTCAGCTCCGTTTCTGGAGCGAGCAAAGCAGATGGTCGTCCCATCGCTCAGTCTACCGTGTCTTGATTCTGTAGCTGCCCTCTTGATGATGGCTTTCGTGGATTTTGGTGATAACAATGAGAGCGGTCTCTGGATGTATACAGGCATGGCGATGCGGATGGCACAAGAACTTGGTCTTCACAGGGAACCATCTTGTCTTGAGGCTGAGAAGACCCAGCCCAAATTCAGGAATAATCCCAACGATAGAGGCCATGCGAACAGGCAATTATCCGAGAGAGTGGACCGTGAAACCTTCAAGCAGTCGTCCGAGGTTCTGCTGTTCTGGAGTGTGTTCACTCATGACACATGCCTGTGCAATGGTACTGGACGAGTCCCAAGCCTCAAACGTCACGAAATAAACATAAGATTTCCGACAAACGACGACCTAGCGATTGTGAGAGCAGGGCCTGGAGGTTTGAGAAATCTGGCTGTCACCGAAGTCTATCCTGAATTGGCTCGCATGATGCTAAGCATCGCGCAATCTATTGATTTCCTCAACACAGGTGCTAGTCAGATCCGATTCCAGACTCAAATGGACGACACGCATCGTATGGAGCGCATTGATGAATTAAAGAACAACATGATCGAAGAGTATAAATTAATCCCAAAAGAAATCCAATTTGGTGCTGTGCAGTATAAAGCAGCGGTCAAAGCACACCAGGCCGGTCCCTACCTCCTTTTGCACCTTGAGTATCAGCTACAGATTGTTTTCTTAACCCAAGAGAGTCTGGCTGATGATGAGGACGATATATCCATTGATGAAATTCCTGTCTCGGACGCCAAAAAGGCCAACCAAGAACTGTACCGCAGTGCAATCAAGGCAATTACTGATATGCTCACTTTCGCGAAGCTGATCGACCACCGACCCTTACTCACAGTCGTGTACCTTAACCAGGCCTTTTTCCATGCAGCTTGCGCGTACAGCCGCGATATGCTGCGGGGTACAGCCAACGAAAATTTCGAGAAAGACTTGTCACCGTCCGCTTTCCCTATTCCAAGCCAGACGTCGCCGTCGATGGTCTTTCCTCAATACCCACAGGACAATTTCAGGTCGCGGAAAGGATCACAAGAAGCAACAGCGTCGACATACAACTTTTTGGCTTTGATTGCGAGAACCAATCATCAATTCCTAAGGCAAGCCATCAAGGACCAGACGGCAATCTACGCCGGTTCTGGTTGGGTCAACAATCTGCTTGATCAACGGGAAACCGGACTGAGAGACGTGGATTTGACCGTTGTCAGTGATTCGATCAGCACATTCATCCGCCTCCACGACCTTCAGGGTCCTGGTGCATCAGAGGCTGCCCTGCGGAAGTTTGCGCCAGCTGCCCCGTACCATGAGCAACAGACAGCTGATGATACTGGGATCAACAACACCCAAGGGGCGGAGTTCGCTCCCAATTTCTTCGAGGACCTGTCTTTCGACCCTCAGGCCTTTTTCGATCGTTACATGTTTTCAGAGCTAACGAGTGAGGCTGGCTATGGTGGTCCGAGCCTACCTGATCTCCTAGACCCAGGGGTTCATCCGTCAATATCTTAATTCTTAGACAACATGTATTAATCGAGGACCGGAATTCAGATTAGGTCTAGCTCTCTTACAGTTAGGGTTGAGGCTCTAGCTCAAAGCTATCAAACTCAATATGTCTGCTGACTGTTGAAAGTCACCAATAAAAGCCCCTGATATTTCTCGTCTACGCCCTTGAGGACTAAAGTCCAATCTTCAAACCAGTAATACGATTGGATACCGACCTTGAATCCCAGGTCGCGAGCATCATCGCTCGACACTTTCTACCTCCGTACTTCCCGTCCCCACACCCGAGGACCACGCATAATGCGGGGCCGTTGGCGCGGTCTGTTCGCATAAAGCTCCCCATCTATCCCCATAGTACCACATGGCTCATGTTATAGCTCTATAGTTTTGTTGCGATTGTTTGTTGACCCAAGTGCCAGTGCTAACTCCTCGGCTGAAAGTCTTTAAAGCACTGACCCTATATCCTTCGCAACCATGGCGCCCGTTACGCAGAGTGGCGCAGAAGGAGCAGCACTAGCTCGTCGTCAAGCTCTTACGGGAGCATCTGGCCCTATGGCATTGGTGAAGAACATCAAAGTCTTTGGCATCGCGACTTTCGCCTGCTTGGGAGGGTAATTATTTCACCCTACTAGTCGAACACTATAGCCAACATATCTCACGTTCTCTAGGTTTGTTTATGGATACAACCAGGGAGTTTTCTCCGGAATCTTGACAATGACGTCCTTTGGCAACCGTGAGTATTACCCTTTTTATTGGGAAGAAAGATTCTCATTGCTTGTAGACATGGGCGAGTGGGTGAAAGATCAAACCAAGAAAGGTTGGCTTACGTCCATCTTTGAACTTGGGGCGTGGTTTGGCTGCCTTTACTCTGGCTTCCTTGCAGAGACCCTTTCTCGCAAATACGCCGTAAGCTTTTGAATTCTCCAAATGACAAGATAACGGAATATGACGCCGTACAGATTATCCTTAACGTCGGTGTATTTGTGATTGGTATCATTATACAGTGTATGGCTAGCGTAGCCGGAGCATCAGCCATGCTGGGAGGCCGCTTTATCACTGGTGAGGCCTAGCCGTCCAATGATAGAATTGTGTAACTGACACCGAGGACAAGGTCTGGCTGTTGGGGCCATGTCAGTCAATGTGCCAAACTATAATGCCGAAGTCGCGCCTCCCGAGGTTCGAGGCAGTTTGGTAGCTCTTCAGCAGCTCGCTATCACAGCAGGTATCATGGTCTCATTCTGGATCGACTACGGAACGAACAATATCGGCGGTCAGGGTACGACTCAGTCCGATGCCGCCTGGCTAGTCCCCATCTGTCTCCAACTTGTCCCAGGATTGGCTCTTGGAGTAGGCATGCTCTTCATGCCATTCTCTCCTCGGTGGCTTCTGCATCATGGCAGAGAAGCAGAAGCCAGACACGTTCTCTCTAGCCTCCGCAATCTAAGCGAAGACCACGAACTCATCGAGCTTGAGTTCTTGGAGATCAAAGCTCAATCTACGTTCGAGAAGAGGAGCACAGCCGAGAAATGGCCTCATCTCGTGGAACTTACGCCTTGGAACATCTTCAAACTCCAATGGGTTGCTATTGGCTCGCTTTTCAAGACCAAGGCGATGTTCCGGCGTGTTATCGTTGCTACTGTGACCATGTTCTTCCAGCAATTTACCGGTATCAATGCAGGTAAGCATAACCCTGTCTGTTACCTTGTCTTTACAAGGCTGACCTTCGACTCAAAGTGCTTTATTATGCCCCCTCAATCTTTCAAGCCTTGGGCACATCCAGCAATAGTACAAGCCTCCTCGCTACCGGTGTCGTCGGCGTTGCCATGTTCCTAGCTACAATTCCTGCGGTATTGTACATCGACAAGCTGGGCCGGAAGCCAGTCATGCTGACTGGAGCTACTGGCATGGCAGGTACGTGAAAACATGTGGTATTGTCTCAATTTCGAACAGGATCAGCAGTTGTCTCTTTCTCCAGAGACGCTGGTTCTCAAGATCTGCTCTACTCCTTTATGTTAAAGGGTCTCCACTTTACATATGCGCTGAAACATGACACAAACAGCCTGCCACTTCATCATCGCCGCTCTATTCGGCGTCAACCAGTTCCAATGGGCCACGCACAAAGCCGCTGGATGGGCCGCCGCCGCTTTCGTGTATGCCCAACCACCCTCTCTCCAAGACCGCTCACTGACTTTCCCTTCAGTTGGCTCTTCGTCGTGAACTTCGGCTACAGTAAGCCCCTACTATTCTCTCACACCTTCCTTTTCCCCCCTCTCTACCACCCTAAACCACTCACGTCCTCCAGGCTGGGGTCCCTGCGCCTGGGTAATAATCTCCGAAGTATGGCCCCTCTCCAACCGCGCGTACGGTATCGCGCTGGGGGCCTCCTCGAACTGGATGTCCAACTTCATCGTCGGCCAAATCACGCCCATCATGCTCGAGAAAATCGCTTACGGGACTTTCATCTTCTTTGGGCTGATGACCGTGGGGGGGTTTGTGTTCATATGGGCATATGTCCCCGAAACGAAGCGCTTGACTTTGGAGGAGATGGATGTGCTGTTTGGGAGTTTGGGGGTCGCGGAGGCGGTATGTTACCCTTGTCCCCCAAGAAGATTCGTCTCCAAAACATAAAAAGCTAGATCTGAAGAGGCGGAGGGGGGATGCTACTACGGCAAGGACGGCTAATGTTCGGGTGTTCAGGATGCGCAACGTATGGCCGAAATCAACAAGGAAATCGGCCTCGAAGACGTCCTCCGCGGGATCGGTATGGACAAGACTGCCTCCCATGGTGGTGAGTCGAGCTCTGATGACGAGAAGGGCAAGGGAGCTGGGAAGATTGAAGAGGTCGAGGACACGATCAGGTGAATGGTGCGGCAGCGATACCAGGGAGAAGAGGCAGAAAGTTGCGTGGTTCGTTTCGAGGGCAGTTCGGATTTGTGATGGGATCGGTGGGGGCGTTTTAGGGCGATTTTGGGTCTTGTTGGCTTCCTTTCTGCTCATATGTGGAGATCGGTTTTATACATTGAGGGCAAGACGGTCCAGGATTTTCCAACCGAACCCTTTACGTTGCCGTAATAAAAACTGTGGGATGAACCTGGAAGTACCTTCAAAGACGGACCCAAGCTGCGCAGCGTAGAATGACCACGCTCAAGGTTGTTCCATGGCCAAAGGCCAGTCGACCGCTGGCCAGCACCCAGAAGTTGAATGTGTCGTTCAGCGCCGAGTGAGAATTGCCGATCCGCTAACCTCTCTTCGTTAACCTCCTTTAGGATACACTCTGTCTCCCCAGCCAAGGACACCTCGTTTTCTCTGGTTGGCAATGGCCTTTACCCACCGTCATAGCGTTTAGCAATTTGTACTGTTACTCAGACTGCGTGGCGTTGACTGGCTGCAAATGCCGGTGACCAGAGCCCCTCGCGTGTTGACGGGCATGTGAAATAACTGTAGAAGACGGGAGAAAGCTTGAATGTTGAGACTGTGGTTATTCACGGGTGCTTCTCAGATCGTGCCAACTGGTCTGCGTACCTAGTCCCTTGTAAGCCCCGATGAATTGGTTGTTTGGGGACTTTTTCTAGCGAGACTTTCATCTGTTAGGATCATCTACGCTTAGAATAAGAAAAGTCCGTGAGGGTTACCAGGAGACTGACATATAGAGAGAGAGAGAGAGAGAGAAGACAAATGGTCTATATAAATTGGTTAAGAACAAGTTGCGCGAAGGCCCAACAGTCCCTTTTAAATACCGCGCGAGACTAGCTATCCATACATGTAGACATCTTTACAGTCTCCTTACACCTTCTCTTATCCGTCTTCCTGCGCGCTGTCTAGTCTTCCTCTCCTCAAGCCTCTGATTAGTCGTATCTAGACCGGTAATGTTCATGTTACTGATAAAAGTACTCGTAGTAATGTAATTGGGCTGAGGTAGCCTTCATTCGTTATGCAGCCGGACGATGACTTCCTTGCATCCGCGCTTTCGGTAACGGGATGAACATATTTGTGAGACATAAATGATAGCCTAGAATAGCCTGATATCTTTCGCACCGGAGGTGCCTGACTGTTCCATATCCACGTTGCTTATCGAACGTGCCTTAAACGTTGGGAAGGAGGATCACTTCGTCGGTACGTCTTTCTTCATCAATCCGGACGTCCCCAAGGTCTTCATGACAGGTAGTGTTCCCTCTAACACAGGCCACACCCAATGGCCTTGCAGATCTAGCACATCGCTCAGTCTCAACCATGATGGAAAAGTGGCTTAAAAGCGCAAGGAGGAAGTGCTTCAGCGAGTTTCGGTTAGGAATACCTCATAGCTTCTAGACGCCCCCGCGCAGACTCGACCACTTCTGTGCTGACGGGCAGCTGATCATGGACTCAAGCATCAGCTCCTTGGCTTCGACGATACCAGCGTTTTTTCCCACTTTTCCCCGGCTTCGCACCCGACATCTTACTGAAGTCAGCTTGCACCTCCTGCCTCTCCGGAGTCGCTTGTATAACGGGATATTCTCGACTTCGACGATACCAAGTTTTTCTACCACTCTTCTCCGGCTTCGCGCACGACGTCCCGCTGCAATCAGCTTGTACCTCCTGTCTCTCCGGATTCGCTTGTATAACGGTACATTCTGGAATATTCGACGCCGGTAGTGCAATTGCGTAAGTACCATAATTCCCTTCCAGAGAGATCTGGGGCGAGGGATTGATTCCGAGGGGCATATGGTGGTGAGCTTCGCTGCCGTAGGCCGGGCTTGAGTTAGCTGGAGGTGAAGGGCTGGCCTGAAAAGTCGCGCGGTAAAACACAGCAGGACCTCGCGAACTTGATGCGTAATCGATATAAGGATTGGTTGGAAACCTTTGTCCTCCTGTGGGCGGCGAGGTTCCTCCAAAGGGCGCTGGAATTCCGCCAAACGACGGCGAGGCTCCTCGAAAGCTTAGAGTATAGGAGGATCCGGCAGAGGAAGGAAAGGTGGGGTCATGATGAGAGCTCGCCGTCGTTTGGCTTTGCGCAACGTGCGGAGGAGCCATAGACTTGGAAGAAGGTAGATCTATCGGCACCGGGCTAGGAGGGCCACCGTTTGGGCTCGAGGGCACCGACTTTATTGAAGGGCTGGCAGGCAACGGTGACTTTGGTGGGCTCTGAGTAGAGGGCTCCTTTTTGGACACAAGAGATCCGGATCCGTTGGATAAGGGAGTCACCAGCCATTTCTGGTTGAACTTGCGGCTCTATCCCGATTTCACCGTCGAAGTCTGCGATGAAAGGGTTGCTTTTGCAGATAATGGAGTCAATGGCGGCGTCTCAGGCTGGGTCTCGGAGGGGCCTAGATTGATGTGCTCCTCATTCATTGCAACGGTGGCGGCAGGTAGTTACAGAATGTTTTGTTTGGACGAGTGTTGACACGGCGCTTGAGGATGTCTTTCGCGTTGATAGTTCCGGGCTAGAGAGAGGTGGAGTGTGGACTGGGTCACCTAGGCATTACATAGAATAATGGGAAGAAGCGGTGAATATCTGTGGCACTGGCAAGCCATGAGATATCCTTTTGCGGCCAGCGCTATGAAGAAGGAAGCGGTGGGGTCGACTCTATTTTCGTATGGTGGAGGCGCAGTACATGGAAGCGTGCGTCATGGCTGCAAGAGTGGTGAAGCCGCAGCCCGCAAGGCTCTTGGTGCGCATGCCAATTGGAAGTGGTGGATTGGTAGTGGCGGTGCCCCTTATGAGGGTTTCTTTAGTTACAATGGTAAGGTACCTAGTAAGGTACCTATCTATCATATTCGGCAACAACCTAAATACCTTACCTTACCACCTTCCCATCCCCACAAGGCGCTACACCTCCATCTGGTACAAATGTTGACCCATCTCTACTTACTATCTTGTGACTGCAATTAATGCTGCAGCGCCCCCTTGCTGCCCGCAAACTGACGCCCTCAACTCAACCTCTCCATTCAATGCTACAGCAATAGCCGGTTACTACGTCTCAATGGCGACCAACAATTCATGGAGGGAATGGATCCAGACTCAGGATACCTACTCACCCCAGCTCGAACATGGGAAAGCCATCGGCCAAGCCTTAGAGAATTTCGACGCATCGCTCCTTTCTCAAGGCACTTCCGTTTTCACCCTCCGCGCCAATCGCACCACAAGAGCAATTAAGAAAGGCGAAGTTGACTACAACGAGCTCATGAAAATATGTAGAGAGAATATTTCTGGTCAGGCTAGCTATAGATTCTTCTTCATCAGCCGCTTTCTGACCAGGAATGTCTCCGAACCTGAGCCCCCAGATGCTCACAAACTGCGCATATCAGCAGATGCTCTTCGACTACTCGCGTCACGCTACTACGTGTCTCCCGCTTTTCTGCTGGCTCTTTCAAGATTCTATCTGCCTAATGGGCGAGGGTTTTCGCGTTACGAGGGTCCAGACGGCGAGGTGGCCTGGAATCAATGGTTCTTTCTCCCCTTTCGAGTTCAAGTGCCATGTACGGACAAGAAGAGAAGCCATGCAACTAGCACGACTGGAAGCAATTAGATGAACCCTTTCCACTACCTGCATCTGCCGGACGAGGAAGTCGATATTCGTGGTTCCCAAATCGCCATGTATGTTTGCCATGATAGCCGGACTGATGCCACAACCGTCATATGCTTCAATTTTATGGACGGCCGATGGCCCGGGATTATAGAAGAGCCACAAATCCGGATGTCAGAGGCACTAAAACACCCAAATGTACCTCCTGATCCAATTTCCATGCATTTGGTGTGTTTCACGACCGTCATGCGATGGTGGAATCATGCTCTACACTCTGTGAATGAGCAGCTTATAGCCTACGAAAAACGTCTGCAGGAAGATATCAAGGATGGATCCGTAACTAATGCTTTCTACAATGAAATTAGCAAAGCTTTGCATGCCATGGCAGCACATGTTCACCGCTATGGGACGGAATTAGACTCCCTGAAAGATACGAGCTCTGAGCTAGCGAGAGTCCTCGCCACCGACGCACATGATAGCGCCTCCCTCATGGGTATCGAACAGGTAAAGAGCCAACTGAAGGCGACTAATGCGTTTGTGCGAGAACAAGAGAAGAAGATACAGAATATTCTAGCTCTGGTAAGGAGATACTTCTTGTACGGAGTTCCAATTCACTACTCACCGCCCCAATAGCTTTTCAATCGCATGCAGATCACAAACGACCGTATGATGGTATCAAACGGCAAAGCAATGCACGCAATCTTGAAAGCGACCCAAGAGGAAGCTGCAATTACCCGAGATATTGCCTTACGCTCTCAACAAATCTCCGAGGACATGAAGAAGGATAGCGTGTCTATGAGAACCATCGCGATCATGACGATGTTTTTCCTACCTGGGACATCATTTTCGGCCCTTTTCGCAATGCCTTTCTTCGCGACCAACAAACACCTGACCGATGACCGCCAGTTTTGGATCTGGATTGCTCTCACGGTGCCGACGACTGCAGTTGCCTATGCTTTCTATCATTTTTGGCGCAAACACGACGAAAAAAGAGGGCCAAACCGACATGAAGATTTGGAAACAAGTAACATCGCGATTGATCATGACCCTGCCACCGTTCAGAAGCTTGGACAATAATAATTTCTCCAGGAGTTTCCCATTCATTCTCCAGGAGATTGCAATACGTCCATCACTGGGGGAGACTTACACTTCCGTCGCCTTCCACCAACGTATACTATTACCAAGGTGCCAGCGAAAGAATTATTCCTTGGAAAATTTAGACTGTTCATCCAGCACCTTCCAACCTCAGAAGTATGGTTTATTACTCGCAAGAGAGTTCTATGACTTATAGAATTTCCAATGCCACCAACTAGCGTGGCCAATAAATTTCCATTAAAGAGCTTGTCGCACATCCAGGAAGGACTCGCTGCTTTCAGCCACATTGGTAGAACTGTGGTAAGTTTAATAGGCGAAGGCAGCTCCGCCCCAGCGCTGATCCCCTTTGGTGCTGCGAGCTTTCGCCCGATTGGTCCAACGGCGCCCCCAAATGCAGGGCCGTGGGTGGATCATTCAGTGCCCCTCACTCAGCCTCATCAAACGTGGAAGCAAGGCTGTAGTCGGGGAAAGTGGGATAGCTTGCTTCACCGACTCATAGCTCCTCGTCTTCCACCCCGAAGCTCTAAGAATGAGACCCTAAGGATTCAGACGATATGTTCACTGGTGCAGATACCCAATATCCCACAGAGACTACCATGAACGACCCGGTACCTTCCTCCACTCCACCCCACCAGACCAATCCACCAGAGGCAGATATTCATCATCGCATTCTTCAAGGCTTACGAAGTTCATCCCCTGATTATTTTGGTGAAATGCAGTACACCTAACGCCTTTGACGCAGAACAAAGGGATCGCAGAAGCCAAGGCAGCCATGCGACCTCAAAATTAGCGGATGAACAGGAAATCCCAACAACGCAAACTCGACATCCGAGCAAACCTTCAGACACAGAGTCTCTTTCCATTGACTCAAATAGCAGTGCTCATTTCCGTCATAGGAATGACCACACATCGACGAGCAATGCCGGTATCGAAGGGCCTAGGCGAAACCCCATGCCATCAGAGGCGGTGGGCGAAGAGCCAGATTCATCACCAGGGAGAGCGTGTGTACCCGCGATTAAATATCAGGATATTGACGCTACTTTTGCTGTTGATGTGTCCTGGAGCACTTCTTCAGGAGTCCTTGTTCGAGAGAAGGAAGTAGTTGTCAACCTCGCAACGCGTTTTTCTGCTACAGCGAGAGAGAGGGTTCGCGTACTTCCCTGGAACTCGGAAGCACTTTCCCCCATCACACTATCCTCTATTGATGGGCTAAGTTCGTCAGGGGGCACAGATCCCACTGTTCTCAATAGCGATATTCGCCACCATCACATACTTCGAAATTCCTCACTCTGGTTCCTGCTCACGGATGGTGAGATTGACGAATTCACCGTGAAAAGGTTCGCCCTTGGGATTGGCGAAAGGGGTCTTCATGGAACAGCTTGCGTCATAATCCTATTTGGTCAACCTCCGCTTCGGCCTGCGTCTTGCAATATCTCCGTCGGCCAAGCCGTGTTTGCAGTTGTACCTGACTGTGCCTTTCTTTTTCATGACATCGTCACTGGGGAAACTTTTGTCTTCCAATGCAAAGGGTGCTTCCGAGGATTGCTCCCACAGGAAGAGATGCAAATTGCTCTTGATACCAAGACGACTTGGCATGACCTTCCGCAAATATCCTATGATAAGCTAGCAAAGCTCACAGTGCCCAAACCTCGCAAGGTCGGCACTAACACTGTTCTTCTTGAGAGCGGATGCATCGTCAACCTCGATGAGCTTTACAGTAATCGCCTCAATCGGGAGGTCACCGCCGAAATCCTGGATAATGACGATAATCTGAAGTCAGTGTTACTCGCTGCTCAGACTCGGGGCAGAAGCAGGGAGGTAGAGGATTGGACATCCAAACAAAGGATGTCTCGCAAGGATTCCGAGTACCTCGACCGTCCTGACGTGGATGAAAACGCCGGTGATTTGGTCAAAAGACTTGTCACTGCAATGAAAGCACCCAGCCATGATCCAAACCAGGAAACCCCACTCAGGAAAATGCTAAGAGATGCGCATCTTAAGAATTGGACGGCCTTCATAGATTCGATCAGCTCTGCGGAAGTTGAGATAGTCCAGCGCAATACTGTTGTGGTTGATGCCCTGGCCAGAGTCAAGCTAAACAGAGAAAGCCCAGGATCGCCTATGGTGATGAGTCCGGTCTCTCCGCGTTCTTCTGGGTACTTATCCACTTCACGGAGCCCGTTTATCCCTTCAGCGGAGTCATTCCAGCCTTACCAGCACCGCTCTCAGGCTCCAGCTCCACCAGTGCCTTCAATCGCTCAGTTACCCTACTGTGCTGGTAGCGTTGAATCTCAGATCTCACCTAGCACTGTTGCCTATGCGCCATACGAGTTGTCTGCTGAATATCCACCGCCCAATGTGAGCATGGCTTATGCAGAGTCTTACTCCCTCATGAATCCATATTCAATACATGTTCCGGCCCTGCTACAACACCCACGGTCGCCATTCCCCGGTAATCCTGCCCTTTCTCGGCTTTTATACATGAAAGGCTACAAGCTGCTGTCAGGTCCAGCTGCCGCTCGGCCATTTTGTGGCCAGTGCGGTCTCTGCGAAGACGATGATTCGCCGTTGGCGCTGCTTCTGAAAGCGAAGCCTGCCAATTGTGACACTGAAGGCGGCTTCCCTACTCCAAACAGCCACGCAGAAATTAAGTTTCCTCTAGCCTTAGGGAATTTCTCCGAAACGGACATCATCTCTGACTTCGTGTGCTGTGAGAAGTGCGCCTACTTCATACGCTGTTTGGGAACTTCTCCGGCCGATGACCATATAACCAGTGTCATCCCTCTTGTGCCCCTCTCGAATGAAATGAATCGCGACAGCACATTAAAAGAGATAAACACTGCATTGGAGGAGCGTTTTCATGTCACAATTCTGGACCAGACCTTCCTATCGATCCTTTACAAAAAGCTGGACGAGGTAACAATGGAAAATCATCCAGGAAGCAAACTTCTCATCAGTGCGCTACGCTGGGAGTGTCGAAATTTCATGGGCCAGATTTCGCTGCCGGCTGGCCTCAGTGCTTCCTTTAATCCTACCGAGGATACCATCTATACTCCTTTATCTTCGACGATGTCCGCAATCCTGCCAACTATCGACACTTCTGGTCCCAGTAACCTTGTTCATTATCCTGTAGATGGCTTCGTCACACTTCTGAAAGGGACACTGGACCTAGGACTCACACTCCCTTCCGATGACCTGGTCAAGAAGGCCGTGTTCCAGCGGCTTCTTTTCCATCTGGCCGAGGAGCAATCTAACCTTCGTGAGGAGATTGGCGTCGACGCAGCGACAGAAGAGTTGCGTCGAGTTCTCGTGGGTGAAATTGGAGGTCTCATCGAAGGCCGATTCTGTGCCGAGGTTGAAGCTCTTGAGGGAACTTATCTTCTCGAGTCTGACGTCCGAGACGCCTTCCGCCGCCTCAAAGAGACGTTCCAGCACATTGAACGAGACTGTGGCATTGCTATCAGGCTGTTTTTGCAGCTTATGATGGATTTGCAATGGAAGGATGGACCAGCGGAAGAGCTATTCGATCTGGCGAAGGCGTCATACGGAGACACTTTATTATTTACTGCTCCTTGGAACCTGCAGGAGGCCGATTGCAAGAAGATACTCAATACCTCACCTAGTAATGGGTAAATATCGTCCGCTTTTTGTCTTTCGAGAATTCGGACCGAACATCCTTTTTGCTGCATTCCTGTTTTGGATCAGAGTATTAGGGAGGACAGAAGACGGACATAGAATGACGAATCACATTGCGGTGGAGGTTTAAGCCGTTTCAAATCACCTGCTCAGCAGGTCCGTGAAACAGGAAAAGAAGGGAAAGGGAAGGGATGCTATTGACTTGCGAAGCAGCGAAGCCCCACTTAGTGAGGGAGGATTTCACTTCATACATTCTTTGAGGGTGAAAGGGCTGGCATCGGCGCTATATACGTGAGATTTTGGAGGGTCCCCGTTTCGACGCCCCTGGGCCCCAAAAGTTGGTATCCATACATTATCATTAGAATTTGACAACATAGAAACGACAGGATCGGTAATCACAAATGGGCAACGTATGAACGATAGAAAAAGAAGCAAGTAAGGAAAGTTATCAGAGCGGAGGGTGGACAAGGTGAGCGGTAGGAAAGTGGAGGCTGATTCGCGGTCGTGTCCGGGTACTGGTTCAATGCGATCGCGCGTTCTATCACTGCACTGCACTTCCGTCCATCTATTGAAAATCCCTCTTCCCCACTTCCCCACCCGACTTAGCGCGCACAGGCAGTACCCCGTCTATTACATCCCCAATCCATCAGCCATCCCGCCCACTTCCTAACCATCATCCCTTCCCCCTCCCCCCCTGTTCCCCCCCCTCAAACAACCCTACTTACTCCCCGTACCAAAATTCGGTGCGACCATGCCCGCACAAGAGCAAATACTCTCGGCCGCTGACTGCACTTGCACCGCGCCCTCGATGCCGCAAGCGCTGATGACGCAGTGGAAGGCGTTGGCCCGGATCGCGGCTGGGTTGTTGCCCGTGCAGCCGCAGGCGAAGTCCACGGGACCGCAGCCGATGGATGATTGCGCTTGTTCGAGGCAGGCGTGCTGTTTAAAGGGGGGAAAGGGTTAGCTGAGAGGGTTTCTTTGGCGTTGGGCTTTGGTTTGATTTGGGGGTTTTGGGGGGAAGGGGGGGGGTGAAGGAAATGGGGATGGGGGGGAGGAGGCATACACCGCAGTCTGGGATTGTTTGGGCGACGGACATGCATTGAGGGGGGTTGCCAGGACCGAGCTGGGAGGTGGGGATTGGAGTTGGAGCGCTGGCGGCGGGGGCGGCTTGAGGGGCTGCGTAGGTGCTGAAGGCGAAGGCGAGGGTCGCGATGAGGGTGTAGGAGTGCATTTCGAGGAGTGGTGGTGGCGTTTGGGTTGAGCGAGGGAACAGGAATTGAGATTGAGGCGGTTCCTGACCGGTTATTAGGATGCTATTGTTGTTTTTGAGTCTGAGATTGAGATCTGGATGATGATCAAGACAGTTGGGATGGAGCGGCTTTTTATATTGGATGACGAGAGTATTCTGGAAGGTTTGGAAGGATGCAGGCCCGATCTGGTCAGTATCCTCCGACAGTGGGGTTGAGACAGGGGTTGAGAAGAGTCTTCCAGCAACGCAGGTATTCTTTTTGGCCTCTAGGCATAGATTTTCCTGAGTGGTGTTCACATGTCTTCAGCCTGTCTCGGCCCCAGGGCCCATGGCGGCGATACTCCTGTTTCACCCGACATGCAGGTCGAGAACAGGAGTAATAAGGAATATTAGGTAGCTCAGTTCTCTTTTCTTGACCTGAATGCGTGATTGAACTTTCGTACTTGGCCTGTACAGGCGCGTTGTAGGGTTTCAGCCCCGGACCCAAAACGGTGATACGCATCTCTTACTGGGTACAATTGAAGATGTGACAAAGAAATCGCCGTCTCTATGGTATGAAGCTAAGTTGTGAGCCGCTGAATAATCAGCGAATGATATCAATCGCGGATTCTCATCATCCCATCTTGATTGATATTGGGCGTCGATGCCTAGGAGCAGGCTGTACTGAACATGTCGCAGTCTCTGGAGGGGTTTGACCACCTGTGGCAGATTCAGCAATTCGAAAGTACCCGCGAAATAGATGACTTGATTCCAAGAGCAAATATGAGCCTGTGATGTCCGTTAATGCATGCATCTCGGGACAAATGATGTGTAATCGCCGTATAGTGCTATCCGTACGGTTGTCGAGGCTATTAGGGGTAAATTTTGAATGTGGAGGTGCCGGGCTAGTTGGATCATTCTCGTAACATCCTATGAGCCGGACCCAGGGATAACAGTATGACGTAAAATGAGTATAGGAGGTGATTGAGCAGCTTAATGCCAATACCAATTCTGAAACAGTAGTGCGGTTTGCGACGCTGGAGGAGGAGGACCCCAAACTCCCCCCAAAACACCCTGGACCAGGCTCAGGCCTCAACCAGGTATGTAGAGAGGAGCTGTACTCGTCTGACTCAATGTGAGATCCTGCATCCGTTTTCCCAATCAAAGTTGATTGGCTAGCCGAACAGCCTTGATGTTTGGACCCTGCCATCAACCCAGACGGACGACTGAGACAGAAGCAGCACGCAACACACAGCAGCAGATTCTTTGTGAAGATATCAAACGATGCGTGGGGGCTCTTGGGCCCCCTTTGGCCGGGCCTCTCTGCGACATGTCGAGTCTGCCACACGTGCACAATGACAACCTGCGGAAAGGGGGAACCCAGAAAAATGTACCCGCCTTCAAAAGGCTACAGTGCATATTGCACCGCGTGTAAGAACACACAGAATAGATAAGACATCTATGCCGTAGCCTCTCTCATGATCGAGCAGCTCTATGGCCACCCTGTGGCTCGCAACCAATTGCAATCTGTTTTCAGACCCGAATTCTCGGTATTATAAGGGATGATTTCGGCCCCCCGGATTTACTGCATCACAGAGCACGCTACCTGGTGGATAACGTGCTATTAATGCAATCTTGGGGGAATTCAGGGTGGAGCTGCATGATCAGACACGGGGCTGATGAATCAGTTTCTGATGACTGTGGGATGTATCAAGTATCTTCCATGGGGGGGTGGGGCGGGGGCGGGGGGGGGATTAGCCACCCAGGTATTTGCAGAATCCCTTATCCGTGATGACTGCTGCGTAGAAGGAGGTTGTACCTGCAGGTGGGGTCTTTCCAGAAAACGCTTGTCGGATAATAAGGAGAATTTACTTCTATGCTTGATGTCTGAGCTTGCTGAGTCTACGTGCTGGAGGGGACGTCACGTTCCTCCGTACTCCACTGGCCCCCATTCTACCCAGCGTTTTAAAACTCACCCTTAGACGCTCCGTCACATTTGCGTATCATCTATCATGTACGGCAGACTGGAAGGGCGCATTGTCGAGATGTACCAATCAAAGACTTGGGAAAAGTGTAGGATAGAATCTCATGTTGCGCTGGAGTCTTATAAACATCAAAGAATTCAACCAATCCCGCGATCATCGTCGCAAACATAAAGCGACTGAACGAGTGAAGGGTACTCTAGTCTTTCAAACACATCCGTAGCTAGGTTCCTGTAGGCTTGCTCTTCGGCGCAATGCCAATAGAAGGCTTGACCATCTTCGAAAGACTGGTAGGCAGGAACTGAAAGGCCACAAAGTTGGACATCAAAAACGGTGCCCCCGTGTTCCTCCCCTGGAAGCTCGTAAATCGTGAAGAACACATACCCCGGGCTAGAGCAGATCCCCCATTAAAGTGCTCAGCCATGATGGTGGCAATGTTTTGGGCGGACTTGCCGAAGCGGATTTGGAGATTCGGGAGACTGGCATTGCAGGGAAATGTCCACTGGATACCATCTTTGTCAGCCGAGGTGTCAACTGCGTCGGGTATCTTGTGGTGGTATTCGTTGACGAGCGGTACGTCGTAGGAGCAGTACATTCCATCTGTGTCGATGAGGAGAGGGAAAGGAGGACGATGTCAACATGGCTCTTCAAGCTTGGATCGAGAAGGAGTGGCAAATTGATGGTGGTTTCGGAAAATTAAAGCGAACATACCAACAACGACACTTTTCCCTGAACTTGTGGACGTAGGTGTACCGTCAATGGAAAACCAAAGATCATCGAGTTCCCAAGCGGCGTTGATATTGTTGACAGGCACCCAATGCATCGGTTTCACAAATTGCGTCTCATCAATGTAGCCAAACTCATACGAGCTAGTCGATTGATCGAACAGATTCGTAGTCATGATCGGCTTATCAAGATATGGCGTAAGTAAAGCTGACTAGGGTGGCGTATCACCGACTGCAGCTAAGTATTGCGTACACGCCGTCAGCAAATGCACAGAGTAGAACGGTATTGTGTACATGTTGGAGAGGAGACTGAGCCCCACGGATGGGAACTTACTACCATAGACATGACCAGGCGACATGCCCATAATCCCATCTTCTGGAGTATCTTCAAGGGGGTCTGTAGCATTCGGCCGAACGATGCCTATTTCTGCTTTTGGTATTGTCAGGCCGCCGAAAGAGACGGTGTCGTTCGCGTAATATCCCGTTATATATGCAGCGCCGGCATCGAAGTCGTGCGCCGTCGAGTTGCTGAATGTAGAGCTAGCGCGAGAATGATAGGTTGCGTGATGGGGTTGATCTGCATTAGTGTCGCCGCCGTAGACCCAGCTGATACGAGGGTTAATCAGATGGATTGGATATCTTTGAAAGAATGTCTTACAGTGCGTCTGAGCCAGTATCCAGTGTGAGATTCAGACGTTGCGGCGGGGTGCCGATATCAATCCCAACTCGCCAGGCGAGTCCTTCCGAATTGGCGTCTATCTTGCCTCGGCCGCGTTTCGTGAGCTGAGATGGCGGACTCCGTTCTGCGTTCAGCTTGAACGAACCGGGCAAGAGATTGTGAGACTTGATAGCAACAGCGTGAACATGAAAGAATGCAGAAAGAGCAAATGCGAGTGTAAATATAATTCGAGTCATGTCGACTTTTGATGGAAGCATGATGCTGAACGCGGACATTGCTCGTGATACTTCTATATAAAGACATATTGACAGATTATCGCGAGTGATTCAGGCGTTCAGCTGCTCATGCAGTGCTGGAACTCTGCCCAACTGTAACCCGGTTGGGACTAACCAGGGCTCCGCATACGTGAACGAGCCCGTTGTATATCTGGGACGTTTGCAGTATATATGTATGGCGTTTGCAGTATATATCTGAGACGTTGGCTGCGCCACGGATGGATCGTCATCCTTGAATCAGCTTGTTGACTAACTACCTGCATTGCGCCTATCACTTGTAAATAATGGACTATTGACTGCTACATGTATCGATATGTAAACGCATCGACTTTTGAGCAAAATACCTAAACGTTGTTGATCTCAAGCGTCCTCACAAAGCCTTATAGATTTATCGTCGGTGTCACCGGTGCTCGACGGAATGTTTCTTGCCACTCCATTTGACTTCTTTTCATCGAGCAGTTTTCAGTCTCACAAACGAAGTAGTGAACCTTCGATTCGCGGATCCTGGTGCTACTGGTCGAATGTCCTAGGTGGGCAGGTCTGGTCAGGCGCAGGAGTCCAGAGTGGGATAAATCGGAAGCATGTACTCTTTCTAGTCTGCTGAATACTTGATAATCAAGATTAAAAATGTAGGGTAGGACTTCTTGATTTTCCTTATCTAGATTGTAAAACGGGAGTTGGTCTTCCAACATTGACCCAGCCTTCGGATGGCAATCTTGTCCCGCCACTTGGCCTTCTTTAGGCCCTTGGCCCAAACTCCGGTCCTGCAATGCGCGCGCTAAAGAGCGTCAATATTCGCCTCTGTCGCGTCGTCCGATTTCTATCAAGATCAATCACCAGTGTGGAAACAAGTGCTTGAATTCGTACGCTGTTTCTCCTTCTCTCTCTATCCCCCAGACGAGATCGCTGGCATGCCGCGCTCTTCCAATTGACCAGTCAATCTCAGTCCACGCGCTTTCATCTACCCACTTCTAAACCCCTTTCCATATTCCGCAACCTGCCCACTAGCCCTCCTCTCACCTTCTCCCCCCCAGTCTAGTACCATATCGGCATCTCCTACGTACTCACTCTCCTCACGAGCCGCTTATTCGCATCCTGTTCTATCCATCTGACGACGCCTCGACCTAGCCCCATAGGTCTCAAGATCAACCCTCCCAGCCCACACCGACCATGCCCAAACGCCAGCTCTCCTCCCCCGCAGTCGCAGACGACTACGACAGCGACGTCCCTGCCTCCAAAAAAGCCAAAAGCGCCAAGAGCGCCAAAAATCATTCAACCGCAGCATCGAAACCCGGGAAGGGAGCGAAAGCTGGTAAGAGTAGTGACGGCGAGCCGTTTTGGGAAGTAAGTCATTTCTCTGACATCTCATCCCAAAAGCGGTATCTACACCACATCGAAACTTACGCAAGCATCACCTCCTCCAGCTCTCAAGTACCCGCCGCATCGGCCTCTCCGAATTCAAAGGGAAAGTCATGGTCAATATCCGGGAATATTACGAGAAAGACGGAGAGACGTTGCCGGGGAAGAAGGTCCGTTCGTCCCCCCCTCCTCCCCATCCTGCAGCTTTCCAAACACACTTTCCATCATCACTATGGTTAACACTGCTTTGCAATTGTGCAGGGAATATCCCTCCCGATCGACCAGTTCAACGCTCTCCTCTCCCACCTGCCTCAAGTGGAGTCTGCGCTGGCGGAGAAGGGGGAGAGGGTTGGGAGGCCGGTGTATAGCGGTGCTGGCACAGCGATCGATGAGGAGGTGGAGGGAGGAGAGGATGACGAAGAGGATGATGAGGAGGAGGATGAGGATGAGAAGCCTGCTAAAGTGGGGAAGAGTAAGAAGAGGAAGGTCGAAGAGGACGAAGAGGAGGAGGAATGAAGTCGTGAGACTTCTCGTTCCATTCAGTGTGATGACGGAGAGGGCATTTCGCGATGTTGGATTTGCGGCAGGTGTGAGATTTGAGGGGAGATTAGCATAGCGAGGTTTTCATGATCATTTCAGTGGGCTTACTAGATGAATATGATGGATTATAGCATTGGCATGGCTGACATGGCTGAAGTATCAACTCTTCATACGTTAGTCTCCCAATATTTGCGTTCCGTATTCTTCTTCGGAGAGCGTGATCTTCATGCATAGCTAACAGTGTAGCTCACTGGCCATCTTCCACAAGCCTCGCCGCGGCCTGAGGACGGGGGCCGGAGTAGCATCTACGTTCTTAGCTCTCCCCAAACTTCAGCCATGCCGTCTTCCTCCGTCTCGGCCTTAACCTCCAAGCCGACCTTCAAGCCATCGTCTCCCAACATCTCCTCGCGTTCTCGAGCCGGATCCCGCATTCTTGCTCCATCCCCATTGCACGAAGCCAGCCCGAACGCACAAGGCCTACCACTCCCCAGCTTCGGCAAATAGTCATCTTGCCTCCTCGGGGCGAGTCCGCCTCCATCAACCCCTCTCAGCCGTCCGCATCCTCTGCATCCTCAACCTGCACGCTCTTGCCTCCCTCCCCAGTAACGTGCTTCCCCGCTCCAGGCGGCGGCGGCGGTGCCGCACCCCCCTTAGACTCGGGCACGAAATCCTCCTCCTTACTCCTCTCCTCCCCCTCCTTGAAATACTGCTCAAAAGCCGTATTCGGCGTCACCATCCTCCGGGGCTTCATCCTCTTCCCTGCCCCCTTGCCCTCACCCTGCGCAGCCCCAGCACTCGGCGGCGGCGGTGGGCTCGCTATATCCGCCGGGCGCAGGAAATTCTCACTCCCAGGCATCGGTGGGGAGTATAGGGAGCCTAGCGAGCCGTGCGAGGGCTGTGAGGCTAGCGGTCGGTTCTCTTCGTTGCTGAAGCGGGCGGTTTCGAATAATGTCTCGCCTGGGCCTTGGGGTGGTTCTTCTAGTGGGAGGGGAAGCCGGTGAAGGGCGCCGAAGCCGAGCACACAGCCCAAAGCGCCTTCGCCGCCCCAGCTGCGCGAGGGGGTGATGGAGATTTGGCGCGTGACGTTGTATTCGTGGTTGTAGACGTATAGCCGCATCTCCCGTGAGAGAAATTCTTCGACTAGCTCCCCCAGCCCGGCTTCTCCGTGTATGGTGCCATCCGGTGTGCCGACTATGTAGTCTGAATGCGGGAGGAGGCCGGCGGTATCGGCGGGAGACGAGGGGGCTACCGAGAGGATGTGCCATGTTTGCTCCGAGGAGGTGAGGGGCGTGTATTGGAGTGTCAGGCCGAGGGTTGGGGAGGGGGTGGGAACTGGAATGGGGAGAGTGCGCGTGCGTTGGCCCTGGGCGCGTCAGCAGTGGATTCAGAGGGAGGGGAAGTGGAGGTACTTTGGCTGAGTAGAGGGTCAGGGAGACGGTGCTGCCGGCGCTGTTGCGGATTTCTGTTGCGAAGAGCGCCGGCGCGGGATTATCCTGTCTTGAATTGAGCGGAGTCTGTGAGGGAAACATTGGGAAAGGGGGCGCACGACTGGCCGGCCATTGATACCGATTATGAAGTCGTACCATGGTTCCAGAGGTATGTCTTGATTTTTGTTGCGGAGGACTTGGAAACCGTACGCGTTGTGGCTGTTTTGGGAGTATTGGGAGGGATTTTCCGAGTCGAGGCGCGAGAGGAAACGATTGATTGTGCCGAACATTTTATGCACGGCCAGAGAGGGTTTGGTGCCTGCAAAGGTGAACAATCCGATGAAGACGAGCAATCGTCTTTCTAGCGAGGCCGCTAGTTCTACTGCTCCAGGCTGTGGCAGTTGACGCACCAATGCTGCTGAACTACAGTTGGTTGCATTACGGTTGGCGGTTCGCGAAATGGACCTTCCCCCACTACTAATTCCATATCAAAATCTAAGGTCGGCTTAGCAGCCAGCGTACTAGTACCTATAAATCGATATTTCGTATAGGGGACCTCGCTAGCCTTATATATTTATAAATCTCGTATATAAGTTTATAGCAATTAATCTAATATATCTATTATTATATTATATTTACTAATTCCTTTTATTATTATTAATATTAAGTTATATTTTTTAAATAATTTCTTAAATAATTTTTAAAATAATTTTTAAAATAAGCTTTTTAAGGGAATAACTAGTAAGCTTCTTATTAGAAAAATTTATTATTATAAAAGGATTATCAAGTCTTTAGGAAAAGATAATTTAATATAATAGAAAATATATAAAAAAAAGAAAATATATTATTTTTAATCTAATAATTTAATAAATAACTTTATCTTTTAAATCCTAAACTTTTTAATTATTATTAAAAATATTATTAAAAGTTTAATAAATAAAAAATATTCTTTAAACCTTTATATTAAAATATTTCGTTAAAAAAGCTTTAATATATATAAGGGAAATAAATAATAATAATTATATAAATAAAATATTATATAAGAGTTAAATAAACCTCTTAAAGATTTAAATTTACAATTTATAATAATTAAATTATATAACCTTTTTTTTTAAAATATTCTTATTATTTTTTAAAATATTATTAATTTCTTAATTAGCTTTTTAATTAACTTTTTAATTTATATTAATTTTTTAGCCTTTACCCTTAATAAATGTATATCTTTCCCTTTATAACAATAATAATAAAATAAATAAAAAAGAATTAGAATTAATATTATATAAAATTTATATTAAAATCGTTTAAGAAGATAATAAGGACTTTATTTGTTAAAATAAAAAGCTAAAAAAGCTTTTTATTAAAAATAATAACTTTATTATAATTTTAATTTATTTTTTATAATATATATAAATATAAAATTATATAATAAACTTAAAAATATTATTATAAATATTATTAAATAAAAATTAATATTATTTTGTTTTATAATAAATAAGTATAAATTAAAAAAGGAAATTAAAAAAGGAAATTAAAAAAAAGATTTAAAAATAAATATAATATATAAATTTAATTAATTTAATTAAAAAAAATTAATTAAAGTTAATAGAATATAAAATAAAGTAATTAAAGGGAATAAATCTTTTATAATAAATATTATATTAATTAAATTATATAAAATTATATAAAATAATTTTTAAACATAATATTTAAAAATATTTAATTTATATTTAATATATAAAAAAGTTAATTGTTAAGGTATATAGTAAATGGCAATATAGAATATAATAACTAAACGCAGCTGCTACAATAATAGAACGCAAGCTGAATTAAATAAATAAGTAATTGCTATTAACCTTATCCTCCAGGAGGATAGAAGAATTAACGGTTACTGTTAAAAAAATAGGAGACCCTTCAAATAATAAGGTAAAACTTTTGAACAGAATAAATATATGGTTATTTTAATAGGTTTAATATTAATATAACTTCTAGTTACGTATCGGAGTACGTATAGAATATATATATAATACTAAGATTTATATATAACCTTATAATTATTCCCTTTTTAAAGTATTAATCCTTAATACCTTAAATAGTAAGATAATATTCTTATAGGCTTATTAAAAACCCCTTATTATAGATATTATAAGGGGAAAAGAGTCCTAACGCGCTTTACGCGATTTCCGTATATATAATACCTTTATTATATATATATTTATAGACGTAGTATCTTAAAAACCTTTCAAACCTATAGGAAATATAAAGGAAAAGAGTATATAATATTACTATACCTTAAGCGCTATTTAATAAATATAATAATTATAATATAAATATTAATTAACTTATTATTTATTATTATATATAGCTCCTTTTTCCGGTATTATATCGATATTATTATATTAATAATATAATTTAATATATAAAAAATTATAATATTAAAAAATTCTCTTATATTTATTTTCCTTTTATAATTACCTTTATATTTATTTCCTATAAATATAATATAGGGTTATATATATTCCAGCGGTATTATAATAAATATTAATTATATATAATATTATTATTATTATAATTACTATTATAAGTAAGTACTCGTACGTACCTTAATAAATAAGCGCTATTAACAAGATATAACAATAATAACAACTATTTATCTTATTATTATATAAGTTATTAAAGTTACTTTACCTTTAGTATTTTACGTACAGTTATTTTGAATATTATAATATATTATAAGTTTTATATACCTTTAATACTTTTTATATCAGATATAATTAACCTTTTGCTTAATAGTAATAAGGATACTATTATAATAGTTATATTATAGTTTCTGCGTATATACTCTTACTATATTATTATTGATATAGTAGTATTTACTTTGTAATATTCTATATAAACAGCTTATATAATACTTCTTATTCTTACTTAGCCCTTTAGGTAGAAGTAAGCAATATAAATATTATTTTATAATATTCTGTTTATTTTGCTTTGCTATATATTATTATTGTATATTTATTTCGCAGTTGCTATATAGTTATAGTTAATATATATATAATATATTTTCTCCTTGCTTATATTATATAACTGCTGCCTTCGAGGGCAAAACTATTTTGCTTTATTCTAGTCCCGCCCTTAGCTGTATCTATACCCGGTATTATAGGGGGTATTATAATTTTAATAAATATATAACCCCTTTATATACCTTCTGTATTTATATTTGTATTTTGTTTTTATATATCGAAGCCGGCGCCTTCGACCTTACTAAGAAGGTTATTAAAATAGTTCTTATTAAGGGTTATTATAACTCCCTATAGGCCGCGGGGCTAAAAGATTCTATATATAAGCCTTTGGTTATCAAGGTTATAGCTTGTATAAAAAAGTTATTAGAAGGCTTAGGGGCAGAAGTTCGTAATAACTGTTATAAACTTATTATTTTATAAGGCGCTTTTAATTCCTTCGCTATTTATTTAAAGGAGTTATTGATTTATTTTCCTTAATTATTATATTTAATAATCCTGTATAATTTTTGTTAATTTTTATAAAAGAAACTTATTACTAAGGGAATAAGAAAAAGTATTACTATTAAAAAGGGTAAAGCTATAAAACCTAAGGGTATACTTATAGCCTCCTTAATAATACTTATAATACCCTAGGAGGAAAAGGGAGATATAAGTTCTATTTCTATATTAAATTCTATATAACTTAACTAACCCCTATATAGAAGGATACGGAAATAGGAAATATTAAAAAGAAAAAAGAAGGGAAAGCAGAAAAAGAAGGAGGAAAAGATTCCGGAGCTATTATACTTATAACTACTAAAGCTATAAAGAAATAATATAAATATAAGTATTATAATTAGCGCTATATTATTACTACTTTAACGTAAGCCTAGCGTAAAAGCGATTATTAGGCCTAGCTCTAAAGGGGCAGTATTTTTAGGCCTATTTAATATTAAGATTGAGTAACTGTTGTATTTTTAATATATAAATTTAGCTATTAAGTAGTATATTTTCTTTGCTACCTTCGGGCTTTTCAGAATATTTATAATAAATATATTTATATTTAATAAAATTATTTATTCTCCTTATTAATTTATTTATTATATTCTAGGTTCTAGCCCTTCTATTTAATTTAATATTATATAACGCCTTTCCGGCGGTACTTCTCTAATACTTCTTCTATTTCTTATTCTTGTTAATTATTTATTAGCTTAAGGAATAATATATACTCCTGATTATTCTCCTATAAGTTATAATAAGATTCTAATAATAAAATATAAAAGATTAAATAGATCTAATAAATATTAAATAATATTAGGCGATAAGCTTATATTCCGATTATATCAAATACTCGAAAAGGATTAATAAATTTATAAAATAACTTCCTATTAAGGTATTTCTATTTTAAGTTCTTAATAAATAGCAGTATCAAACTGTTTATAAGGAATATTTATAGCTTATACTTCTTATTATAATATTTCTATTAATATTCTATTATTTTCCGATAGCTTTCTTTAAGCTTAGCGCAGATAGATTATAGTTTTTCTGCTCTTTCCTTTGCTATTAATATTTGCTTATCCTTAAGTATTTTATTTTCGAAATAAATAATAGGATTATAGTTATAATATATAAAAAATAAAGTTATTTTAATATTTTAATATTTTTATAATAACTATTATTATAAGCAAATTCCGCTATTAATAATAATACGGCCTAATTGCTCTGCTTATAGTTGTAATAATTATATAAATACTGTTTTAGGATTTGGTTCTATCGTTTTATTATATTATTAATTTAAGAATAGAATATAATCGATAAATATCTTTTAATTTTAAAATAGTAATATAATTCAAATTAGAAGGTACTCGTAAATAAAGATCCTTTATTAGATATTATACCTTTTAAAGAGTTATATTTGGTAATTATATTCAAAAAGAGATTAATAAGCTTTATAATTATTATAATCTTATTAATTAATATATAATATATTATTTTGCTATATTAATTAATAATAATTAATATTATATTATAAATATAGCTCTTTTGCTTACTTAGTAGTAAATTAATAATAAAGTTTATAATAATCTTTGTTTATAGCTCTTTAGGTTATAATAGGCTATAAAGCTTTTTATATAATTTATATCGTTATACCTTGATACGTTAATAGACGTTATATACTCTAATATAATATTTTATATATATAGCGATATTTTTCTATTAGTATTTCCGTTATAATAATTTGAATATTTTTTTTACTCCGAAATATTCAGTTAAAGGGTTATTATAATACCGCTTAAAAAGCTCTTGCCTTAATATTTTATTTCTTAATATATAATAACGTCCCCGGGTAATTAAAGTCCTATTAATAAAATTCTATATATTATAATAATACCTTTATTTACTCTTTATAAGTTCTTTGTTAGCTAATTATATATCTTTGATAAAATTATTACTTTATTATAAAACTTTAATTAAGTTCGCAACCTCAGTAATATAGTTTTTATAAGCCGTTTCTATAATTATATTAACTTTTTATCTTAATATAAGTATTATATAATTAACTTCTTGAAGTATTTTTATAATAAATATATTATATAAATATTCTGCTTATAGATCTTTATCTTATAAGGCCAATTTGGTTTAGAATATTAATAATAATTATTTTAAATTATTAGAACTACCTTCGTAATCAGGGTACTACAATAATATATCGATTAAGTTTATTTTTTTAAGTTTATAATTGATTTCAAAATTATAAATAGCTAAATTTAAAACTTATTTAATTTACCTAAAATTTAACTTTTTAATACTTATAAAACCTCTTAAATTATTATAATCTGTTAAAACCTTTATAATATAAATATTACTATTAAGGTAATAACGCTAATACGCAAACGTATTAATAATAGCTAATAACTTTTAGTTATAAACTTTATAGTTTTATTCTATAAATATTATTTTTCTAAATTAAAAAATTATTAAATATTATCGTTTATTATTTTATAATTATAATAATATTATAATAATAGCAAATTTAGAAGTATTTATTTCTAAACAAATCCTCTTTTCGAAATCGAAATACATTAATAGAAGTACTTATATAAAGGCTTTGTATAGGGTATAGAATATTTAGATAATATTTTTTAGCTATTTAAATTCGCTAAACTTCTTACCTCCTTTATTACCTTTTAATAAGTTAGTTAAAAGACTCGCCTTCTTAGAATAGCTTAAAATAAATAAACGGAAATAATTTACAAACTTTAAAAACTATTAAAGTTAATAAAATAATATCAGAATCGATTATTATATAATTATTACGATTCTCTTTAAGAATATAAATACGCTTTATATAAATATTATAAAGCCGAGAAACTTAATTATTATTTAATTAAATTCATATTTAGATAATTTTATAAATAGGAAATATTATTTTAATCTTTCTAATATTTTATATATATATTATTAATATTGCAATAAGTCCTTAGAATAAACTAATATATTATTTAAGTATATTATATATATTATATTAATTAAGTTTATTAAAGCTTTATTAATATATATTTAAAAAGTTGCCAGAATATTAATTAAGCTAAATAATATTATTAAATATTTAAAATACCCGTATCGTATATAGAATATAATCTTCTATTTATTATCCTTTTATATATAGATTCGGTAATACGTTTCTATTAGATTTAGCTTAGTAAACCTTTTAGTTTTACCTAAACGATTTAGCGTCTCCGTAATTAGGAGAAGCAGGTATTTATTTTTTTTGGTTATTATATTTAAATCTTTATAATTAATATATAATTACAAAGTATTATCTTTTTTAAGTATAAAAATAATTAATATTCCTATTAACGATACCGAGGGGCAAATTATCCCTTATATAATTATATTATCGATATATTAACGGAGTTCTTCAAGCTTTAGCTTAAAAAGATTATAAATAGGTCGATAAAGAAGATTTCTACCTTTTAACTTTATTATATAATCGCCTTCTTTAAAGGCTAATAATTAAAATATTCTATCTTTAAAAAATATATCTTTATAAGCTTTAAGCTCTTCGGGTAAAGTTACTTCTTTACCTTAAATATAAATTGATTATAATATTATATATACTATTTTAATTACTCCTATTAATTTAAGAAGACTTTTATTAAAATATTTTATATTTTTAATTTAAAATTTATTAATAATAAAGGGAAATCTTTATATTATTATTCCGAAGTCAGCCTATATATAAAGATCTTTAAAACCTAATACTCTAATAATTAATTAAAGCCCGATCTGATTTATAATATAAAAAAGTAATTTATATTCTTTTTAATAACTTTAACTATCCTTTATAATAAAGCGAATATAATAGGTTCTATAGTAATATATATTCGACTTATTAATTAATTTGGGTATAGATAAGCTACGGTCCTTATATGGAAAGTTATATAATATAACCGTATATTAATTAATTAAGTTAAATATTAACCCGTTATTTAAAAGGATCTTAATAAGTTTCAACTTTTATAGGGTAAATATTTTAATATTATTTATATTTAATAAAGATTTTGCCTTTATTTTTTCTTATTACTCTATTTACGAGGCGTTTATAAAGTTTCGTTATTTCTTATTTTTATAATAGAATTAATAGGATTTTTAGATAAGTAATCCTTAACTTAATAACTTATTTATTTATAATAATAATAATTATTATTTTTCTTAAAGGAATATAAATATTTAAAATTAATTAAAATTTAATTTAGATTATTAGGTTTTCTACGGTTATTCTTTATTTTATAATTAAATTAAAATCAAGTTTTCCTCAATTTATCCCTTTAGTACCTATTATTAAATAACTTTTAATATTAATTCGGCTTAATAATTTAATCCTTTAAGGAGCAAATTATTTTATTTTTAAAAATATACGTATATTGCTCCGTTATACCTTTTAAAGAACTTTATTTAATTTTATTATATTATTTTAGGCGGGATATCTCCGTTATAAAATTGATACGAATATTTAACTCTTTTCCTACTATAATTATTAAACTACGAATATAAAATAATAACTTTTTATTAAAAGTTTGCTTTTTAATAATTTCTTTCTTATATTCAAAATTTATTTATATTTTGATATTAGAAAGATAAATATTGAAATTATAAACTAATTAATACTCTTTTTACTTTATATTTTTATAATATAATATAATCTTAATTAACCTGTTAACTAAAGACGAAATTAAATTTATTAATATTTTCTTAAAGGCTTTAAAGGTATATTTAAAAGACTTATTTTAAAACTCCTTAATATTCCGAATATATTTCGACTATATATTATTTAGGCCTAATTTCGCAAAGGAAATTTTAAATATATTATTAGGGAAATAATTAAAGCTTTATTATATTTGATTTCCTAGCTTTTAGAATTAATTATTAAAGTCTTTAAATAATTTATTTTTATATTATAAAGGATTTCTAATATAAAGTTCTTTCGGTATTATAACCGCTATATATAGAATATTATTATTCTGTATAAATTATATATTTATATTTAAATTTTATTATTATTTTTTTAAGATATTAACTTCCGTATTTGCAAATTATAATCTAAAACGAGTATTTTCGAATTCAGTTTAATACGCCTTATTTTTAATTTCTTTTAAGGATATTCCTAGATTAATTATATTAATACTTAGGCCGCTTTAATTACGGTTCGATTATAAAGATTGTATATTATATTTAATTATTTTGCTTTAAGCAATATCAATAGGGAGAGCCGTTAGAATTATTAAAGTATATAATAAATAATAATATAAAATATAATAACTAGATATAGTTATTATAATAATAGAATATAAGCTAAATTAAATAAATAGATAATTGCTATTAACCTTATCTTTTAGGAGGATAGAAAAATTAACAGTTATTATTAAAAGAATAAAGGATTTTTAAAATAATAAGATAAAGTTTTTAAGCAGAATAGATACAGGGTTGCTTTAATAGGCTTAATATTAATATAGCTTCTAGTTATATACCGGAGTATATACAGAACATATACGCAATACCAAGACCTACGTATAGCCTTACAATAATTATAATAATAATTATTATTTATTTATATAAATAAATAATATTAAATTATAAATAATAATAATATTTTAATTAAATTTTAATTTTATTAAGAATAAGCTTCCTTTAAATATTTTAAAAAGTATTAGGAAATATTATAAAAAGGCAAAATAATAAAAAGTTAATAATTAAAAAATAATAAATAAAACCTTTTTAATAAATAATGTATTTGAGATTATAATAATAATTTAAGTTTTTATATAAAATATCTTTATATAAAATATTATATTTAATATTTTAATAGAATAAATAATTACTTTAATATTTAAAATTATTTTTATATAATATAAAAGAAAAAAGAAGAAAGAAGAAAAAATATTATATATTTTACTTTTTTCTTTTTATTTAAATTAAATAATAATACTTTTCTTAATAACCTTATTCTTTTTAAATAAAATATTTTAAAATATGTTTAATAACTTATTATTAAAAGATTAAAATAATAAAGTAATAAATATAAATTAAATAAAAAATATTTTATATTATAATATATTTAAAAATATAAAAGTAAAGAGAATATTATATAATAAGAAAAAGATTATTATATTAAATAATATATATAATATTAAATAATTAAGAATATTAATAAATAAATAAAAGTAAAAATTAAATATATAAATATTATATATTAATTTTCCCTTATTTATTATTATAATACTCCTTTTAAAAAGGGAGGCGATAATAATAATAATAATAACGATAATAAGAAAGTCTTTACCCTTTTATTTAACTAGTAAGATATATTTATTATATAAGACGGAATAAATAATATTAATATTAAGAATAAACATATATATTTAAATAACTTAAAAAATTTTTAAATTAATTTAATATATTTAAAATTTTAAATAATTAAAAATTAAATATAAATAACTTATATATATAAAAGAAATAGGCTTAATTAAATATATAAAAATATTAAAATAAATATTTTTTTATAATAAAATTATATATATATATTTTATTATTATATATTTTAATATTTAATATAAATATTTCGGAATAAAGCTTTAAAGTCTTTTAAAAAAAATTTAATATTTTATTACAAACTTTAAAACCCTTTTAAAACCTTTTTAAAGATTATTTTAAATATATTCTTTTATTATTATATATTTCTTTTAATTTTATATAATAATAAATTTTAATATTATTTAAAATAATAATAAAGCGAAACTTTAAGAAAAAATTATATAATAAAAAGAATTAATTTTGAATAAAAATTAAAAAAAGAATTATAATAAAAGAATTATAATAAATCCGAAGGTAATATAGCTTTTAATAATATATATAAATAATATATTTTATTTCTTATACCTTTTTAATTATTATATTAATAATAATATAATTTTAATTAATATTAACGAAATTAAATATTAATTTTTTTTAAATAAATTATATATTAAATAATATATTAATATAT
>JAABUQ010002273.1_pt1 | contig 38552 bp, 44 predicted proteins | sample 5560001 | NCBI WGS metagenome assembly JAABUQ01 (sample SAMN10711888, study PRJNA513371) | rock metagenome | isolation source: Antarctica rocks | place: Antarctica: Victoria Land, Finger Mt nord | collected 2015-12-18 | reverse complement strand
GTTGGATGCTGAGGGGTGAGGAGAGGGGAATAGTGAGGGGTGTTGGGCTTTGGGGTCGGAGCTGTGATTGTCCTGGGTGGTTTTCTGGGTTGCAAGGAGTGGGGAAGGGGTGAGGAGGGGATGATGGGTTCGCTGGGGTTGTTGAGGGCGGAGGTTGCGAGCCTCGTGTGATTAGTGAGCCTGTCGGAGTGGACGTGCCTTGGATGATTTGGTTGTTTGTGTTTGTGGGTTTGTATTGTAGCATGCGAGTGGTGTGTGCATGATAGGTAGGTGGTGTATGTTATCAGCGGGGCGTGCGATGGGATGTGTGCGGTATTCAGTCTTGGGGGATTGTGGCCCGAATGGGTCTGCGAGAGTCTGGGCTGAATATTGTGTTTTAACATTATCACCTCACAAGCCGGTCGCCCTCCTCGTCGCCCTCGCTTTCCGTCTCTTCTTCTTCCTCGTCCTCGTCCTCGTCCTCCTCCCCATCTTCTTCCTCTTCCTCCTCGCTCTCCTCCTCTTCCCCACTCTCACTTTCCGTCTCCAACTCCTCCTCAGCCAACCACTGATCCAACGTCTTATCCCGCGCACTCGCAGCCGGCTTCCCTCTTACCGCCCTATCCAACCCTTCCGCCGCTGGCGCTTTCCTCTCTCTAAAGCCGACAGAAGCAGCCTCGCCACCATCCCTTAGCTTGGGATCCGGCTCGGCTCCCTGCTCCACCCACTCGGGTAATTCTTCGTACCCCTCGACGGTCTCACCGCCCATGACCAGACTTGCGCTTCCGATCAGCAGACCTTTTCGGTTCTCGGATGGTGAGGGCGTGAAAGGAACGGGCTTTGGTGCTAGCAAGAGGAGGGAAGCGAGTTGGGTCGATGTGGGTGTTGCGAGAAGAGCACGGAAAAGACGGGTGCGGTCGCGGAGGTCGTAGGAGCTGTCAAATCGGGTTAAGTGGAGGATGTAGTTCCATATTGCAGGGATGGGATGGAGTTTTTCGGGTGCTGATTCATCAGGGGGAACGGCTTGCCAGCCGTTGTCTTCTCCGGAGGGCAGGGGTATTTCAGTCTCTGAGGGAGGGATGACATGGGGAAGTGGATCGAGCGAATCTTCTTCAGGCTGCGTGCGGAGGAGGTGGTGAAGATAGACCTTTGCAGCTAGAAGCACGATCTGGAGTTTCGCTACTTCAGATTCGTCCGCGAAGCCTTTGACGAGGATGCGTAGCACATCTGGGGCAACATTTTCTTCGTAGGGGAGGCCGGAAAATTCGCCAACGAGCCAAATTATGCTCGCTCGCGCTTGGGGATTTGTGGTTGTGTCGAGGTTTTTGGCGAGACGAATGACTGTTTTGATGTGTGCCTGCGGATTTTGTTGTATTAGGTGGCGGACGACCGTTAGAGACTCGGCGACGAGATTTCCGTCTTGGCTTGAGAATTGGTGGAGGACAAGACGAAGACAACGTGATGATGCCGTACTGTCGTTTTGTGCGCAGCGCCCGATTGCTCGGACACTTTCTTGTACTATTTTGGTGCTTGATGACCGTGTGAAGTGCTCCAATTCGCTGAGTATCATTTCCTTCATGTAGGATTCACAATGGGGGAATATCAGAGTCAGGACCTCGATTTTGAGTCGTGAAATATCGGGAGTGTCCGTTGAGCGGACCAGAAAATGGCTGGCGTATCGGACGAAGGAATCTGGACGGAGGAGACAGACAGCGACGACATTGTACATTGCGATTTGCTGGATGTCCTGGGGACCACGGAGTAGTGCGACAAGAGGCCCAACAGCGTCATCGAGGTCTGCCGGTGTACCAAGGTGGAGAAAGCAGCGAGCAGTAGATACAATGACTGCTGAATTGCGGCTTGATAGAAGCGGTTTGCAGGCCTTCAAGAAGAGTTCAAGATCTGGGTCAAGCACTCGAATTTCTTCTCCAGAACCATCATCTTCTCCCTCGCTCGCTTCGTCTTCATAAAAACCCCTCGCGTTCTTCTTTACCCGCTTCATCCGTACAGGGAAGCACTTACGGGCATAAACCATCATCAATTTCAGAGTAGCCAACTGACCCCATTCATCCATGTCGACCAGCTTCCTGATCAGCGCTCTATAATGTTTGTGTATGAGGTCGATTCGATCGGAACAGACTTCGAGGAACGCTGTGACTGCAGGTCCAACAACAAAATACTGCTTATCTCCCAACAGCGTCGATATAGACTCCATAAGCTGCGGCAGCGTATTCGGATCCAATCGATAACACTTAGGTATGGCCAGTGCAGCGGCCTTCCTTACATAGGGACTCATATCGGCAATACCTCTCTTGATAGCCAGCGAGACAATTTGACTGATGACAGGGACTCTGATCCCTGACATGACTCTCAAAGCCATAGCCCGTACTTGAGGATTTTGATCTGCCAAAGATTTCTGAATCGTGTTTATGGAAAGGAGAGCCAGGTCCGGCTCCGATTCCGCATACTGAAGAAGATAGATATAGACGAGTTTTTTAATCTCGATATTTGAGCTTGCTACGTTTTTAACGACGGAAGAGAAGAAGGGGAGACAGGGTTTGGAGCGGTACATCATCTACAGGATGGATATCAGAAAGCGTTCCCGGTCTGAATCGCAAAGCAGAACCTACGCTGATGACCTTTCTCAGACCCTCCAGTATTTCCCGGTCGTTTCTACTGTCCAAGAGCTTTTTGACTTGAGTAAATGGTAAGTCTCTAGCCGAGGATCGATTGTTGATCGTCCTCGCAGACCCAGCAGAGGATGCCGCATCCAGGGTCAACTCGCGTGCTGCAGTCCGGTCAGCTTACCAAATTCATGTTCCAGCAACAGGCATCAAACCTGTATCCAGCATTGTTGAGATCCTTGAGATCGATTCCATCTTTGATTTTTCGTATTAGATACAGGTACTAGAGTAAATATAGATAATCTGCATTAACGACTCATCACCACATGCCGGACTTCTCGTTGATTGGTGGATCATTCATCGATCGTGCTTAGTAAGCAGACAAGATTACCTTAGGGGGTTTTAGTGGGGGCTTGGAACGGTACTGACACCGTACTGACACCGTTCTGAAAGATAAAGGTATGAAAACGCACATAGTCTGGAGCCGGTGTTATACGATAAACGTATACATAGATTAATTAGAATTTTTTAAATAGTTTGTTATTTATAATACGGTAATATTAAAAAAACGGTTCTTTTATGTATTATTACGGAAAGATTAAAATTTAAAAAAAATTTAACTTTTTTTTCAAAGTTTAAATCTTTAATTACTTTCCCTTTTTGGACGTTTTTTTGTTTATCTATTAGTTTTAATATTTACTTTTTTACTTACAATTTTTTTTTTAATATTTCCTTTTTCAGACATTTTTTTGTTTATTTGTCAAAATTCAATATTTACTTTTTTGTTTATTTTTATTTATTTATTTATTTATTTAAATTATCGTCGCTAACCTTTTTATTTTCCAATTAATCTATAGTTTATAGATTAAAATTATATAATAAATTATTTTAAATTATTTAAATATTAAGATTTTTATTAATTATTTAATTATATATATAAATAATAATAATATAACTTTTATTTTTTAAAAGTTATAATTATACGATTCTTTTAAAGAAATAATATTAAAACCGTTATTTTATTGTTACCGACCTTTCTATTTTCCAGTCAATCTGCGGCTTATAGACTAAAACTTAATAATATTTTATTTATATTATCTGAACTTTTTTAGTTCTCTTTTGTTTAAAAATACATTATAGTTAAAAATTTTTTTTTTAAATAATAAACGATAATTAAACCGTATTTAAAATTAACGGTATATAAAAAATTACGTTATTTAGTTAATATCATAATTATATAGTAATATTTAAAATATCGTAAAATATAATAAATATTTATATTATATTACCGTTTTAACTATATAATAAGGTAAAAGCCTGATTTACGGTCTCGAGAAAACGGTAGCAGAACTGTACTGAGCTTCTATAGCCTTCCCTTAAGGTAGATTCTTCCGAGAGTTCAGTAAGAACGTCCGTAATATTCGACCTTGTATTTACGAGATCACATGAAGAGATCCTATATTATTCTATCTACATCCATAGCAGTATGTCCATTACTGGATCACACCTTCCCAATGCTGCCTGCCCTAAAATATTCACTGAAAATCTCCAAATTCCCCATCATCGAACCCCAGGACTTCCCTTAGCGGAGCCTTCTTCGCAATCTCCCTACTCCGCCTTTTCTCCTTCCTCGCCTCACCCGCGCTCGGCGGCGGTGCCAACATTGGAATCCCCCCTTTTCCCCCTGGCGGCGGCTTCAGCGAGAACAGCGCTTCCGTCTCCCCCCCTCCCCCAGTACTCTCCCTCTTTCGCCCCTGGCCGGGGCCAATGTTCACTTTGATCGTCTCACCCTCTTTAAGGGACCAATCCTTTTTCTCCGCTTCTGCCTTCCCCTTCGCCTTAGCTGTGCCGCTACCAGCCTTCCCCTTGGAGCTGCTTTCGTGGGCTTCGAAACCGAGCACCCTCCGGGATTCTTGGAGACAGATACCGAAGTCGATAGCGTCGCCGCGCTCTTCGAAGCCGATCCCTAAGAAGGCGCTTTGGTTATTCTCCCCCGTCACACGGATAGCAAAGAATCGTGAACTATCGAGCGTGGCTTCGACGGTCGCAGGGGAGGTGTATGGCGCGCTCGCAAAAAGCTCCCCCGTGCTCGGGTCCTCGAGTAGAATAGTCGTAGACACCCTTTCCTTACCCTCATTACCTTGTTCCACGACAGGGGATGTCTCAAGCACACGTAATCGCGCTGTGAAGATATGCCGCGCTGGGTCAGCGGTCCAGGCGGATGCGGTATAGCCTTTATTGCTTGTGAGAGGGGGGAGAGCGTAGATGTGCACAGTTGGGCAGAGGAAAAGGATGCGTTGGATTGTGTCTGAGGGAGCGGTGGGGAGGGCGGGAAGGGTGGACATTGGTATGGCGGGGCGGGGCTTGGCAGGGAAGAAGGGCGGTGGATTCAGGCCATTGTTTGTGTAGGCTGAGGGCGTGGGGAGAGGGTGGTGGGAAGGGTTCTTGGGGAGAGCTAGGATAGGGTTGTTCAATGAGGACTTGAGTCTTCAGAGGAAGAGGAGGAGGAGGAGGAGGACTTTTGGAGGATCGCGAGTCGTGATGGCAGGGGTCACGTAGGGCTGACTCTTTCACTGTTTTGCTCATGAACAAGACCCCAATATGCCTACCTTCATAGCGTAAACCCTTTTCCTCTTTCCAAGGAACATAGTCATGACAAACAACCCCCCAGCAACCCCCTCAATGCCCACCCCGCCCCCCGACTCTCCCCCACTCACTCCAACCTTCGACATAGTCGCCCACTACAACCACCTCCTGCAAACCGACCCCGCCCTAACCCGCCCCATCGCAGCAATTGAATCCCTGATCGCACTCCTCTCCACCTTTCCCCCCAGCACAATCTCCGAAACCCTCGCCCTTCTCGAATCCTCCACCCTTCTCCTCAATAATTCCGTCCGCAACCCCATTCCCCTCTCCGCAGGCACGGACCTATTCCGGCGGTACATAATCTCGACGTTACAATCGCGCTCGTCCTCTGCGAATGGCTCTGTGGGTGGAAAGGGGAGGAGGGGCGTGAAGCCTGGGGAGGATTTCAAGGCTATACGGAACTATCTGATCGAGAACAGTAGGGTTTTTGTTCAGAGGGCGAAGGAGGCGAGGGGAAAGATTGCGCTTGTTGCGGGAGGGTTTGTGACGGAGGGGTGTACGGTTTTGACGTGTGGGAGTAGTAGGGTTGTGGGGACTGTGCTTGAGAGGGCGGCGGGGGAGGGGGTGGGGTTTCGGCTTATTCATGTGAGGCATTCAGGATCTGGAATTGGGTTGAGGGGAGAGGAGATTAGAAATCTAAGGAAGAAGCTTCCGGTTGCGGAGGTGTCGTGGGCGGCGCTGGCGAGTGCGATTGAGAAGGCGGATTTTGTGATGGTGGGGGCTGAGAGTGTGGTTGAGAATGGAGGGATCATTTCGGGGATTGGGACCAGGCAGGTGGGGTTGTTGGCGAAGGGTGCAGGGAAGCCATTTTATGTTGTGGCGGAGAGCTACAAGTTTGTGAGGGTTTACCCGTTGGGGGGGGAGGATCTGGGGGTGGGGAGGGATGTCCTGGATTTTCGGGTGGACGGGGATGGGGAGGAGCTTGGGAATGGGGAGAAGGGGTTTGATGGGACGGAGGCGAGGGATGACAACGAGGCGGTTGATATGACACCTCCAGAACTGATCACGGGGCTGGTGACTGAGACAGGCGTTCACACACCGAGCGCTGTGAGTGAAGAATTGATTAAGATGTGGTATTGATATGGATGGCAAAGACTGTTCATGCATAGCGTAGCTGCACTGGGATTGTTGTCAAAGAATTCTAGATCAGTAACATCTCGTCAGGGACTGGTAGGTAATTGTGGACAGTAAGGTTTCCAATTCAAGGGCCCCCTCACCGAGCTGTACAGCTCCAGACTGAACGATTCTATCATTTCCTTCCCATTCTTCATGACAGGATGGGTATCAGGCAAAAGGCACACATTCTAGAGATCAGCTATTTACAATGCGGCACCAGATGCAGTACTCCCCATCTCATAGCAAGCGGCTTCCTCGTTTCAGCCCGCCTTCTCCAACTCATCCAACTCCCTCTCCTTGTTCTTCAGCAGCTCCCTCATCTGTTCCGTCTCCCTTCTCAATCTCGCTTTCTTCTCCATCAACTCCCAACCACCCGCATCACTGCTTGTGCTCTGCCTTGGCGGGGGAAGCTGGTATTGGGTTGCTTGCGGCAATGGCGTCGAATGCCTGTGTTGTTGTAGCTGTGGGGGTAGAGTGGACAGGTTCGGGTCGATAGGCATGTCTTCTACCGCAGATGCTTGTTGGGGTTGGTTCAGGATTGAGGAAATCGAGCTGAGACGTGGCCGCGTGTTATCAGCGCTCGAAGGAGAGGGGCTAGAGCGTTCAGTGTTTGAGTGACTTCGTTTCCGCGTGGCCCGGCCGGGAAATGGGCTCAGTCCACGATTGGATGGATTGGACCCGCTGTCAGATGGCATCCGTTGGGGATCCTGGAGGCTCGATAATGGGGGAAGTTGTTGTGGTTGCGGATGTCGCGATGGCGTTCTTTGTCGGCGCGCTTGTGCTTCGCCAAGTTGATAGCCTGTGAAGTCTACTCCAATGGGTGGTGGTTCATATTGGTGCTGACGATCCATTTGGCGGCTTCGTTGGCGGAGATCCATGTTGAGCGGACTATTGGCATCCATGCTTGTAGATATGCGCTGTTTGTTTCGAATTTCTGGATGATCCAGATGTTGTGGGCTAGGACGAAGATCGAGAGGGCTGGTGGTGTCCGTTGCGGAGGCGAACCTTGGCCGTCCCATTCGGGCTTCTGGGTCGAGCTGCTGTGGAGTCGGAGATGGGGAGACGGCGAAAGAGCCAAGATGAGGTTGACTGGTTTCTGGTTCGTTTGTAGCCGGGACCACTCTCTTCCTCCTCTTGATGACCGACTTTTTCATTGCTACTGGCCGGTGAACACCATGAAGCTTGTGGTATAGCCCTGCTGTTGTTAGCAAAGAGCGTAGCTCTAGCGGTCGATGCTACGCACCACACGCATTACAGATCGTCCGACCACTTTCGTCTCGCCGCCATAATGGGGTAATAGTCGTGCCACAGTTTTGGCATGAAAGTACGAGGTTGGCAGTGTTCTGACTCCCAGCTGGTGACTCTGAGACGGACGGTCTCGGGCTGACGTCTTCCTGAGGGGTATGGGCGATATATGCCTCTTCGATTCGAGGCTGCTCAGGCTGTGGCGTCCGACCCGGCAATTGGGAGACCTGCACCTGAGTTGACTTTGCTAGTCGATTATTGAAAGCTGGACAGCCATTACAACCATCAGCACCGCCAGTACCATTGCATTGCCCTCCACCTGGACATGATCCGCTGGATACTTGACTTGCCGAGACATAGGTATACCTACTCTGCACGTCTGTTGCTAAGGGCGAAACACTGCGTTGGTGCTCCTGCGCGGCCATCTCGTACTCCTGCCCCGATATGGACGCCGAATGAGGTCTTTTGAGGTTGGTAGGGCGAGAAGTATTTCGAGCTTTGTAGTAGAGACCGCAAGCGTTGCAAATGGTGGATCCACTGGGGGATCGGCGCCACAGAGGAGTATGTGTGGTATTGCAATTGCTGTAAAACACGGGTCAGTCGTCCGATGAAACTTCGTTTTAAAGTTGATCGAGAGCTGCATGGATCTTACCTGCATACCTGGCCCGAGGCAGGCGGGTTGTTGATAGGGGCATAGTGCGTATCTGACTGGCGCTCTTGTGACGGAGACAGCCCGCTGTCTTGTCCGTGTTCATATGCTGCTCCCTCTTCGCGCGTGTGGTCTTCCATTATAAAAGAGGTTGTCACAGCCAGTTCTGGCGGGGGCGTGCGTTCCAACACTATGTTTTCTGTGCCCGGCCCACCATTCTGCCTGGGCTGTGAATGCTGCACGAGCTGCTCAGCGATATCCAGGTCTGACGAGGTTTTTTCGAAATGGTGTTGAGGCTGTTGCATAAAGCCAGAATCTTGGGTAGACATGGCTTCTTCCCTCAACTCAACCAACTCCGTTATTGCAGCATGTTGTGTGGAGGAAGGGTAGATAATCTATTGATCGCGAACACGAGCAAGATTGATAACTTTTCGTAGGTTGATAAGGCGATTTAGCGAGGAAGCTCGGACTGTTGGTGAGCACGAGTGATATGATTCGATTGCAACAGCGCTGGCATCAAATGCCTCAATGAAGTTTTCCAATAACACCGCGCACTGTAAGGTATATTGTGTTGAGCAAGAGGCAGACTGGACAACAATCAAATTGTTTCCCAGTGGACTTAGGTGGTAGCGATGACGATGATGTGAGACAATGAAGGCAACTACATCAAAGATTCCTAATAGCTCATAACGTGTTCTTGACTGAGGCGGTCTGAGAGAAGACGAGTGTAGCAGTGCTTGGTTGGGCGACAATTTATTTTCCGAGAGGATTCCTGACCGGCGAATCCCCGTCTTTGAGACCGCGACGTTTCGGCTGCAAAGAGACACAAGTCTCAACTCGAATCACACTTACTACTCCATAATTGTGCTAACGTCCTTACCATACTTACCTATTTTGCTTACTTCACTTCATGATCAACCCAATCAATAGCACTTACGGGCTTTTCCTTCCCCAGATTGTTAGGACCTGCCACCAGAGCGAATTGAGAAGGATTAGAAATGCTGTGTTTCATCGTTATCTGATTGGAGCTCATGCCCGCGATAAGATTGCTCCCGAGGCTCCATTCTCAAACCAGCGCCGCTCTTCTTTCGAAACCACGCCCACTGCCCCCACCCCTTGCCAGCGAAACCCTTTTTTGGTGAGGCTCAGTGCGGTACTACCCACTCGCCCATTCTGGCGATAACGTTTCATGTTTGACATGTTGCGAGGATGCGTTCAATGTTTGACCTCACACCACCAACAACCTAGTATGATACATCAGGCTGAGCGCAGTCCCAAATGAAAAAAACTCGCTTACGCTGGCTTCGGCCGATTTATCTCCGACCAGTGTGTATCTGCTCATCCTGGTACCAACGACTTTAGTATATTGCTTCTTCTCTAGCAGCACGGCACAAGCATGATGCTACATACTACTTACTTAAGTTCACGTCTCAGCTTGCAACAGCTTCAACTAAGCTATTCGAGCTACCGGCAGTAGTGATACCAAAATTAGCCAAATAGGAGGGGAGAATTGCACTATCCAAGAACGACCTAGGATGCCTCGATGCATTAGCCTTGAATGATGTGAGCCAGGACCATAGGTGTCTCTGTAGACGGTACCTGGAAGTGGAAGTTGGCAATGTGCAAGATCATCATGCTGCAGCAGCGCTGATAATTCGATTTGATAATGATCCAGTGGAAATAATGCTTTTAGTAATTATGGCATCGAATGGAACCTTGCATTGCCTCCCAAAAGGCCCCTCCACTAGTGTCACATTATTCTGAAATCATTCATCCTCTTCTGCAACCGGATATCTTTGGAAGTTGCCTGTAACATACAATGTCACGAGATCACAATCGTAGACAGATCGCTGGAACATGGAGCAAAGACATGATCGCAACATAGGAATGATTTCACAATCTCCCCAAGCAGTACACCCCGCCTCCCCTCATATCTGCTCGGCTCCCCATTCACCTCCTGCATCTCTCATGTTCTGTGGCGGTTCGATCGAGGGTATGTATTCCAGAACCGCATAGCCAAGCCCGATGGCCGCCACGATTGCGCCAGCGACAATACCAAGAACAGGTTTGTGCAGCATGATGCTACCCACGAAAATGTAAACTGCGCGTCCCATCAGTTTTCAATTCCTTTGCTGCAAAGCCATTCCACACGTACAGAGACCGCGTCCCAGAAAGCTGAAAAGAAAGGGTGCCCATCGGGACATGTACGGCGGGATTTGAAATTCGAGTAAGAGGGTGGCTGAATTCAGGGGTCAGCATTGTCTATTCACAAGAGATGATGTGATGAACTTACCAGCACCGAAGATGAACATGTAGCATCCGATGATCACTGTTTGACTGTTGCGCTTGTCAATGTAGGATCTTGAAAGCGTGTTCGCCGTCTTACAATTCTATGGGGAAGAATTGCGAGACACCTCCCAATATCATCAAGCCTCCCACCCCAAGATTGACCAATCGACTGTAGAACAAGAAGGGTCAGCTATGGATCCGTAGAGGCAGACGGGCTGCGCGATCGTGGAGGCACGCGGGATCGTCTGCATGGGATGAGTGAGGACCGCCAACGTACAAGAGGTTGGAGTAGTCCATTGCCACGGACTGCTTGGGGACGATTTCAGTAGATGTTTGTTCTCTGACAGACCGCTTGATGTTGAAGGAGCTGCGTCGGATTGAGCAAAGAAGTCCGAGGGCCAGAAGTACATTGATGTTGACGGATGATGCCTGGAGGCTGGAGAGAGCTTCGAGAAACCAAGTCGTATGAAGCTAAGCTTCTTACGGATTACGTTGGCCAGAAACCTCCATTATGCAAGATTCAAGATGACAGTCAAGATCGTCAGATGGAAGACGAAACGATAAAGTGGCACTGGTATATTGATCACGAGGCTTCTCAAAAGCTCAGATATGTTCAACACGTGCAATTGGCATCAACCTATGCAAGTACTATCGTTGTGTTCTATAGGTATCGATGCTGAAGCAACACTGAGAATGCGTTCATCCGCAATGATCTGAGCCTTGCTTCATACCGTTCGAGATGACCTTGTCTTAGAACATCTTAGCCATAATGCATCTCGAATGGTATATTTTTACTTCCTTCCTGAACATTAACAAGGTCCCTCTACAAAGGTTGATAGACGCTAATGCTGTTAAATTCCCAATACGCATTCTCGAACGCCGTTGCATCTCATGCCACAAAACTCGTGCAATTGCCCGGGCACCCGCTTTCTTGCGTATAGTACCTCTCTTGCCCAGCCCACTGGCCGCATACATCAACTTTGGCGACGAGTGATTGGTTCTTGAAATGGTGGGATATGGAGCAGCCCGTTGAGGGAAAGTCGGCCATGGCCGTGCCCAAACTGGAAGGATCGGGTGAGATGCTGAGAGGCCCAGAGGTAGCGCTAAGGGAAGAAGAGCGGGGGAAGAAATAGATCCGTATGCCGGCACCACGAAGCTCTATTGCATAGACCTGTGGCGCGAGGGGTCAGCACACATGACAGTTCTTTCATTCTTTGTGCAAAAACGAAGAGCGCAGAGATGGAGACCCACCCCACCGTTGTTGCTATTCGGGACAGCTCCAAAGCCGTCTGTAGGACCTTGGACGCCGCAGCCCAGATCATGATCGGTGCCGTTTTAGCAATTGGTGTTGAGAACCGAACCGCTTTCTTCACGCTTGACACCACTCATACTACAGCCACCGGTGGTATGAAGGGTCATCTGATTGCCAGTCGTTGCCGTGTTAATAGCTTCGACAACGTCGATCTCACCGCTTTGAGGCCAGACTGAGGGGTCTGTAGTCCAGAGCGCCGGCCTGAATAAGCGTCAACGTTGGCCACATCTGTCTTGATGTTTGGGGTAGCCTTACCATGTCCCACAACCGTATGTGGTGCGGGCAACGTCGAAGATGAATAGGCCATCCTCGTATTGATTCTTGGATCTGATTCGGACCGACTTTCGACCCGTGATTGCATTCGTCTCAGACGTATCCACCTTCAGGACAGCAGAGACAGCGGTTGCGTAGGTCAAGTTCATCTGTTGCGATCCGGCCTGGTCGACATAATGAACAAATCCTTGTGATAGGTCGTATCCTGTGAAATAGTCGAATCGATCAAAGAAGTTGACGCCAGAGTAGCTATCTTTAAGCTGGTAATTCAGCCTGTTGTAATCCGGATACCTGTTGGCTCTCGTACCCAACACCGCAGTGCATCGTGAAAGAGGTAGCTGCTGTGAGACAATCAATAAAGAAAGGCTTGATGGCAACCATCCCCTATGGATTTCCCTTCCATCTATTCGGAAGTGCCCTTCAACTTCCTCCACCGAAGATCCATCATCATCACACGTCAGCTAGTAAGTAGATACAACATTTACGATGGTGACACGCCGTTCGTACCTAGAGGAAAAGTTTGAATGGTTGACGGAGAGATGTTGAAAAGAGGGTCCGCCGGATATGATTTGCCGATACTATTTTTAATATTTGTGGTGTACTGTGGAACAAGCATCTCACCGACCAAATATCTGCCCATATCTTCTGCCATTGTTCGCAGGTCATCTATAGGGGCCTCACAGCTCTGATGAGTGATCTTAGCAACAGGAAATTGCTACGCAATTTGCTCTCCAGACGCTGACTGCATTGAACTCACTTTGATCTACTGTTTCAATAGCCAAGCCGATCCAAGAGCTTTCTCGTGTCTTGTATCTACGGAAATATGTACACTGCGAACCCAAAAGTATTCGAAAATTACCTTCGAATTTCTTAAGGGGGAAAAGAATTCATCTGTCACATCCATGAACCGTGATCGGTGCACTCCGCCCTGAATTTCAAAGACTCGGTCTAGCAGCTAATGCTTGTTCAACAAGTTTCGCGGCAGCTTGTGAGCATCCGTACGAGGATTGGTATCCATATCCTCCATGACCATAATTGTGGATCACCCAAACACCCTTGATCTTCTCCTTCTCTAGACGAGTGCCACCCAGACGTACTGGTCGCAAGCCCACGCCATGTCGGATGACGCTCAGGTGCTCAATGCCCTGACCCCCAGTCAAAGAGGGGCACAGGTCCACGGCTCTCTTCATGATCCGAATTGCTAGGCTGGGATCGATTTGGGAGTCCCAATTGCCCTTTTGGTAAGAACCTCCAAGCAGCGTACCTCCTCCTGGATCGATTTAGCCTTTCTCTAGATTGATGACACTCTGTGCACTTACCGGCCGCTCTCTGCATGACATAACAGACTTCATCATCACCCTCGTCAGTTCCTGAGCTATCAGCCATGACGTTGGCGTCATTCCTCACAAGAACCGTTTGACCCCGAGCTGGAATCATGTTCGCATCCATCACACCACCAAGTTTCCCTGCTGAGAGACCAGTACAGTTGAGAACCAAGTCAGCAGTCTTGCCAGTATGGTGTACTTCGGCCGCATCAGAGATATGACGGAAGATGCCCCGCTTAAAAATCACACCAGCCTTCAGGCCTTGTGATACTAGCCAAGGCAAATAAATTGCTGTATTGATGCAGACAGAAGTGAAGCCATGGCCACTGGTGTAGCCTGCGGGTAATTGATCTTGGGGGAGTTGGTGGTACTATGCGTTTTTCAGCAAGTATAGCGCTACGGGCTCATCTTGCAATCTGTACATTTAGGACCGTATATTTGTACCAAGATTCACCTTGGAGGTACTCTGAAGTCCGGGTGCCTTTGGCTGGTATCGTGTCTTTATCACGGGTGAATCTAGAGGTCTCTGACGGTTGTCAATTAGGGATGAGTGACACAAGGCAAAATCAGAAGAAACCTTGAAAATGAACACCCGCTTCTGGGTGATGGCGGGCGAGTCTCTCCAACTCAGGCCAAGTATTCTTGTCCCATTCGGCGGCGGCGGAACCTGCTACAGAGACTCTGAGTCGAGATGCATCAGTCATGCCTCAGCCCTCCAGAAGAGGACTCTCCGTGCGATGTCCTTAAGACCTCCATGAGACTCACGGAAGATAATTTGCTCCCGCCCATGGTGATGCATATTCTATATCGTAGTCACCCGGCATGTGCTTTGCAGCAACAGTAATGTGGTAATCTGGATTTCTCGACAGGACAAGGGCTGTCGTGAGACCAGCAACACCGGCTCTGTATTTTTTCAGCTCTCAGCAGTGAAGTGAGAATGGCGGCTGTCGATATTCTCACCCGACAACCACAATACGATATTCTGCCATTGAGAATCAGGGAAGAAGAATCTCTATTCACTGAATTGGAAGCTGTCCACTATAATAGTAAGGATCATTCTTGATTCTCATTCACATATAACAGTTGTATCCGAAATGTGGGCTGAAAGGGCTTGCTCCCCTTGAATCTGGACTTTCCTCACTCACCGTAGCTTTGACTCAACCACGATCTTGAAATTCTTGCAAAGAGTAAATGCAGAATGGGAAAAGATTAGTGGTCAAGAGAGGGGAGGAAAGGTGGAGCAGATGATATCTAGAAGTGAGGAGTACCTAGATTTAGCGAACCTTCTGACACCACAGGGCTGATGTTTTAGGGTCCCTCGGTCTCCTTTCTTATAAAGGACCAGATGCTTCATCCATTCACAAGTTATTCAAACCCTGGGGGGAGAATTACCAACCCCCCCGCTCATTCTTATGACCATTCTCAGAATCTCTCCCTCATGTAGTCCTCAATCCCTTCTGTTCATCTGCTCACTACAACCATCTCTCTCTTCATTGCTTTGTACCACTCGTTCAGACCCACAGACTGTGCACGCTACTGCAGCTCAGTCCTCAGCTTGAACACATTGCTTTAGTACCGCCAAATTCACACAAAGGAACTCTACTCTACACTACTATCGGGTCCATCATGGTCCGTAGAACGGGTCCTCCTGTCGAGGAAATCCCCCAGCTCAAGGCCTTGGGCCTCCAAGCTGTGCAGACCACAGGCAGCGGTAAGCAGCTGCAATGCTACTGACCTTGCCCCCCTACAAAGAAACATTACCAACACTTGTTATAGGGAATTGCCTCTTCCATGCGTTGTCGGACCAGCTCTATGGTGACATGTCACACGAATCCGAGCTCCGAAATGCTACTATCGACTACATGGCGGCCAACCCGGACAAGTTCAAGAACTTTGTGGATGTACATTCAGTAGGTGGAACACGACGCATTTCAAAGAGAAAGATTCCCGGTGCCATCTCCAAGTTCGATAATACCAAACCCACAAAGGAGGAGAGAGACAAAGCCTTCGAACGCTATTTGAAGTTGAAGTTCGAGGGTGGTTCTTACGGAGACAATGCCGAAATCATAGCCTTTGCATGGAGATTCAACGTCAACATCAAGGCCTTCTCTCAAGCATTCAATTACTTCATGTCGTTCCCGGCCGAGAAAATACCGGATTCGGACCATCCTTTCCTCTACATTGTGCATCATGTTGGTCTTCATGTACCCCTTTCAAAAGCGTTATCTAACACTTGAACTAGCCATACGAACACTACTCCTCGATCCGCAACATCGACGGACCTCTCACAGATCTACCTCAAATCAAGGAACAAGTTCCTTCCGAGGCAGCCCAGCAAGAATTGAGGGAGGAGCTTGCAAAAGGACCTTCTATTCAACCCTGGATGGTGGACCTTGCTTGTGAAGCTTTGCCATACGAGACCAACCGTGAGATCGTGGAAAACACTCTGAAAGAGTGCCGCGGCAACATCAACCTCGCCGTCTCGGTTCTCTTTCCTGACTCTTCGCCTGAACTGAGTGGCCGTAGCTCCAGCGTGGAGCGTGATCCAGATAGTGATGACGAAAAAGGCCAGAAGCCAACCAAGAAGCAAGATCGTCGACAGAGCCGTCCACACCCACTTCGAAACAACCTCACAGTCACATCCTGGAAGCCCGATCAGATTTCACCAGATCCTCGTCGCCTTGCTGCAGCACTAAAAAAGTTGAATGATGAGAAGAAATCGTATGATCCGGATGAGACGGAAGAAGAGGACTGGCAGAATGAGGCCCTATATAGAGATTCAGAATCGGCCTCTGGCTCTACATCGGCGTCGGACTACTCTACCTCAGAGCAACCAACCAAGCCCGGCACAACCCGCTTCCGGCTTACCCAGCCCAAGAAGCCAGAGAGTGAGAAGCAACCTGGATCCAGCAGCAGCAGTGACAAGTCGAACAGTCAGGAGATCGACGCCAAAGGGAAGAAGGTCCAGGGTCGAATATTTGCAAAGCCAAGGCGGCGACTGATCACAGGTAATGAACGTGCCGCTTACCTGGCCAAGAAGTCAGCTCGCAACCAGCACATGGCAAACCAGGCCAACACGAAGACGCAGGAGGTACAAACACCGGTGCTCGACCAAGGCATACAATCCATCAAGATCTGAAATTGGTCAGGCCAGTCGATTTTACACAGCATAGCGATATCAGGACGGAGTTTTGCATGCATTGAGCGGAGCATGGTTAGGGAGTTCAGCAGGACAGACTCGGGTCGGTTAGGAAGTGCTCCGATCCACCTCGACGTTCTGTGGCAGCATCTAGCGATGGCGCACGAATGATTAGCGTTGTTGGACGTGTGCATATGGAGCATATTGTTAGGAGAGGTGAGTTGGAAAGGTGGATAGAATCACATAAGACGTAGCCAGCTAGGATAGCCAGGAATTGCTACCGCATGCTGATGTTCATCGTCCCTGGTGCATTACGAGGTCCACCGAGTCCGATCTCTGGTCTACTACATGTTTCCACGTGGTCGACGGGTGTTCTCCACCGCAACGGTATCGTAATGGTATCCTAGAGAGAAGTCACTCCCAGTGGAAGCTACAAAGATTCTCAGGTCGTTCCATCGATAGAGTCTCATCAACCATACTCTCATCGGACACGAAACCCTTGCCTACCAGCCAATATCCTCTATACGATGAATACGAGCATCGGCCTTACAGTCTCTACGGCATGGCCCCTCCCGGCATTTGAGTCCCCGCGGTCAGGGCAATGCAAGGGGCAGGGACCCTTCCGACTGTCAAGCCAGCATCTCGCAGATCCAGACTCGATCAAAGCTGTCGAGCGTGGAGAGAGCAAAATGGGGGATAGGGAAGGATGGGGGAAGCGGGGACGGCCGACGAGAGTTTCTTCTTCTGGGAATGCTCGGAGATGCAAACCGGGGTTTCCGAAGTTTGGATGAAATGGAAATAAAGGTGCTAATTGCCAATTGTAGGCGTACACCGTGTGAGGTGGCCATCTTTCTATAAAGAATCTATCTATCCTCCTCTCACTCTTTCTGACATTGTGATACTACTGTATCCTTACTTGTACAGCCATGAGCCATGACATTGACGAGCCATACTTGGTGTGTCGATTGTGGCGGTACTAGGGGCCGAAACACAGCGCAATGATTGGCCTCTAGGCACCCCCTAAGCCGGCCAGCAGCCACGATCCAACTTTCTTTCCTCTTGACCATCTGCCTCTCAGTCTCTAATCCCCCCCCCCCCCCAAAATGCCGTCACTTTGGCTTGGCCCTTCTCTCCTGTCGCATCGCTCAGTCTCTGTTTCCGTCGCTTCCAAGGTCTGCCAGTCTTTGTCCTCCTGTCATCCCTTCTACACCTCTACAATACTACAACACTCATTGTTCATTAATTAACCCGACAACACCATCTCAAGTCACTACTCTGCAAAGCTGTCCGCCACTAAACAATCGTCGCATCCCAGAGCCTTCCCGAAATACGGTCAGCCATTGACAATCTCCATGAAAGCCCCCCTACAGTATCACGCGCATGCCATGCCATCATCGAACCCCGCTCTTGCAACCGATGCGACTTGATTTGCCTTTCGTCATCCTCACACATTCAAGCTGTCGGCCCTGCTATGTTGGCGTCGCAAAGGGCGGCGGGCAAGCGGAGGAGAGGAGCTTCTAAGGGGCTCTGAGGAGGACGACATGGCACTTTGGCCTTTTGGCCGCAAGTCCAAGAAGTCCTCGCAACCAGCAGACAACGCCGCCATGGCCGCCACCAGGAGTCTTCCGCCGGAACCTTCGAGGCGGGAGTCGACACCGCACGCAAGTGATAGGAGCACGCCAACACTGGGGAGAAGACCAAGTAGGGGCAACAACCAACGACGCCCGCGCAGCACATCGAGGAAACTTAGCAAATCTAATGCACCGAGCAATCGTACTTCAGAAAAAGTGGATCATATACCTCCGGTTCCTGTTCTTCCTGAACAGCGACGAGCGGAGCTCAATGAAAAAAGCGGCTTTAATAAATCAAACCAACAAGCACCTAACATGCAACAACAACAACCACCATACTACTACCAAAACCCGATGTCCACATCAAGCCTCCAAGCTGAAAAGTTCTCCGTCATCAGAGAGCCGCCAACGCTTCAAGGGAAACGCAGCGCAAATGATGGCAATTTTCCAAGGCGCAAATCAAGTAAGAGGAAGACCAATGATCATGCCCGCGAGCAAGAGATTAAAGCAATGAGCTCTCCCGTCCCAATACCGAAGCGTCCGGTGTCCCATCAACCCGGTATGCTTGCTCAGGACAGTAAGAAAATTCCTGGCGGCTTGAACAGAAGATTTACACGCCCACTGTCGGACGTCTCACTACCGCTGCCTGAGTCCATGCTCTCGCAGATCTCCGTTGCATCTGACCAACATTCATTCAAAGTCAGCGCGTTTGATGCACTTTCTCCAAGACCGACTATACGATATTCCGGGAACCCCCGATCACCCGCCGGTAGTGCTGGCCCTTCAAGAACGTCGACCAGAAAAGAGAAGCATCCGATGATCGTAGAAGAGCCTTCACGGTCGAAGAAGAGAATCAATGAATTGGCTGATGACATGGACGCCGGCAGCTTGAGGGAATTGATGGAAAGGGATCGCCGAAGGCATGAGAAACACCGGCAATCGGAACACGAAAAGTTGGAACGGAGACTTCAGAGGAGGGCCGAGAAGCAACAGCAACGCGAGGGTGGAACGGATGAGGCTGGAAAGGTGGCTAGAGACCAAGAGAAAGTCGAAGATGTCAAGCTCGAGCAAGAACGCTCCCCCCTTCCGGTTATCCCTGGGGGGTTGTCTGCCCCTGCACGAGAGGAGGGGACTAGGACACCTGAATCTTGGCTGAAAGATCCATCAAGAGATCATTTACCAGTTGGGGATCCCTTCCATGATACTATCGCCGGTGGTTCGATGTCTCATCTTGAGGCTGCCACCCCAGATGAGCGTGATGATCCCGTACTCGAGACAGCCAAAGCAGTCCGATTATCCCAGGCCAGCATATCTCCACCCACATCTCCTACCCGGCAGCTCCATGAGCCGTCCAACCTTTCGCAATTTTCAGAACTAGCTCCTAGCCCTACCCCAGACATTGCCGAGCAGAAAGAGATAGACCATCGACGAGATTCGGACACAAGCGCACGGTTCTCTAGCAACTGGAAGTCAATCTTTAGACGCAGTGACACCAAAGCGAAGAGGGACTCGGCAGATCGAGGACGTGTGACACCATCGGAATTCTCGAACACCTCCAGAGAATCTATCGCTCGCCAGATGCCGCCTTCAGCGTTCACCAGAATCCCACGGGCCAGATCAGGGACTCCCATACGAACTCAATCCAGATTCAGAGAGGATCTCCCGGAGCTGCCTATCTCACCGCCAGACTCCCGCATACAGTCGCCCGAGGCTAAATCCCTTCCCGAGATACCGGGGTCCCAAGGAAGTGGTGCTGCTGGTGCCACTGAAAACGCTCCTTTGTCCGACATTCATCCCGCTTATCGAGAAGAAGTTGCGTTGAGTCGAAATGCATCGCTTCGTGCTACTTCGCGAGATGGGCCTATCATTGCGGCAGTTCCACAGTCCCTCGCGTCTGTCGACTCAGAAGGGTCTTGGCTGCGCTCTGGATCTGACAAGCGAACTTCTCAACCTCTTCGCGAGAGCGGGGGTTCATTGCAGCAGCGCTTCCAGGAGCCGGAGGAGCCAGAAGAGGAGGCGCCTGGCACCCCGGACGAAGAGAAGTATATGGGCAGCCTCATACCTACACCTAGCGAGACAGCTCCTGCGATTCCACCCAGGAAACACCCGTACATGATGCCTGCTGCCGGCATGGGAGTTGACAATGAAAATACTCAAGAAGAGGCCACCTGGCATGGTGCCGTTGGTAAGCACCCCACGATCGTTCGTCAAGGACCTGGCCAGCGCACCAAATCCAGAGAGGGCCTCCTCAACGACTTTCAGACTGCCGAGGAATCACCAGAATCTTCTCCGTCGAACGACTCGCCGGTCGGCCCTGAGAACCCATTCATTTCACGGGCGACAAGTGTCGATCTTGGTAAGGGACATGCGAGGCACATCAGCGCCGGCAGCGCTCGACTTCTCAACTTGCCTCCGCGATCGTCCACGGAGCTCAAGAGACTGAGTGCATCATCCGGGGAACGAAGTCCTTTGGGGATGTCGTCTCAGCCATCACCGAGGCTGCCCGATACCAAAGCCAGCGATGTCGACTGATCGCCTGTCACTGTCTGAAACCAAGCCCAGTGATCTCGACTGTCTTATCTGTCACCACTCGGCTCCACTTGTCTATACAACATAAAATTTCGTATTCATGTTTTGTCTATGTGTTCATGGAGTCTACGGGAATATGGCACCGCTCGTTACTATACCCCCAGCCCGGCCGTAAGCTGCTTGGGCTCTTGCTTTGTCCACTCGCTCGGCCACCTTTCGTCCTGGACCCTGTTTTGTATCACCTCATATCACCTACCTCTTCGACGGCATTGATTAAATCAGCACACCATCCTCACGCCCACCAAGCCCGATCTCTGATGTCGTTGCGCGGGATCTGCAGTGGTCGAGGAAGGAAGGTATGGATCGATTGGAGGGTTTCTTGGAAACTTTGAAGCATAACCTATGATCATAGTTATGATGGAGGAGGCGATCTGGTTGACCTGCATCAACCAAGGCTTCAAGGATCTTTTCAGCCAAGATCGCTCGTCCGTGCATTGCGCGTCTCTCGGAGATAGTCGTCCTACAAGAGAAAGTCTCTACCTTTTCTCATGAGGCGGGAACAACCTGTGTACTTTTAGTGTTAATATCGAGAATGGATGTTCAGATCGCAAAGGTGCCTTTGCTTACTACTTGCTACTGTCTTACCTTTCAAACATCTAAGTAGTCATATAGCCTTTGAATCCTCCGCCTCTGACAAGAAGCAAAGCCTCTTTAGGCCTGCATCCTGCAAAATGCCGTGGAGTAATTTAGACGCCCAACACTTATAAGGCCATGTATGCGAGCTCTCCCATGTTTCTCTCTTGCATCTCTGACAGGTACCGAGTGCTTAAAGATTTGAGTAGGTACCTATTGAGGATAGGACGTAGAGTAATCACAAGATCACGGCATCAAAGGCACAATTCCAAATACTCGTGCATAAAATTAACACTAAGGGAGGCATTAAAGGCCCCGCATTATCAATCCACACGCCCCTCGATAGTCTCATCGCCCAAGAGCCTCGTCATTCACATCCACCAACATTTGCAAAGCCCCTCGAACATTCCATCTCACTCATCACCCATTCAATATCAAATCATTCGCACGTCATTGCATATATATCTCCTCTCCCAACCCCGACCATTACATTCAATTCATCCATCCTGGCCTCACACATTACCAAAGCCGCAAGAACCGCCACAAGAATCACATCAAGAACATACAAGATCAACACACTTAGCATCACAACCTCCAGACTACAGACCTCGCAACCCCTCCGGACAGCCCACACGTACTCGCCGTCCCTCCCTTCAGGCATATCCTCCTCCCAAAACAGACACTTCCATCCCACCGCCGCCAGAATGACGTCCACCGAGACCGGCGTCCACAATCTCATGAGGTACATCCACCTCCCCTCTACTACCTTTCCTAGCTTTCAAGACCCTCCACTAACACACCCTTTCCCCCAGCAAATCCGATTACACAACCGCCATCTCCGACCCATCCTTGATGGTGATTGACTGCATGGCTACCTGGTGCGGTCCCTGCAAAGTCATCGCCCCTACCATCGTGAAGTTCAGCAACGAGTACAAGAACGCTCGCTTTTACAAGCTCGATGTCGATGAGGTGCCCGATGTGGCCCAGGAGCTGGGCGTGAGGGCTATGCCTACCTTTCTGGTGTTTAAGAATGGGCAGAAGGTGGGGGAGATTGTGGGGGCAAATGCCAACGCCGTTGAAGCTGCGATTAAAAAGCATTTGGATTAGACCGGGGTTTGGTGTCAGAGCGGAGCAGAGGGGTGAGGGAAGGAAGGTGAGAGAGGAACCACAATGCTATGGGTGCTTGCCATAGGTTCGTGGCTATAGAGCATGCGCGTAAGAATTGAGTCCGTCGTTCATTTGCTTCGAGTGCAAAACGTGCGATAAGAGGAATGGAATGGTTGCTAGAACGCTATGCCGATCCGCTGACATGCTTCGTCTGCGAGGCAGCCCTCTTGTTCCTTGAAATCCTTTCACATCTCCTTACTCGTAGCCTGTAATCATCGAAACATGCTTCCTGCTTCAGACACTCGGCCTGCCCTGAGGGATCAACCCCGCGCAAAAGTGTCACAGTAGAAACTACGTCATCGCAAACCACGCGCACCAAGCAAAGAAGCGTCCCTTCGGATGATGTTCTCAAGCTACTCTACACTTTGACATCCCTTCTAAATTCGACTTCACAACTCAGAGCCTTTCAAAGAGACAGTTCATCAATCTCTACAGCCTTCACCTAACCCAAACTACAGCAAACATGAGCGGGACCTCAAACGTCGGCGGCCGCGGTGTCTACGAAGCCGGTGACCAACGCACCTACAAAGACTCGGAGATTAACCAAGCAAAGGCTGAGCAGAGATATCATGAGGGCAAGGACAACAGCCATTTGGCCAACGACTCCAGTAAGCAGAGTCTACCTTGCAAGCCTATTCTATTGGATCCCACTTTGCTCATAAAGTGTACAGAGGACGAGCGATCCATTGCAAACAAGCTAGCTCGTGAGGAGAAGGTACCTAATCTTGAGTTTTGTGAGTGTGCTGTACAAATGCTAACGGTGTCCAAGCGTCAAAACGAGCCTGATCCTATTTCCAAGGAGGCGGCCGAGAGTCAGAAGGATCCTACGCTCCCCGTAAGTGCACTCTCAGCTTAGTTACAGCATTCTCCAAACGCAGTGAGCACCTGCTGATGCCACAGGATCACACAGGCAAAGAACCACGGCCACGAGCCATCCAAGGGTGCAAAGATCGATGCCGAGATCCAGGCCGAGGAGGAGGCGATGCTCAAGAAGAAGGGTGCTTTTGGGCCGAAGAAGTAAGGTGGATCGAGGAAGGAGCAGGTACAAGAGCCTGGACCAGAGTCACTGAGGAATTCAGCGAGGGGGGAAGGCTGCTGGATGGGGTCGGATCGTGGCATAGAGAAACAGCAGAGACGAGAGATGCATGCATGACATCAAGGGAATCCGCTTTATAAGAGTCTTCGAAAGCAGTCGCCGTCTGATCATAGAAGCCTCTTAGCCTGCTCTATCAAACGTTGTGCATCCATTGCTGTTGAATTCGCTGAGCACGAGACCAGTCTTAGTGAAAGGACAATTAGCTCCGTAGCAATTCGATATCGATTTGGATGCTGCGTTTCTCGGCCCTTTACAGATGTCACACATGCCTTGGTGACTACCACCGCTGTAAGGAGTTAACTGTCTTCCTGTGCTTCCATTCACAGTATTTGAGCATGCCTCCCACTCCGCGTTTGCTGTCACAGTACCGCAAATCATTTTCCACTATGGACGGAAATCCAACGCAACCCAGGTGACAGAGAAACGACTGTAGACATGGGGCAGACCTTCTCCCTAGCCACCCTGCCCGCGGGTTCAGCCGGCATCGATGTACCAGAGCTTTCCGGTCTTACATACGAGAAGTCGCTGGGAACAGCGCGGTTTATGAAGAGCATCCGAGCAAGACATCAACATGGTCTGGTTGTCGTCAAACTGGTGATGAAACCCTTTTCCCAGCTCGATCTCGGGCAGTACGTGAGAGCTATACGGTGTGAGTAGGTGACTGGGACTGTTCCGATTAGGGGGCCACGCAGTTGATATTCGCTTCTAGCAGAACGTGATGCCCTGATCGACGTTCCCAATGCCTTGGGGTACCAAAGAGTGTTTGAGACGAGCACGAATGGGTATCTGGTTAGACAATACTTCTACAGTTCTCTATATGATCGAATGAGGTACGGCTTACGAGTTTGGATCTTGAACCTGGGGCTGATCCTGGTAGCACACGGCCGTTTCTCGAGGACATAGAAAAGAGATGGCTTGCGTACCAGCTCCTCTGCGCTGTACGTGATTCGCACGCACGAAATGTCTATCATGGAGACATCAAGACGGAGAACATATTGGTTACTTCGTGGAATTGGCTTTACCTCACAGATTACTCTTCCTCCTTCAAAAAGACCTATCTTCCAGAGGACAACCCGGCAGACTTCTCCTACTACTTCGATACATCAGGTCGAAGGACTTGCTATCTGGCCCCAGAGCGTTTTTTGGAAGCCGGGGAGAAGGATGACGGGCGAGGCGTCACATGGGCGATGGATGTATTCAGCGCGGGCTGCGTGATTGCCGAACTATTCTTGGAAGCACCCATTTTCTCCTTGAGCCAGCTGTACAAGTACCGCAAAGGCGAATATGATCCAAGTCACGGCTATCTCAGCAAGATCCAAGACAAGGACGTGCGCGAGCTTGTCAGCCATATGATACAGATTGAGCCGGAGTCTAGATACTCTGCCGAAGAGTATCTCAATTTCTGGCGACGAAAAGCTTTCCCGGAGTACTTCTATAGCTTTCTGCATCAGTACATGGGCTTGATCACTGATCCCTCGTCGGGCCGCTCGCCGGTCTTGCCCGACACGTCGAATTTTGGAGAGGCGGATGAGAGGATTGATAGAGTGTACTATGACTTCGATAAAATTTCGTACTTTCTGGCTTATGAAAGCGACAAAGACCAGGGAAGATCGGCAAACGGAACGTTGCCCTCTTCAGACGAGGTTATACCTGTCCAGATCGACATCCCAAACAACAGGCACGAAGCGACTACTACGGGCAGACGTCCAGTAGATGATGGATCGCTGATCTTCCTAACGCTTGTGGTTTCGTCTCTAAGGAACACTGCTAGATCTTCATCGAGAATGAGGGCCTGTGATCTGATGCTAGCTTTTGCAGAGAGAATCACTGATGAGGCCAAACTCGACCGGGTGCTCCCCTACGTTGTTTCGCTACTTAATGACAAGTCCGACGTAGTAAAGGTCACTGCTATTCGATCTATGACACAGCTTCTCTCCTTGGTTACAGTTGTATCACCTGTCAATGCATACGCCTTCGCCGAGTACATTCGTCCCCGGACGCAGCAGTTCATCGGCGGCCCTGGATCGAAAGCCAGTCCGCTGGTTCGTGCAACCTATGCTTCCTGCCTCGCATCTCTCGCCCACACCTCTGCGCGAATGCTCGATATGGTTCAAGCTCTACGCGCCGATGGCTCCATACCGACTGTAGATCCAGAAGCTGAAGATGGCGTTGTTACAGACTTGGCCTACCAGAATTCGTTTGATATTGCGAAACTCGATCTCCTGGGACATTTCGAAGCTCATACAAAGGCTCTCCTGACTGACAGTAACGCGTCTGTAAGGAGAGCTTTCCTCGGATCGGTATCGAGCCTGTGCGTTTTCTTCGGAAGCTCAAGGGCAAACGACGTGATTCTTAGCCATTTGAATACTTATCTGAATGATAGGGACTGGAGACTCAAGTGCGCCTTCTTCCAGACCATCGTTGGCGTTGCCACGTTTGTGGGTGGTACGAGCCTTGAAGAATTCATCTTGCCATTGATGATTCAGGCTTTGACTGATCCTGAGGACTTTGTTGTCGAAAAGGTGCTGTCATCCTTCGCGAGCCTGGCAGAACTCGGACTGTTTCAGCGCTCGAAGACCTGGGAAATGGTCGACATAGTGGCTCGGTTCATGGTGCACCCCAATATCTGGATCAGAGAGGCCGCTGCGCATTTTGTGTCTTCATCAACCCGGTATCTTTCAGCAGCTGATCTTCACTGCATTATTGCGCCCCTCATAAATCCATACCTGAAATCCTCGCTTGTCGATTTTAGCGAGGTAAGCCTGCTTGACGCTCTCAGGAAGTCATTGTCTCGTCCAATCCTTGATATGGCATTAGTCTGGGCTACAAAGGTTGAGAATGGAATATTCTGGAGGCCAGTTGAACAAGAACAGACATTTTCTTTCGGTTCAGCTGAGCAAGGGCTCTCTAGCCTATCTTCAAAAGACTCAGGATCCATTACTTTGAGCAAAATCGCGAAGAACGGAGAGGACGAGCAGTGGATCAAGAGGCTGCGCAATATTGGTATGGGTCCAGATGATGATTTCAAGCTGCTGGCTTTGAGGCAGTATATCTGGCGCCTCGCTCCGAAGCGCGCAGAGGAAGAAAATGTTAATGTACCGTCACCTTTCAACAATATCATGCCCCTCAAGAATCTCAATATCACGCCGCAGACTATATTCTTCGAGACTCAGAAAAAGAAAGTCAAGTCCCACCGACGAGCCTCGAGCAGTGAGCAACGCCATGCCCACAAGAGAAAACACGCTACCGCTCCTCATACCATCGCTGATGCCCTTCTGGATGCATCGAGTACCATCGACGATCCATTGGCGCAACGGAAAAGGTCATACGCTAATGCGAGGAAGGAGAGAATCAATGAAACCGGACGAGGTTCTTCCAACCTGGTTTCCCCATCCTCCACGTCTCCTAGTGGCCGTCCAAGATCTCAAGACAAGCGTGAAGCAAGGCAGCCCTCTCCGGATACGGCTGAGAATGCGCAAAGCGATGGTACAAAAACGCCAACAGACTCCGTAAGGTCAGGGAATGGTAGGAGTAGAGGTATCAAGCATAAGTCCAGTGCTATCAACCTGCTCAATCAAAGGGAGACATCAAAAACGCTAGCGGCGACAAGCACAAGTTCGGCCAATGTCATGGGCAAGATGGATGGCCCGTTCATTGGCGAGCCTTCAGAAGCGCTAGAAAACGCAAAGCTTGCTCCAACAATGAAAAGACGGTCTTCGTCATCCACAGCACAGGCTGGCCATACCTATGACGGCAACGATCCCGACGTGCTAAGTCTGCTTGATTCTCTGGCAACCGACAATTATCCACTTGACGTTATGGACTTTGGGCCTATGGTCACACCAGCAGCACAATACTCAACGAAGAAACAAGATGCTCAAGGCAAAGAAATTCCTTGGAGACCCCAAGGTGTCTTGGTCGGGACTTACGCAGAGCATACCGGGCCAATCAACCGAGTCATTCCTTCACCAGATCATGCCTTCTTCGTCACAGCCTCCGATGATGGCACTGTCAAGGTCTGGGACACCTTGAGGCTAGAACGTAATCTGGCCCACCGCTCCAGACAGACATTTAGCCACGCGCAAGGAACAAAAGTCAAAGGCCTATGCTTCGTCGAGAACACACACACCTTCGTCAGCGCCGCGACCGACGGCACCATCCGAATCGTCAAAGTAGATTACACACTCATCGGCGAAGCCTCCAAATACGGCAAACTCCGCACAATGCGGGAATACCAACTCCCACTCAACACCCACGCAGTCTGGCTCGACCACGCCAAATCTGACGCCAACTCGATACTCTACATCCTCACCAACACTTCCACCCTCCTCGCCCTCGACCTCCGCAACATGAACCTCCTCTACACCCTCCACAACCCCCTCCACCACGGTTCCCCCACAACCTTCTGCTGCAACCACAAACTAGGCTGGCTCCTCCTCGGCACCACCCACGGCGTCCTCTCCCTCTGGGACCTCCGCTTCCGCCTCCGCCTCAAATCCTGGGGCCTAGCCGGCGGCACCCCGATCCACCGCCTGATCCCCCACCCCTTCCGCTCCTACAGCCAAAAAGTCTGCGTCACCGGCGGCACCGCCCAAACGGACATCACAATCTGGGACCTAGTCAAAGCCGAATGCACCGAAGTCTTCCGGGCCAACGCCCCCAAACCCAGCACCACCAGCAAAGACACCACCAAACCCTACGCCGCCTACCCCGTCGACGACTCCGCCCCGGAAGGCATGCTCGGCCGCTTCGCCACGGCCATCGATCCCACTTCCACAACGAGCACACCGCACAAGGGAATCCGCGCCCTCGCCGTCCGCGTCGACGTTCCCGACACCGACGCCCAAGAGGCGAAACGCGGCTTCCTCCTCTCCGGCGGCGCGGACCGCAAACTCCGCGTCTGGGACGTCGGCCGCGTGGAGACTAGCACCGTTCTCAGCGGCCTCGGCGCCGATGAAGAACCGCCCCGCTTCGGGACTTCGCAGCCGACGACGGGGTTGGTGGTGCATAGTGAAAGAACGTCGGCTTTGGAGGGGAGGGAGGGGAAGGGGGGGAAGAGGCCGCGGAGTGCGGTTATTAGTGCTCGGCAGCGGGAATTGCTCAGGAGTCATTTGGATGAGGTGATGGATGTGGCTGTCTTGGAGAGGCCGGTTGGGATGACGGTTAGTGTGGATCGAGGGGGGGGGGTAAGGGTGTTTCAGTGAAGGGGAAGAGGGGATGGGGGGGGTTTGTTAACGTTTTTGGAGGTATGAGGTTTGCTGCTGATATGATGTGGAATAACGATGTATCAGCGATTGCCGGATGAGACGCATGAATCGGGCGCTGTGGCTATGCTAGTGCATCGCCTGCTCCATCATCCATCGTCCATCGTCCATCACTACTATTCCCCCTTCCCGCCGCACAGAACAATCCATCCCTTCCCTTACCCGTAGAACCCCCCCCCCAGCGTCATCTTCTAGATCGAGACACGCTACCCGGTGATGCTCCACCTTCCCCAAAACAAACCCAGAGCCAAAACCCAAAACCAAACCGCAACCATGAAAGTTCTTGTATAACAAACCCCACCGTTTCGATCAGTGCCGCATCCCACAACTGCAGAGGAGGGAGGGTTCAAGTTCTCGTTTTTCATCGATCTTGTGGTCGCCGAGGATGATAGCGGCGAGATGGACGGTGAATTGAGCTGGAGCTAGGTAAGGTAGATTGGGGGGTGCTGCCGGAGTAAGTGGGTGAGTGTTGGGATGCTGGTGGTTGCGGGGGGGTTTCGAGTAGGGTTTGAGGCGGGCTTTTGTAGGTTGGACTTACGGAGGAGGCGTGAGTGTGGATAGAGTCGGAAATGGTTGGTCGCCGGGGAATACATCTCTACAAAATCCACTCTACAACGACAACGATCGTACAGCTTTTTCCTGTGATAAGCGTACTGTATATAACGCTAGTCTGGAAACATCGCTATGTTTGCTTGTAGGGTATGTATTGTGGTAGAGAGGGTTTAGTGTATCACCGAGGACGTCGATTGACCCATCTGTGGACGGGAGAGGTGGCCGCGCTTTCCTTGCCAGGCGGGTTGGGGGTGGATGCGTTCGGGGTGGCGTTGGTAGGTTGAGTCTAGGCTGGTGGTTTTTGACTCTCTTCCGCCGTGGTTGGATCGAGGCTTCAGAATATCCACCTGCAGCCTGAGCGGCGTTTGGTGAGAGTGGGTGCCTCACCGGGGCATCTCTAGGTTGCACCGTTGGTGGTGGCATGTTTGGCAGGTGCCCCGGCCTTTGCGAGCTGCACTTCTCGAGCGTGGCTCTTCCGCTGATGTTCCGCGAGCTTGACCTCCCGCAGTCGCTTGAGGGTCGCGTCGGTTCCATCTGCGCTGCCCGTGGAAACGACAGCTGACTGCTTTGGAGCAATCTCACGAACGAATCGCGGTTTCATTTCCAGATGCCGCATCACCTCCATCACGGCATCCATGCCGCTGTCCAGGTACACGGCTCCGACGATGGCTTCCACAGTGGATGCGATGGCGATTTTTGGGGAATCGGGACCGTTCTGCTGGGCGGGGTCGTATTTGATCAGAGCGTCGATGCCGTGGCGGAGGCCCAGTTTGGCGAGTGATTCGTTGGATCCGATGTCGCATAGAACACGATACATCCTTTCTAGAACCAATGAAAAACTTTAGATTATATGTTAGTTGAGCGGAAGGAGGCAATCGCACCTCTGCTTTCATCGCCGTGATACCAGTCCTCGACCAGGGTAAGCTTCAACACGGCGTCCCCAACCATAGCCAAACTTCTATTGCCATCAGGACGACGATGGAGACCCACGCTTTCTCGGGCGAGGTTCCGTGTCTCTTGAGATTTGAGACTTGCTTTTGACGCTTGCAATGCTTGCTGGGGGAGCTGGACGTTTTTGAAAGTGTAGTTGATTTTTTGCTCGAGTTGTTTTACTGAAGAAGTCTTGAAAGACGGAGCTGTGGATGGTAGGCGCTTCAGAGCGGCCCTCAGAGCGGTCATAATGTGGAGGAAATAGAATATCAGGTTCTTTTCTACTCTGTATTGGATTTCTGGTTAGCGTGACTCAGCCCAGTCACCGGCATATAATTTTGCCTACAGTACCCCAAGCTGCATAATTGTGAAGTACCACTTTCACCTCAGACCCATCTTAAACCGTCTGTCAACCTCCATACTACCTTCTCTGGCCTCGAAAAACATTTTCACTACCCAGCCACCCGATCAAAGACCCAGTTCTCCCTAGAACCCCCCCCCCAATCCTCTCGCCCACGATGCGACTCACAGCCGAATTGATCCAAAACTCCCTCTCCTACCTCAACCCCCTCAAAGAGCGCGAACTGGATCTCAGAGGTGCGTACAAGTTGAAAAGAGCAGATACTACACGAGCAAAATTAATATCCATCCCCGAGACACGCAGGCCATAAGATCCCCGCGATTGAAAATCTGGGCGTTGCGAAGGTATTGCCCTCTCGTTGCCCTCCTCTTTCCCTGTTGGCCCCCTTCTCACTGCATCTTTCATCCCTCCTCCACCCCAGCCAGTCAAAAGTCACAAGACTCGTATACTGAGACCCCGCCTTTTGCTGAACAGGCCATCTAGGACCAAGACGCCATCGACTTCACCGACAACGACATCGCCTCCCTCTCCAACTTCCCCCTCTCCCAGCGCCTGCACACCCTGCTCCTCGCACGCAACCGCATCAACACCATACAACCTAACCTCGCGACCTCGATTCCGAATCTCACAACCCTAGTCCTCACATCAAACAACTTGGCCGAGCTGGCCGATCTGGACCCGCTACGGAATTTCCAGCGACTGACGCATTTGAGTCTACTTGAGAATCCGGTGACGAGGAAAGAGGTACCACCAGCTCCGCTGCTCTGCATTCTGCAATCCTTGCTGACGGTGCCTCCGCTCCAGCATTATAGACACTGGATCATATGGCGCTGCCCCAGCGTCCGCTTCCTGGACTACCAAAAAGTCAAAGACGCCGAGCGGAAAAAAGCAACCGAGCTCTTCGGCACAAGTAGCGAACCCTCCGCCCTCGCCTCCAAGGTCTGTCCCCCCCCCCCTTCCCCTCTCCCCTCTCCCCACCCCCTTTCCCCCTGCCCAAAACACATCCAAGAACCCAAACTTACCCCCCCCCTTCCGCCACAGATTCTACACATCCACTCCCACACCTTCGACATCCCTTCCTCCACGAGCAGCCTCGCCAACGGGACCCCATCGGATAAATCCTACCGCGTGAAACTGAGCGACACGGAACGCAAGCGCGTGGAGGGGCTGATCAAGAATGCGAAGAGCTTGCAGGAAATTGGGAGGTTGGAGAAGGAGTTGAATGCTGGAAGGATACCTGGGGGGGGCGCCGGGGGGGATGTGGAGATGGAGGGGGGGGAGGGATGAGGGGGTGTGGAGGGGAGGGGTCGATGGGCTTCCCGCCAGGGGTGTGGACGGGGGGGAGACAATTGGTAGAAGGGGCCGGTTGGGAGAGAAGGGGGATTGTAATCAAAACCCTACCGGTATGCACTTCGGAACGGAGCTCGCATCGCCAGCACGTTCGACCTCGGGAGACAGCGACCGCCTCGACGGTGAGGTCAGCTCGAGCGTGGTGGCATCACCGTGCAGTGCCGAACCCCGGGGGTGGGTGTGTATGGAGCCGAGAGTCCAGCGGCTCGAAATTACAGATCTATTCTGTAATGCCAACTCATGGATTATTAGACAGTGGGATGCACGACCCTGCCTAGATAGACTTGCTACACAATCCAACCCCGCCCCCCTTACCTTTCTCTCTCTCCATTGCGGACATCCTCGCGCCGAACGCACACATAACAATGGACCGAATCAAAGATTGAGAAATCAACGACCATCACAGCATCCCCAAGGGGTCAATTAAGGGAAAGTAGCAAGCTGGGTAGAATATAGGTGGAGATGTGATACTTGATTCTCGGACTCGATTTGCTACGGAAAGTGGGAGGAGACCTGGGATCGAAGCTCCGTTGTCTGTGATACAAGCCCCCTGACGCTGAAAGGGGAATGGCTTACTCTCCCGTGCCGTGCAAACGTCCTTGAACTCGACGTTTCTCGAAGGACCACCCGCTGCTTACCTACTGTGGCAGCCGTGGTTGTTGGTATACTACAGAACTGGCTGACGGACGCCGCTGTGGGAATTATCCTCCCCCGAGTCTCTACTTCGGGCTTTACAGTTCCGCCGCATCCTCAAGAGCTTCCCTGGAAAGAAGATTCGCGGGGGGGGGCCGCCGTATGTGGACAGCTTGCCTTTGTCGGTGGCGGCGGATTTCGTTCTGGATCTCTGCATCCACGCGAGAGGAGGCTTAGCTATCGAGCAGATCGACGTCGAGGCCGATAGCCTGCATGAAGAGGTTGACGTTGCCGCGGCGGCGGGTCGCCATCTCGGGTGGCAATGTCTTGCTCTGCTGCACAGTCTCCATGACGCGATCCCTACGAAAGCGTATTAGTCCAGTGCATGCACTGCGTATACGATGAAAAAGAGGTGACTTACTTGACAGCAAGCACCAGCCTCTGCTGCTGCTCCGGATTCGCCCCCGTCCCCATCGTAGCCAGAAATTGCCATACGTACACATCCTGTCCCGCACTTACAGGCCCCGGGAAAGTATCCGCGAGCATCGGCTCGACGAGATCAAAAAGCCGATTGTAAATCCCAAGCCACTGCTCCCATTCCTGCTCGTTAGTGTTTTCGGCCTTCCGGATGATTTCAGCCTGACTAAGTAGCATGGTCAACATCTCTAAGCCGACTTGGGTGCGCATGATAGCGTGGATGTTGAGGCGCTCGATGATGATTTCTACGAGTCCGATGATGATGTGCAGGGGTGCTTCGGTGACGTAGGAGAAGAGACTGGGCATTACGGTCTGCAGGAAGAGATCGACTTGTTCGCGGGCGGTGATGGCGGATTGGCTGGCGACGAATTCGGGTTGGTTGGATCGGATGACGTCGAGGGTGTCGAGCTGGATCATGACGATGGTGAGGATGGTGAGACGCTGTTCTTGGTCGATGTGGCTGAAGATCCGGGGGATGGATTTTTTGCCTTTGGGGTAGGAGAGGAAGGCTATGAATGGGTGGAGGAGGGCGGATTCGGGCATGATGGGTTCAAGAACTTTCAGATCGGACCAGAGGCGTTGGTTGAGTGCTTGGAAAGTATGGCGCCATTCGAGGAAGAGGTGGAGAGCTGCTTCATCGGTTTCGTCTGCGGGCTGGGGAGGGATGCGGCGGTCGTGGTCTTCTATCTTCATGAGGGAGGAGTAGACAGCTTCTATGTTCTTTAGGATGGCTTTGCGGTCGGTTGTGCTCAGGATTGCTTGTGGCAGCTTCTTCTCCTGTCGTCTGATATTGAGTAACGGCTTGGGAGTTTTAGCATTGCTGAAGGAAATCTTGCCCAAGCTGCCGTCGATAACGAGCTGCTTGTTCTTGGGCTTCAGTTTCGCGGCTTCTACGGCTCGCTGGACTTGCTGCTGCATTCGATGCATGTGGTTTGCTCCGCCTCTGTTCTGCCTCCTCCCCGTACCACCTTGTCTACCTCCTGTCTGGAACAGATATGTCTGTGCAAAATTACTCAAGGGTTGGTGCGGATTCTGTCTCGGTCGATTCTCGATTTGGTTGTATACTTGATAGTAGAAATCCTCTGATAGTGACGCATCAGGGTCCTGTTCGTTGACATTCCCAGTAGCAGTCATAAGCTGCTGCAATTGGATACGGGTGATGAAGTTCTTGTCTTGTGGGGTCATCAATCCATTGTCTTTGGAAAGCAGGTATATCTTGTGGTTACGCTTCGCTCTCTTGGCATCCTCAATCAAGAAAGCTTGACGTTGCTCGTCTGTTAGCTGGGCAAGTTGGGACGGGTGAGTGATAATTGGCAAGGATACTTGGCCCCCGTTTTTTTGAGTCGTGATCATTCTTGGCTGGGGTTGCTCTGGGGCTAGCATTTCTTGAGACCGAGCTGCGAGCTGTGCAGAATGTCGATTGGGATTCTGAAGAATCTGCACTGGTTGCGGAGATGTGCGAGCGTCAGGAGCATAATGAATCGACTGTTGTGCGCGATGAAGTATTTGCGGTACTTGAGGTGCCTGTGGCGCTGGGGGCTCTCGAACCTGCAACTCACTTGTGCTTCCTTGTGAAGGTCTTTGAGCATGGCGAGTGGGCTGCGCGGATGGTCTTTGTTGCTCTCGCATCTGCGGTGCTGGCATTTCTTGTGGTGCTGGGGACTGGAATGCTTGATGCTGTAAAAAGCGCGGGTCTTGTGCTTGCGACATCTGGCCCTGACGAGACTGTACATGTTGGGCAACCTGGGGCTGAACCGGCGGTATTGGATACGAGGGTGCCTGGTAGCTCTGTTGTGCTACTGGACTTGGGCTAGGCTTCTTGGCCTGCGCGGCCATCGCTGCCTCGACCTCCTCCAAACTCATCATTTTTTTCGCAGGAGCAGCGCTCGAGGTTCGTTGCTGAGAAGGTCCCGCACCATAGCCAGCTCCTATATGCTGAGCAGCAGGTGCTTCTGCAGGTTTGGCTGGACTTTCTCCCCAGAGACTCGCATCCACCTGAAAGTCAGGAATATATGTTGGGTTTTTGTATGCTTCATACCCCGTCTTGTATGATTTTCCCGTTTGCTTCGAGGGTCCAGAGGATGATGCCAGAGGCTTTGACGATGGTTGCTGCCGATTGAAACGCACAGCCTCCTGGTTGATGGCATCACTGGCCTTGGAAGTGTTGCCAAAAAAATCATAGTCTTTGCCTGGGGCTTTTGCTGTAGTCTCGCCACCTCCTCCGAAGGTATCGTCGTTGAAATCATCGTCCGCCTCATCTAACTGATCGCCAAGCCCATCATATGTATCATCGAAGTCAATACTGTGGATTGAATACAATTAGCTCATTCATGGCATTTGGAAAAGCAATGGCATACGCATCGCCTTCATCATGCCTGTTCTGGGAGATGCTAGCGAATGGATCCGGTGCTGTCCCAAACCCTGGAGCTTGGGTAGGGTGGCCACGACCTTGCTGCTGGAAGCCAAAAAAAGACATTATAGTCGTGCCTAATTGCCGAGGACCTTAAGAAAAGACTGGTCAATGGAAACAAGGAGATATAAGTGATGTGGACATGAAGCGCGTGTGATGGTCTCTGTTTTCAGTATGTCACTGTGTGACAGGGCTGAGACTGCAGAAACAGGTCAAACGTAGTACGAAGACAGAGACTGGTGTAGCAGATGGAGGATTTGGGGTAGATGAGGTTGATCATCGAGGGTATGGGATATGCATCAATACGGAGTACGAAGGTATACCATAAAATAAGTGGTATGTACTTTAATCTATACCTAAAGTACAGTGCCTTAGGTACCTTATACAGCCCCACTAAGCTCTTTTGCCATTTTCACGATGACTGAGACTAAATTCACTAGCTGCCGAAAGTGAGTTTGTAGGCATTCCAGTGGTGCATGCGAAGTAGACGTAACCCTCTTTCTGCTCTTCACTTGACAACAACTCCTTACTCCCAGCAATGCTCGCCCTTCCCCGATTCACTCACATCTATAAATGACTCCGCTCTTTTTCACACTTCTTCCCTGACCCGCACTCTTCCGTGCATGCCCTTCTTTGTTCCCTTAAAATCCCGCTGCACGCCGCCCTTGTCCAGCGCCCCTTCACCCCTTCGACCCTCTGTCAAGATTCCCTCATCCGATCGAAACATTGAAGCCTAGCGCAGAAACCACAGACCCCGACGGCCTTCGCCAGAGAAAGGAATTCGAATCTCAACCCGTTGCCCGGGCATTGGAGTGGACTGAGGCCCACAGGAGTCGGCCGCCTTCGGGCGAGAAATCAGAGAAGATGCCCGGAGCACCTTCGCGCATCATTCGCTATGTTCTCTTTGCCTTCTTTGTGGGTGTCGATCGTCTCACGTATAACATCATTTGCTGACCATATCCAGGGCGTAATGATGATTTATTTTATCTCTTCGTCATCAGTACCGTCGTCAATAGCAAAGCCTGGCCAATTCCTGAGTGGCTCGGACTTCAGTAAATGGAAAGGGAGGAAGGATGCAAACGATGCCAATGCACCGGCCAGAGTGATTCCAGAAGGAGGGACATCACATGAGAAAGAGAAGGTCTTGAAAGAGAAAGAAAAGCCACCCACTACGCCAGCCCAACCCACCCACCATGCTCCTCTCTTCCCAGATCCAGCCCCTCCGCCACGGGAAGGCAAGATGAACGCGACTTTTGTGACACTCGCCCGGAACTCAGACCTGTGGGATATCGTGGAGTCGATCCGGCAGGTTGAGGATCGGTTCAACAGACGTTATCATTACGACTGGGTATTTTTGAATGACAAGGAATTCGATGAGGACTTCAAAAAAGTCACTACAGCTCTGATATCGGGCAAGACACGCTACGGAATAGTGCCCAAGGAGCATTGGTCCTTCCCAGAGTGGATTGACCAAGATAAGGCTCGAGAGGTTCGAGAAGACATGCACGAGCGAAAGATCATCTACGGAGACTCCATCAGCTACAGGCACATGTGCAGGTTCGAGTCAGGTTTCTTCTACCGCCATCCCATGATGCTTGAATATGAATGGTATTGGCGGGTGGAGCCAAACGTCAAGGTCTTTTGCGACGTTGGCTTCGATCCCTTCAGGTTCATGGCAGAGAACAAGAAAATTTACAGTTTTGTCATAAGTCTCTACGAATACGTGGAGACGATCCCAACGATCTGGGACAGTGTGAAGAAATTTATCAAGCGCCATCCCGAGCATCTTGCCAAGGATGGTGCCATGGACTTCCTTAGCGATGATGATGGAGATACCTACAACCACTGCCATTGGGTAGGTACCAATCGAGTGGCTCTCGATGAACCTCCTAGCTAATCGAGTTGCAGTGGTCCAACTTTGAAATCGCTAACCTGAATTGGCTCCGCTCCCAAGCGTACTCCGACTTCTTCGACGTACTGGATAAAGATGGTGGATTCTTCTACGAGCGATGGGGAGATGCCCCGGTACATTCAATCGCCGCCGCCCTTCTCCTGAACAAGGATCAAATCCATTTCTTCGACGATATTGGATATTGGCATGTGCCTTTCACGCATTGCCCGACGAGCGAGAAGATGAGGTTAGACCTCAAGTGTGCGTGTGATCCGAAGGAGAACTTTGACTGGAAAGGTTATTCATGTAAGCATACCCATCCTCAATGTAGGCCCGCTGTTCACGTGCTGACATGTCTTCTAGGTACAAATAGATGGTTCGAAGTGAATAAGATGTCAAGGCCAGATGGGTACAAGGATCAGCTAGATTAGAAGATGGAGAGCTGAGGCGTTTCTGTACCCTGCTGAGTGCTTTGCTCCAGCAATGGTGGCTCTCTGATACGAATCAATGCATTGCGATCAGGATAGGCGTTCACAGTGTACTGCATACAAGGCATGGGTATGGCATTTGGGTGTTGCCATTTGATGTCCTCGAACAATATCCATGTACAACGCTATGTAATGCAACAACTGAAACCTCGTCTTCCCTTCCATAGAGACCCGCTTCGACTAGTCCCGAAGCCTATAGGCCTTAACACACAATCCCACAAGTATCAAATCCGCACTCATAACCTATCCCTCAAGCACTCTTAGGCTTCTTCGTCCCATACTTCGACCTGGAAGTGAGTCTGTTTCCAACACCACCCTTTCGCATCACACATACGTCAGCGCTTCTGCATCCCAATTCCCAAGTCTAGACTTCCACCAGCCAGAGAAACGTATATGTATGAAAGAGTAAGAAAAGGACTCACCAAATCCATCGCCCCCCTCACAAGATGATACCTCACGCCCGGACAATCCTGACTCCTCCCCCCTCGGACCAGCACCACGCTGTGCTGCTGCACATTATGCCCTGCCCACAAACACGTCAGCTTCAGTCCCACAAACGCGTCAGCTTCAGTCCCTCAAACTCCACATCTCGACCTCTCTCCC
>JAABUQ010002272.1_pt1 | contig 38575 bp, 30 predicted proteins | sample 5560001 | NCBI WGS metagenome assembly JAABUQ01 (sample SAMN10711888, study PRJNA513371) | rock metagenome | isolation source: Antarctica rocks | place: Antarctica: Victoria Land, Finger Mt nord | collected 2015-12-18 | reverse complement strand
GGTGCCGTTTTGGGGGAGCCGTTTAGGGGGAGCCGTTTAGGGGGAGCCGTTTAGGGGGAGCCGTTTAAAGGGAGTCGTTTAGGGAGCCGTTTGGGGGGAGCAAAAGCGGCTCTAGGTAAATGGCTATTCAATGTACTACTGCAGGTAATTGGGTCGTCAACTGGGTAATTGGCCAACCACCTGTATTAGTACGTTGAATGGCCAATCGTCAGTTGGATTGACAATCCAACCTCAGTTGGCTGGCCAATCAACTGGATTGGTGCGTCAACTGCCACACATGCATGTAGAAATGGGGAGAATGAAAAGCTGCCGCGTAACCACCGAGCTAAAAAGGTAGGCCTGCCCGAAGAGGTTTCGAGCATTTTTGCTGATACCATAGTCTCTAAAGCTTGTGCAGCAAAGCCTGCATATCGCTTTAAAAGGCGCCGTAATGAAGTTGATCGCGACTGAAGCAACTGTGTCTGCGCCATCGGCTTCTATTTGGCGATGATTTAGGAGACGTCAGCGGTGAGGCGCCTTCCCCATCTGCCAGAGATGGAGCAGGAGGGTAGAAATTGTTGCTGCGCTCTGTCTACCAGCCGATGTGAGAGTCCCCAGTTGATCTATTTTGTTCCTTGATGAGGACTCATGACTCGCAGACATCTAGAGCTTCCCCTCTGCCTTCGCCTCCTTGACTTGCTCAAATACCTAATATCTCGTTAGTATCCATATCGAAACCTCAGATGCATCATTCACCTTCAGCATCTTTCGTCGTGCCCCCAAAGCATTCACGCCCTTGTCCTCCAAGCCCTTGTCGTCCAGTTCCACCAGCTCCGTCCATCTCATACCCTTCAGATTGTCTGTGTACTTGTGGAGCCTCAAGCTCCTGAGCCAGCTGGGAATATCTTGTAACAACGTGGGATCCGTGGGGTCCTCTGGTGGCTTGGAAGTTCCTCGCCGCCCTCTGGGCGACCTGCCACGCATTTCGGAGTGATCGGAAAGATATCCCTCATGACTACCTCCATGGCTGATGCCAAATTGCCCGAGATTCAATTGCCCCACACTGCTGGTCAGCCCACCCGATGCGTCATAAGCGGCCAAAAAGCCGTTGTTTTGGGGGGATGCGAATCCCATGTTGCCAAAATTGCCACCGTGTAGTGTCATACCTGGAGATTCTGGTCTGGAGCGTTGAGACGCATATACCGCTTGTTTTTGGGCCTGGATGGCGGCAAGTTGCTGTGCGTTTAGGGGCTGAGTATTCAGGAGCTGACCACTTTCATTCATTACGAGTACTCCAGACGGAAACCCTGGAGAAACTGGCACCTGATTTCCTCCGCTGTCACCGTCGTTCGATCTTGCACGGCGATACTTGCGCACATCGTCCAGCGCAATGCGATTATTGACAGTGGATAACGCTGCTAATTTCATGGCTGTTGCGTTGGCTACCATGTCTGCCTGTGTGGCAGCCTGAGGTGTACTGAAGTTCGGCTGCATTGGCGTGTTACTCATGGAGGCCCAGCTTGCGTTCCCAAGGTTGTATGGTGAGAGCATTGGCATATCGGATTGATTTTCTGGCGCACTAAGGGTTGTGCTTTGAACATTGCTGCTTCCAGACAGCTGGAGTGGACGCGGCGAGCGAAGACCGGCAGAGGTAGGTGGCTGACTGAATTGTCCCATCGGCTGCTGCCCAGAAGATGATTTGGGCCGGTTCTCGGTAGGTCTCTGGCCCCAGGGGGTAGGCGACGGCTGGGCCATATTTTCCTTATGGGTATCTTTTGGCTCCGAGATCGATGGTGCTACCAGAGAAGATCGATCGCCAAATGCTGCGCTATTGCGGTTCGAGGTGGGAGCATTTCCGGTCTGCTGGGTATATTCGGCTTTCTTCTTCGCAATGGCGGCGGCTGCGTCAGGAAACATGGCAACGATGGTTGAGGGATCCAGTCCTGAATTGCGCTTGTTTGAGGGTGAAGGTAGCGGACGACCAAGAGAATGCCGAGCATTTTCCATTTTGCCTGCAGCGTCACTCATACGATCTGAAATAGCACACAGAAGGTTAGAGGTGTTAATGATTTAAGTGTAATTGGAGTAAGGCTCACCTTGTTCGCCAACTTTGGTCGAGGAGAGAATGCCCGGTATTGGATGCTTCCGAAGCATCTCCTCCAAGGTTTGAATGAAGAAGAGGATCTGGACTTTTGTGGCTTGCTGCATTAGGGCGTACAAAGAAGCAGTCCTTTCGGCTTCGCTGAGCACCCTAAACCATTCTTCTATTGCTGTGAGTTCCGCCTTGAAGTCCTGATCCGTCGTGGCCCCTGCCATCTCTTCCAGTGTGTTCTCGCACTGGTCGATTTCCGCGATCCATTGCTCGGCTGCCTTGTCAGCAGCGTCAAAATGCTGGGATTGCGACTGATTGTAAAGCATCTCCGAGGCAGGCCTGATGTTCCGAGCAGACAACGGAGCAGAAGAGAAAGCCGACATGTCGGCGGAAGCACGCAAGTGGTGGCCTGTGCCAGTGTTGCGTGAAGAAGGTGGGCGGAGAGACGAGCTCGATGCCTCTGGCGTGCTGTTACGATTGCCGATGATGTTGTTGCATGACATCATGAAGGAGGGTGCTTCAATCGATATTAGAGAGATCTTCTGGTGGATGAAAGACACTGGGATCGTACTCGGGATCAATGTGGGTGGACGTGAAGCTCCTGCAGTGCCTGCTGACCTCAAAGGAAGACTTCTCACTGATGGCTCAAGGGATCCGGAGCGTTCTGGACGCCGAAGATCATTTGTCTCTATAGTCTCGCCGTTTTCGTTCCAGCGTTTTAAGGATACTAGGCAATGTTGGCTAAGTTTTTGTTGGGTCCGGTCCAGCCTAGCTGATAGCAGTCCAACGGCAAAGAGTGACACTGGGCTTCGAGAGGTGGGCGATATGGCACTGCAGAAGGAAGCCTGAGCGGGCCTTGATAGTCTGAAGGCAGACACAGGCCGAATATTTGAGCTTGGAAGAGGGGTTGCTGTGGGGGACTGTAAGATTGCCACAGTAAAGGAGGCAAACTCTGAGCCAGAGAGGACGAGAAAGGAGCAAAATTCTCAGTCACTCGAATGCTTCGTGCAAGGTTCTTTTCGAGGGAGCAGTCCAATCGAGAGAACGGGCACCAGAGCCAGAAGACAAGATGGTGCAGAATGCATAATGGAAGAGCTGACAAGAAACTCTCAATAGGGCCGGATGAATCGTTTATCCCGCTCCGATATGAACCTTACCTTAAAAGGTAACCTAGAACCTTCCATCCATGCCTTCAGCGAGGCTATTGTCCGACTGAGGGGACTATTATAAAAGTTTCTATTGGCATCTCAATTCTTGCAGTCTCCAAATTTGGCGCCTGATGTGCTATGCTTATTTAAATGCAAATCTACTTCAAGTACTTCAAGTGCTTCAAGGTTGTTCGAGATGTGATTTCCTCGGGCTGTACTGCGCGTGCCTTACGAATGTGGCCTCAGAAACGGAAGCCCGTACTTTTATGTCTCGCATTCCTGCTTGACAGGCATCACGCTTTTGGAAAAGCAACGCTTCCAAACACATGTCTATTTGTCCTGCGCCCTTGATAATCTCATCAAGATTTTCCTCCTTTCGTAGATGGACGAGTACAATGGAATCATACGGGAGGCATGAGTACCCAGACCCCGACTATGCCGCCGAAATCACAAGGTATCCATGGGTTGAAGATAGCGTGGACCAAGTTGCGTTCGCAGGGCACTATCGAGTTCCGGACTCGTCAAGTGACCGAGGGAGAACAGAGCATCACCTTGGCTCGACCGCAGGGCAAGAGGTAGGCGTGTTCTACCCCGACAGTCTGCACAATGCCACCAACAATCCTTCACGTGATCTTGACTATCAAAGCTCCGACAACATCACCAGGTAAGCTCCAACACAGCGGCAGCACTCAACCAACGGGTACTCATGCGTTTGTAGTGCGGACGACCACATCTCTGATGCTTCTACCGATTCATCGCTTGTAAGCGCACCAGGGAATCAGTACGACGTGTCTGCATTGGGTCGAGGCCAAAGCTCGCGGTCAAGAGGCTCTACCGGGCGGGGGAGAAGAGGCCGACCACGAGGCCTGGGACGAGGTGGCAAGGGTATCAAACGGGGTCTGCGTAAGCCTCTCGAGCCAGCACCCGAATTCAAAGCACTGCATTCAGGAGCTACCATGGCATATATTGCTCATGACTACGAAAAAGCCGAACAACTCACGCTGGAGGCACTGCTGCTCAATCCCGAGATGTACCAAGCTCACAGCTTACTTTCCGAGATTCATGCTGCACGCGGGGACAAGGACAAAGCCCTCAGCGCAGCTTGGAATGGCGCGCATACGAGGCCACGGGATACCCAGATGTGGTCCAGAATTGCGCGTTTGGTCCTTGAGCGGGATGGTGAGAACAGACGAGCAAATTTAAGGGATGCAATCTACTGCTACAACCGGGTCATCAGCGTTGACAAGACCAATGTCGAAGCCCGCTATCAAAGGGCGGCCCTCAATCGCGAGCTAGGTCACAAGAGAAAAGTCGTATTTGAGTATGAGCAATTGATAAAGCAGCTTCCGCATGACACCACAGTCCTTCGCCATCTCGCGGAGATATATATTGAATTGAATGAAGCCGACCAAGCGCTCCGGCACTACGAGGCCACGATAGTCTACTTCCAGGCCGTTGAACCAGACCATGTGACAAGCTTCACGTGGTCAGATGTGAACATCGTAGCAGAGCTTTACGGGTTCCAGCAGCGTTACGCTGAAGCAATTTCAATGCTCAAGTCTCTCGCGCGATGGCTACTTGGTCGGAGAGGAGAGAATTTCTGGGAGACCTTTGAAGAAGATGACAGAGAATGGGACCTCAATGATCAGCCTAGGCGCGTCGCCTTGCCAGACTTCGTGGCCGGTGCATATGAAGCGCACTCCTATGGTCGCGGTTTGCCATTGGAATTGCGTATCAAGCTTGGCATTTTTCGATTGTATGCAGACAGACGTGAATTGAAGGAGGCAATCGTAAGTATTGCGACTTGCCCAGCCAGCAGGATGCTTAATAATGCCTCCTATAGAATCATTTCCAATGGCTTGAACCAGAAGCCGATCATAGGGACTGCAAGGTCTATGAATATCCAGATCTCTTCCGTGAAGTGGGAAATGCACTGTGTGAAAGAGAGCAACATCAAGAAGCTCTTAGATTCTATGAACCATTGCGAAAGGTTGTTGACTATCTCGAGGCGCCCGTCCTGATGGAGTTAGCCTCGTGCTACAGAGCCACAGGTCGGACATTGGAGGCTCAAGAGTGCTACTTAACCGTCGACGACGACGATGAACATACTTTCGAAGCTCGCTCAGCATTGGCGGGAATGAGAGGGCAGTCTGGCGCGCTTACTTCCACAGTGGCGAACACTGAGAATGCAGTATCAGTGTTCAAGAATCGATCCAAGAGGCGCACCGATGGCTGCGGCCATAAACAAAAGAAGTCCACGGATATGGCGCGGCCTTCGGCGTTCAGAGCGTTTGCCTCTCGCCCCAGACTTCCGAGTGCTGAGCAATCAAAGATCGATGGCAACCAGGTGAAGGAAAAGGAGGTCTATAAGTTGTTTGTCCATAGACGACACTTGGCCGAGAAATTGGGTAAGGAGGACAAATTCAGTAATGGCGGGTGGATAGCAGTTACAAAGAGATTGCTCGAAGCCTTTCGCAGCAACAAGCTCTTTTACCCTTTTGACAAGCACCATAAGTTTTTGGGGTACTCAAAGGAAGCTCGAACACTAGCCGCGAAGCCAAAGTACGAATTAGAGGCATTGACAGCAAGGTCCGGTCCAGTCTTGGGTACGTGATTAGTACACCGCGTCGGCCTTACTTCTAGCACGCTGACCGATGTCTTTAGTACTGCCAGACGGCCAAGAGATTGTCATCCCAAACGAGTACTGTGGAATATATTTTGAGGATTGGCTTGGAATTTTCCTCGACCATGCGTTGACAATGGCAAGAGGTGGGTACACCAAAGTTGCCTACGAGACGATCGCATCTGCGTTCAATGCCAACGTCTTCTACCATTCAATGGGAGCGCTAACCACCATTCACGTATGCTGGTTCAGTAAGTATCCCAAAGAAAGCGGTGCTTCAGTCCACTGACAGTGTCCGTAGCTTGTGCTTTGGCGAGCAACGATGACGAAACACTGTGCAGTATCGCCCGTTGGTTCATGAGAGAGTATCAATTTGTGACAGACGGATATCGCCTGTTTTCCGCACTAAACAGACTCTGTGATTCGGAGAACACCTGGTTCAATTGCGGACCTTCGCAAAAATATATTTTGCGTCAGATCAAAGCCGTAGACTTTTCCTTCGTTGGCGAAGCACACCGGAAAAGCCTGTTCCAAGAAAGGGCGTCTTACACCACCAAGGATAGCAACGGCGATCCCATCAAAGCTGAAGGCATCGACATAGCACTGCTCATGCTATATGGACATATCTTGTATGCCGGCACGAGCTATGCATACGCTATCAGTATGTTTGCACCTCTAGGCTTTCTTTTTCTGAATGAAGTACCACTGACTCCCGGCAGACTATTTCCTCCGGGCTCTTGCATTGGACCCTAGTAATCCTGGGATAAAGCTGTCGCTTGGCTTGGGATACATACACTGGGCTCTGAGGCGCCAGGCAGAAAATCGGCACCGCATTTTGATGCAAGGTTTTGCGTTTCTACTCGAGTACTATGGCGTTCGACAAAAAGCGGGAAACCATTCACAAAGGCAAGAGAGCGAATACAACGTTGGACGTGCTTATCACCTTTTGGGTCTTACACATCTTGCACTTCCATATTATGAGCGTTGTCTGGCGTTAAGCAAAGATGTGGAGAGGGAGCACGGTGTTGGTGGGACCGAGGATTTTGCTCAAGAGGCAGCATTTGCTTTGCAAGGAATTTGGGCTGCCAATGGCGCTGTGCAAAAGGCCCGAGAGATCACAGAAAGGTGGTTGACGATTTGATCGAATAAATTGATGTATTCTAATTCTGCTGAGCATAGACTTGAAGATACCGTAGCAGACTTGGGACATGGAGCCTCTTCCACTCGTCTCGCCGGATGTGATTTCGAATTGCCAAAAGAGGCAGTTCCAAGCATCCAAAGCAGTCACTCAAGGCAAATGAGACATTTCTTGAGCAAGCTGAAGGAAATGATACCGATGTGACCTCGCTGATTCCCGGGCCTCATGAAGCCAAGAACGGCTTTTCAAACACGGGCGCCCAGCCATGGGTGTCTTCCGTCTACGCTCGGCGCAAAAGCAACAAGGACATGATGATTGTGCCCAGGTTGTCGTCAGTAATGTGTATGGACCGGCGATAATTGTAGATGAAGGGAAAGAAAACGCTATTCGAAGTCCGCAGGGTCGCTCTGATTCTTCCGAGGTTCAACCCAAGGCGACATGAGCTTTGCTACTTCGAGCCTAGGCAGGGGTTCTGACACCCGAGGGACCTACAAAGAATCTGTGATCTGTTGGAGCACTACCTCATCTACGTGCCTACCTAGTGGTACTTTACCCACCAGGTGGATTGGCCCGAGCTTTGCCTACGTGCTCTCACCTGTCGTCTCTGAGACATTTCAGGCTGGGGGAGGCAGACACTGAAACTGAAATTCATGCATGAAAGCTGGGAGACCAAATCAATATGGACTACGATGCGCTCAAGGACCAGTGGAGCGAGGTGGAGGACCGTGATGGCATCAGGCTCAGCTGGAATACCTTCCCCAGCTCTCGTATGGTACCGTCAATTTCTTTGCCTCTCCACGTACTTTGCTGATGCCTCCCAAGGAAGCTTCGCGGCTTGTCGTTCCAATCGGAGCCTTGTATACGCCCTTGAAAGAGAAGCCAGACACACCAGTCCTGCGATATGAGCCTGTAGCTTGCAAGGCGCCTTGCAGAGCTGTGCTCAACCCTTTCGCGTATGCGCTGAAGTGTGGAGATTTGTAGAGGGCATGGCTAATAGTCCTAGAACCGTTGATACTCGGGCTCGACTCTGGATATGTCCTTTTTGCTTGTCTCGCAATCAGCTTCCCGCTCACTACAAAGATATCACACAAGACAACATTCCTCCTGAGCTGCATCCAGCGAGCACCACCATCGAATATAAGCTCGTCCGACCCGCACCCGCCCCTCCTATCTTTGTCTATGTCGTGGATACTTGTCAAGAAGAGGACAGCCTAAAAGCTCTGAAGGATTCCTTGGTGATGAGTCTGAGCTTGCTCCCTCCGAACGCCCTAGTCGGTCTTGTTACATTTGGAACTATGGTAGGTGACGTCCGTCCTCCAGATATCTAGGTACTTACTGTATTAGGCTCAAGTGCACGAGCTTGGCTACACCGAATGTGCCAAGTCCTATGTTTTCCGTGGAAGCAAAGATTATGCGGCAAAGCAAGTACAGGAGATGCTAGGTCTCATGCCCTCCGCCGGAGCGCGCCCAAACATGCCGCCCCAGCCCGGAAGGCCTCCCGTGATGGGCCCGGCTGCGAGATTCCTCCTCCCAGTTCAACAGTGCGAATACCAACTCACAAATGCACTGGAGCAGTTGCAGAAAGACCCATGGCCTGTAGCAAACGACAAAAGATCTCTGAGGTGTACTGGTATTGCCTTGAGCGTTGCAGTGGGCTTGCTCGAGACATCATTTCAGAACGCTGGGGGCAGGATCATGCTGTTTGCCGGGGGACCCGCAACTGAGGGGCCCGGACTTGTGGTAGGCCCGGAGCTCCGAGAACCCATCCGATCACACCACGACATCGATCGCGACAACATCAAATACTACAAAAAAGCCCTGAAGGTAAGTCTGCCAAATTTCATCGCTCAGATCAAGTATTGACTGGCGCAGTTCTATGATAATTTAGCAAGGCGCACGTCCCATAACGGCCATATAATTGACATCTTTGCTGGCTGTCTTGATCAAGTCGGGCTTCTCGAGATGAAGGGTCTATCGAACTCCACTGGTGGCCATATGATATTGACCGACAGTTTCACTTCATCACAGTTCAAACAGTCTTTTGTCCGTGTATTTGACAAGGATGCCGAGGACAATCTACTCATGGGTTTCAATGCGTCGTTGGAGGTGTTGGCCACGAAGGAGTTGAAAGTCACGGGCCTGATCGGTCATGCCGTATCCCTTAATAAAAAATCGAGTTCAGTCGGGGAGACCGAATGTGGTATAGGGAATACGTGTTCATGGAAAATGTGTGGTATCGATCCTACCGCCAGCTACGGGATATACTTTGAGATTGCAAATCAAGGGGGACCCACGCAGCACCAACAAGGCCCTCAGAAAGGGCTCATGCAGTTCCTTACCTACTATCAGCATTCGTCAGGTCAATTCCACCTGCGTGTAACCACGGTCGCCCGAAACCTCAGTGGCCCAGCCGGAGACCCAGCAATCGCCCAGTCGTTCGATCAGGAAGCGGCAGCGGTTCTCATGTCGAGGATTGCTGTATTCAAAGCAGAGGTCGATGACGGGCCCGACGTTCTTCGATGGGTTGATAGGATGCTCATTCGTCTATGCTCCAGGTTTGCAGAGTACAGGAAAGACGACCCATCTTCATTCCGATTGGAGAAGAATTTTACCCTGTATCCGCAATTCATGTTCCATCTCCGCCGGAGTCACTTCCTGCAGGTTTTTAACAGCTCGCCCGACGAGACTGCTTTCTACCGCCACGTACTAAACCACGAGTATGTCGGAGACTCGCTCGTCATGATACAACCTACGCTAGACTCATACACGTTTGATCAAGATGGTAGTGTGCCCGTGTTGCTCGACTCCGCATCTATCCAAGCAACCCACATACTTCTCCTGGATACATTTTTCCAAATCCTCATCTTTCATGGCGAGACAATGGCACAATGGAGGAAGGCTGGCTATCAAGATCAAGAAGGTTACGAGAATTTCAAGACCCTTCTAGAACAACCGAAAGAAGACGCGAGGGTATGATGCTAATGTTCGATGCAACCGCTTCACTGCAGCCATGCTGACGATCATTAGGAAATCGTACAAGATCGCTTCCCGTTGCCTCGGTTCATCATTTGCGATGCCGGTGGTTCCCAGGCGCGTTTTCTCCTTTCGAAACTTAACCCATCTACAACTCACACAACAAACGCGTACGGTGGTGCCCAGTCCGCTCAAACAATCTTCACAGACGACGTGTCATTACAAAGCTTTATGGACCATCTGATGAAGTAAGTCATTCCGACGGTCTCTTGCATCAGTAAGGAGTCTAACGCACCCATGATAGGCTGGCTGTGTCGGGGACGAGTTGAGCATCGCATAAACATGATCGAAGATAGATCTCGGAACGATTGGCGCGAGGTTCTATTTCTTGCGCTCAGCAAATGGGCACCTGTATCCTGAGCAGAAAAGACTCGACTAGATCAAGCCTCACCCGTTGCTCCTCCATTGTCGTGTGTAGGATAGCTTGGCAGTTGGTCACATTGCAAAGCAAGTGTTCTGGTGGTCGAACAACAACGTAATTGAACAACTATCCTGCCACCTTCTGGATCCTGTATTGGAGAGCAGTATCTGTCCAAGAGCCAACAAGTAGGCAAGGTAGGCACCTCCATGCCTAAGGTAGGTAAAGTAGGTAGATAGGTAACCACGGTAACTTACAGTGCTTACCTACCTGGTACCTTATTCTTTGAAAATAGCGCTAGGCCGTAAATTAATTTAGCTCCCACAAAAAAGTTGCCCATATTCGACGCCAAAGTACCGAAGGTAGTAGTCCAAACGTTTACAAAAACCACGCCATCAACACGGAACATTGATCACAGCCCAGCATGCGTACGTTTATTCAAATGTATGCGTATATGGCTCATGCTTACAAGTACGCCTCTAGCTCCAAAATTTGACCCCAACGAGGTGAAAGAGATGTACGTTTCTATTGTTCCATATGCCGACGTGCCCCTGCTGTCCCAAGACTGACGTAGATACTGTGCAGTACCTTGAGGGCGACAGGAGGCGAAGTCGGTGCTTCTTCTGCTCTTGCGCCCAAAATTGGTCCCCTCGGTTTGTCACCCAAGAAGGTTGGAGAAGATATTGCCAAAGCTACCGGCGACTGGGTGTGTTTGGCCCACGCCCACATGTCATGATTCACCGCAGAAGAAAGCATACTGAAGGGCGATCAGAAAGGTCTACGAGTCACCGTCAAGCTGACCATCCAAAATCGGCAAGCCGCTGTCTCTGTCGTCCCCTCCGCATCTTCCCTCGTCATCAAAGCGTTGAAGGAGCCACCGCGTGATCGTAAGAAGGAAAAGAACATCAAGCACTCCAAGTCAATACCGCTTGACGAGATCATCAATATTGCCCGAACGATGCGATTCAAATCGTTGGCAAAAGAGTTGTCGGGGACGGTCAAAGAGGTGCTAGGTACCGCATACAGTGTGGGATGTCAGGTCGATGGGAGGTCGCCCAAGGATGTCAGCGATGATATTGAGAGTGGGGCTATCGAGAGTACGTTGTTTCTATCCTCTACTACACTTAGGCGGCTAATGTCGCCACAGTCCCGGAATCATGAGGTCAATTATGCTTGTCGTACGGCGATCCTACAATATCATTACTTGAGACAATCAAACTTGCAATGCCTCCTCATTGATCGCTGGGTCATTTGCTTCTGTGCCAACATTGTTACTTTGCCAACACTCTGGCCCGACCTCCTTTCCTTCAAGGATTGGTTCAAGCTATGGTTCGGGCCTATTTTGGTGCAAAGGAGATGAGATCCTTGGAAGGCCCACTACTCACCGCGACATCCTCACCTCATGGTATGGATGTGGAGGTCCATCATTTGCGGCCTACATGTTCTACCCTTGAATTAAGTGGCCAGGTTTTTTAGTCACTTGAACCTGATACGCCATACTCAAGAGTCTCGAGACAACTGTGCACACCGACCTTCTACATTAACCTTTCCGTCCATAGTTCTTTTGCCATAATGCAAATTGCTTAGTACGCACCCTGATCTGACCTTTCGGTCTCATTCAAATAGACAGATGCAAACTGTAGTAGGCATCTACTCGAAGAGGAATGCTTTCCCCTTAAGTATGAACGTTCACGGGCCTGGGTCGCTAATCCTTGTTGACCTGGTTGAATCATATGGATGATTGTCTCCACCAGCTCGGGACAGTCAGCAAGATGCCGCAGTGTCAGCTCCAAAGGGGCAGATCGGCGCCTTTTTCGGAAGCGAAGGAAAAAGTGATTGCGCCGAAAACTGGAGACCTTTAATATGGCATGCGGCGAGGGCAGCAAATCATAGCTCAAGGGCTGCCTCCAATGAGGCTGTCACGCTGTACATACGTATCACTGGCACCAGCACGATCATGACAACATCATAGTGGGAAGCCGGCAATGGCCGGCCCAACCTGGAGAGTGAGGCCTTGCGCCTTTTGAGCGCAGGGTGTCTCATTGGCTGACAAGGCTCGGACCCTAGTGATTGTTGGCGGTAAGACGGTAAGCAGAGCAAGTGAGAAGGAGGGGGGGTATCCTAATCACGACCGTTGTCCTCAATTGGTGGATCAGAAAGTTGTCATTGTTGGTGTGGCCTGGGAAGAATAATGAATCAAAGGTGTCTCGTGTAGAAAATAAGTACGGAACAACGAAGGCCTGATTGCGAACCAAAGTGAAAGGCTGGAGCCATGTGAATGATTCTTCGTCCAGATTTGACGACTGTGGAGTGACCAATTGGCCAAGCGACAAAGTAACGGATCGTCTGCGTGCCACAGTGCCACCACTTCTATTCTATTCTTGCAGTCCTGCAGCTCGAGAGCAGAATGTTAGTTCGACAAGTTAGACAAGCAGCTAAGGTAGTAACTTAGGTACAAAAGAGACCAAAGAGTCCCCTAGCAAAGCCATTCAGCGCTCACCTCCCGGGGCCGGAAGCGTCAAACTGGCCTCTGGACACTTTTTGTAGTCTCGTCCAGTCGTCCTCGTCGACTTGAACGCTTCCTTGAAATTTGCATTTCCATGTAGCAAACCACACTCGGAAAGTCACATCACATTCTGCCATACTTCACAACTCCAGCTTCCTCCAATCCGACCCTCACCCCTGCCTCACCCTCATTCCTCATCCCCACACACCTACGCACAATCCAGACACATCGTGTTTCGTCGGCAGAGTCAAATCGCCCAGGCTCAAACCACATATCCTACCAGCGATTGGAGACTAATCATGACATGCGCGAAATGCTGTTACGCTCGAGGTCGCCAGGGCATCGGGACATATTGCTGCTGCCTCTAGAGCCTTTCTGTGAGCTCCTCTACCGGCTACAAAGATCTGCGTCATCGTGGAGAAAACATTGAGTCGTGCTCAGCCGGAGTCAAAGAACGGCTTTAGGACACGAGACAAGAGCCCCACCATGCTTTCAGAACTTACTCATCGGCAACACCCCCACCACTTCTCACAAAGGCCTTATGCCAACTACGAAGCTGATTGCAATAACACGCCCCGCAACGCTTTCGCCGATTTCTCGCCCGGAGGATCAAGATCTCAGAGGTTGGCGCAGAATGCCAGCTTTCGCCAACGCTCGGAAAGACAGCAGCAATATGCACGTCCAATCCGAAAGGGATCCTCCCCCGCACATCAATTGCTATCCTCGGCACCCTACCAACAGGATACAGAGGCGTCGGAGCATCTCCTGCGACGCAAGACCCCAAATGGGACCTTGGCTGCAGGCTACGATGGAAGCCCGGTGGAATGGACGAAAAGACCGCACGCCATGAAACACTTGCTGATGCCCATGCCGAGAACTTCGCCAACGGCCGCCTTTCCAACAGCCCTTGCCGCCAGGAGTGAAATCGGCGAAAGCCAAGGGCCAAAGCCGTCACAATCATTTGCTGCAAGAACAGAGAAGCAGCAGTATCGGAAACAGAGCGGCATTTACCCCTCAGGTGGTGGATTGCAAGAGAATCTGGAACGCGGCATGGGGTGCAGATCGAACGGGGCCTCTGTCCCTTGGTTCGACTCAATGCTGAACCAATCGTCGTTACAAGCCCAGCCGTTCCATTTGGGTGCGATTCAAAATGTTCCGACTGTCCTCCAACCAATGTGGCCGCCTTGTCTAGGGCCTACCTCAATACAAACCCCAGGTCCATTCGGTCCCTATTGGCCTGACGGCGCTTTCGTTCCTTATCGACCTGCACCGCTCCGTGACCCGAGGTTCCAGGCTAGCTCTTCGAATGGATATGTCGACCTATTTCCCCAAACGCATTCGGTCCAGTCGGATGGGCGTGAGTGGTCTAGATCAGACTCGGGCTACGCCGAGTTCAACAACGCAGGAGCCACACCCTTTACCTTTCCTACGCCAAGCCAACATCCGCACATGCCTGTCGACTTGTTTCGAAATAGTGCTGGGCAAGAAGGATCCGATAATCGCACCTTAGCCCCAATGCCACGGCAAAACGGCCTGCCAAACCCTTACCGTAAGCGGCCGTCCTCATGGGACGAGAAACGTCCTCATTCGATGAGCCAAGTCTACAATGATTTTGGCGCCTTGAGCTTTGACTCGAATGATGCATCTCTGTCTCTGAGCCAGGATTCAGCTACAAGTGTGGGGAATGCGCAATTCAAGGAGAAGGTTCTCTCATGGGCTCACAAAGTCTACTGCAGTTTGTTGGCGTCGTTGGAGCAGTCATGCCGAAATCAAGCCAATGGGTCACACGGCGTTTCTCAGTCTCAGTCATCCTACTTTCCCCAGCCTCCACGACGGCCGTACCCATCTTGGTCAAGTAGCCAAAGCCGTGACAATTCATACTCCTCTAAGGGTCACACGCATAGTCCATCTGAGAATAATGGAGGATTTCAAAAAGTTTCTGCTAGCGTTACACAAAGAACGGACCCCCACAGGCCGGATGTGTACAAAAACGGGTATCTGTCCTCATCGTCGTATGCCCTTCCCAGGTCTCCTCCAGAAGACGACGCGCCGCACTTTGGGCCACCCCACAATGTACATCACAGAATGCTTCACTCCTCCGCACAGCCCAGTTATGTCCCTCCGCAATTGACTCAAGACAATCGGGCACACTCCCCGCAAACAGCCGCACTGTACGCCATGGAAATGCTCCACAGACTCTGCAAGGAAAGTGGATGGGAGTGGACCGATGGCATGCTATTGAATGGGTGCCTCGCTTACGGGCTTTGCGACTATGAACAAGCAAGGGAATGGTACCTCAGAGTCGTACAGCGCGACCCCAAGAATGTGGAAGCATTGTCCAATTTGGCGGCTACTCTTCTTTCCCTCGGCTGTAGACGTGATGCGGAACAGTATTGGCTACATTCAGTCAAACTTCGGCCAAGCTATTTTGAAGCGGTTGAACATCTTGTGGGTTTGCTACATGAGGAGCACCGTGGTAGGGAAACGGTAAGGGTGATAAAGCATGTGGAGCAAGTCCTCCGCAAAGATTCACCTGCCCTGTCGCCAGATCAACAGCTAGACTTCTCAAGGTATGCGGTACGAAGTGCAAGGCGATTCAGCAGCGGATATGCAATACCTCCGTCGGACAACGGCAGGATGCTTGCCCTGATCCACGGAAAAGGCAACGTGCTATACCAATCCGGAGACAATGACGGTGCTGCTAAAGCCTTCGAAGATGCGATCTTGATTGGTGCTGGGACACGACATCAGGGCATCAAGGGTTTGATACAGCGCATTCTGCGAGTCTTTTCGGAACGACTTCAAACGAATACGGCTACTTCCCACGACAGCAGCCCTGATGAACCAGTATTACTTCCTCCCAATTTAGCTTTAGAGACCTCTCGTCTTGTCTTCCCGTCGCAAGGTCAACTGCCTGGTCTGGAAGAAGTGCCTCCAGGCATGAGCCAAAAAGCTGCCGTGTCAATCGTCAGCAACTCTCTGCTCTCTCTCGCCAAAATTTATCAAGATGGTATGTCATCGAGTGATGCTTCAGCCACTACACCAAGAGCCACCTCGGGAGTTCAAGACATACTCGCTCTCTACTATCTTTCACTATCGCTCCAGCCCAGCCCGTCGACCGCCAATAATGTGGGAATTCTTCTGGCTGGTGTGCAGCAATCAGCCCGCGCAAAGCTACAAGTCCCGTCAACGAATGCACAGACTATAATTATTCCAGGAGTCGTTCCAGGCAGTGGCATCGCTTTGGCTTTGGCCTATTATGATTACGGCTTGAAGCTTGACGCTCGACACGCTCATCTTTATACCAATCTAGGTAGCCTTTTTAAAGACATTGGACAGCTATCACCAGCTATTAGGATGTATGAAAGAGCTGTAGCATGTGACCCCAACTTCGACATTGCTCTCGCGAACCTCGCCAACGCGGTCAAAGATAAAGGCAACATTGCTGAAGCCATAAACTACTATAAAGGGGCAGTATCTTCGAATCCGGACTTTGCTGAGGCTGTCTGCGGTCTTGCAAATGCTCTGAACTCGGTGTGCAGTTGGAGTGGCCGTGGGGGCATCAATCACCCTGCAGGCAACCGGGATCGATGGCACGTTGATGAGCACGGCGTATTGTACGATTCTAAGAAGTGCGCCCTCCCAAGTAGCGGATGGATTGAAAGGGTTGTCACCATTGTGGATAAGCAACTCCGCGATGGGCAAAATTGGGGAAAAGGGGTGCTTAAAAGCGTCGGCCTAGAAAGCATGCTACAACAAATCTGCCGAGCACCTACCACTATCCAGATTTTGGGAGACTTGCGAAGCGCTCTGAAGACCTGGGCCGAAAAAACTTGGGAGGGTGCGAAAATAGTACGTTTGGTGGAACGAGCGACCAAAAGGCTTAGTTGGCAAATGTACCAGGACAAGTACGTTGTCCGATGCGGATACGAAGTCTCTTCTCGCACGCGACCACAGCTTCCTGCTGCCCTGGCTGTCCCAAGTGCTCCAACCGTTCTTCCCTTTCACACTTTTACCTGCCCATTGTCGGCCAAACAGATTCGCAAGATCTCCCAACGCAATGGACTCCGGGTTTCATGCTCAACCTTGCGAGCTTCGTGGCTTCCAGCCCACATATACGAGCCTCCTGCTCCACCGAAACCCCACCTGAATGTAGGATACATATCTTCGGATTTCAACAACCATCCGTTAGCACATCTTATGCAGTCAGTGTTTGGCTTTCACGATCTGTCCAAAGTGAAAGCTTTTTGTTATGCTACAACCCCTAGTGATGGCTCAATACATCGCCAACAAATCGAGCGCGAATCGCCGGTATTCCAAAACGCATCCTCGTGGTCCATTGAACATCTGGTTAATCAAATCGTCGCCGACGGTATTCATATCCTTGTCAACCTTAACGGCTACACTCGTGGCGCGAAGAACGAGGTCTTTGCTGCTCGACCAGCGCCAATTCAAATGTCCTTCATGGGTTTTGCAGGCACGCTTGGAGCCGAGTGGTGCGATTATCTTCTGGCAGACACCATTGCCATACCTCCTGAGACCCTGCGGCCTTGGCGAGGAAACGCTCATCTGTTGGACCAAACTCAGGATGGCAACAACGACGATGAACACGACGACTGGGTGTACGGCGAGAACATTATCTTCACGAAGGACACCTTCTTCTGTTGTGACCACAAGCAGAGCGCCCCAGATGCGCAAGAAGCGCAGCTCAGCTGGCCGGAGGAACAACGGCGGAGGTGGACCATGCGTAAAGAGCTGTTCCCCAAGCTCGCTGACGACGCGATCATACTGGGTAATTTCAACCAGCTTTACAAGGTATTTCAACCCTCGTTGATTGGTTGTTTGTGATGTTGATTCCTGAGAACCGCAGATTGAGCCGACTACCTTTCGAACGTGGTTGCGCATTCTCTCGCGAGTCCCTAAATCCGTGCTATGGCTTCTCCGGTTCCCCGATCTCGGGGAGGAGAATCTTAGAAAGACCGCTATGCTTTGGGTGGGAGCCGAAGTTGCGTCTCGGATCATCTTCACGGACGTCGCTCCTAAGCACCAACACATTGCACGTGCTAGAGTTTGTGACCTGTTTGTGGACACCCCTGAGTGTAACGCTCACACTACAGCTGCCGACATTCTCTGGTCTGGGACGCCTCTTCTTACTCTACCGAGGTATGAGTACAAGATGTGCTCCCGAATGGCTGCCTCTATTCTGCGAGGGGCTCTGCCTAAGACCGCTGAGGGAGATCGGGCAGCGGCGGATCTGATTGTTAGCAGCGATGAGGCATACGAGGAGCAGGGCGTGGAATTAGCCAGTGATCTGGTCTACTCGACGGCGGAGGGATCGAGGGGAATGGCCAAAGGGAGGCTGGTGGAGCTTCGCAAGCTGTTGTACGAGAGCCGCAGGACCAGTGCCTTGTTCGACACGCGAAGATGGGTCCGAGACCTGGAGACGGCCTATGCAGAAGCATGGCGGAAATGGGTCGCAGGGGAAGGCGGTGATATCTGGTTGTGAGGTCCTGACTCTCTAATTTTGTCATTTCTTTCTCATATACATGACGATTACGACTTCGAGCCTACGGTTGTTCGAACCATATAGCGATGGAGCAAGAGGAGGGAGTTCAGACACTGTTCGAGGAACTAGGAAGCATCCAGCATTGCGAAGTGCTCGCGTGCTGGGCTGGGTTTCAATATGATACAAGGGTTTTATGACATGTTTTCTTTTTCAACGCGGAGTGTTCTTTGAGACTTGGTCAGGGAAGGGGTTGGAATGGACGGGTCGTGCTACATTTCTGTTACCCTAATTTCTGTACCATTCTGAAAGGGAATTCAATTCGAACATTGCTTCTTAGCAACTCTGTTTGAGGCCCCGATCGATACCCCACGATCGTGTTTACCCTATCTGCGTTTTGTACTCCAATCAGTTACGCCTCGACCCTTGTTGCCCCATCTTGAAGATCTCTTCCCGTTCTTCAGAAGCGCAGGAGAAGGGTGGGCTTGGTTTTAGTGGACGGAAGATGTCGACCATCATCCCTTCCCCACCTTTACCGCCTGTCCGCTTCAGCTGCAATGCCCCTCACCGGAGTGTAGACCCTGGAAGTGGCAAAGTTGGCGAAAAGCAACGAGCTTCAGCGCGTATAAGCAAAGTAGATTCAAGTCAGAAGACGTTGCGAGATTGTCTTTCCGCTACCCGATATGAACTATGCTAGCGTAGCACCACAAGGATAATGGGGTTGGAGAATGGTTGGATGGTGTTGCTGTACTAGTAAAGTAGTCATCCTACCAGCGAAGCGGGCCATGAGCACCTAGTGTGTTAATGTAAGAATCTGCGGAGTAGCAGCGGGTGGATGGACATTGGTGTGTGCGGTAGGCAAATGCGAACGAGCACCGTAATTCCGAAAGGTCAAATTTCACGAGCGTGGATGTGCAGGCGATTAAACTTCAGCAGTCGGGGCAAGGCGTTAGGAAGGTATGGTACGAGGTAGCAAGTTTACAAGTTATACAATTCATGCTGAGTAGGTACCTTATTCCGAACAGAATTGAGCGCCGTTGGAGATCGACGGCGGATTGCAGATCATACCATAGAGCCTCGTGGGGCCGTTGGACCGTGGAGCTTACGAGTCACGACTCTTGGCTTTCTCAGATTGAATTTCTCGACTCTGGAGCTGGATGCCTGATCCCCTCCAGCCCTGAAACTTTCGGTAGTCAGGTCGCGATAAGACGCTGATGGGGTGCAGACAGCTGGATCTGATCGAGAAGTACTATAGTCTCGCGAATCGAGAATGCTCGGGGTTGAACTCGTTCTCGCGATTGGCATAATGCCCATAGCCCCACGTTAGACGATCTTCATGCACAAGTGCACCAGCAGGCAATCTTACCTCGTCAATCCGGAGTACTGGCAGGATCGCAAAGCGATAAGATGGTAAACGAGAGAGGCATGGCAGTGCATGTTGCATGAGGATGACTTGCTTTTACGAGCCGTGAATGGCCAATGGCCGGCATTTAAATACGAGTGCAGCGTGGCCAAAGCTTTGCCGTGTCGCATCACACATTCAAGTCATACATGCTGAATAGTAACGGTTGTGGGGGGTCCCTTGAGCAATGTGATCTGAAGAAGAAACTTGAGCGCCAGAGGGTCCTCGTAGTCTTCCATTCCACCTGGCCTTGGACAGTTGTTAGAATGCCTCCCAGCAGTTTATTTGGACTGGCGATCGCGTTCTGTCATCCGCTCAAACTGCCGGGCCGATAATAAACGTGGAAGGCTTACATTCATAAAGAGGAAAGCAGAACGATTTGTTGAGATCCGATTTCCCAACTGGTGTCCGAACATCCATTTCTACCTCTGGCCTCTCGAGACCATGAAGTATTTGAAATACTTCGAGGTCCAGACTCGACACTGAGGAAAGCATTTGCCTGGGTGGGCTAATTATTAATGTTAGCAAAATACCAACGGAGTCTTGGCGAGCAATCCGTCGCCAGAAGTAAAGCCACAGTCAAACGGTCATCCGCGTTTTATCATGACGCGGCCTGCAGACCTTTCGAGCCTCTCGACGTGCAACAGAAAGCTGGTGCTTAAGCTCAATATTCCCCCACGGCAACGGGTGAGCCTGTCTAAGCTGGAGGGTATGCTAGGGAAAATCAGGAAGAGTAGGTATTGAATAGACAGCGCAAAATGGGAAAGCAGTGTTTCAGGATGCTTGCGTATTTGCGACCGAACCCGCAAACCGGGATGGTGGATCTTTGACGATTTGAACCTCGATTGCCCATTTCTGGCCCGAGCCTCTCCAGGATTCTTGAAGGCTCCACCGCATTTCAACGTTGCAACGGCCGGCCATGTTTGGTACGGTACGGAATTGCAGGAACACTAATGGTAAAAGGTATCACGACTATTATCGCAAGCTCGTCACTGGTGGGTAGCTGGTGCGATCAGCTTGACCCAATGAGGGAGACTGACAGACCGTTGCGCCTGTTGCATGCCAGGCCAAAGCCACCAATTGCCTTTTCGAGCTTGCGCCGGAATGTCTTCAGGCCGGAGAGGGGAAGCCAAGAAAGTGGTGACGGTCCAGAAATACCTCCATCTGGGTCCGATATCTTGCCCCCCTGTCATCCTTCGGCTGTCCGATCCTAGCGTACTGGCTCTGCGGCCTGCGCATCTTGTTAGTTGCTATTTTTTCGAATTCCTCGTCAGCGCAGACGGTAGACTGCGATGGCCACCAGTATGCGTTCGGCATGCAATCACCATGCATACTCTATAGCCGTCCAGTCAGTGTTCTATGTCCTGCCACGCATGGAAATCGGTGATGGCTGCAATCGGCAAGCGATTGGAAATGTTATTGCCGGCGCGGATCAATGGCGAGAATGGTGGATTTACTTTCGCTCCTGCTCGGTCGTCCCTTTTTGGCGCATTAATAATCCCCGTGCAGAGCTAAATTTCTCCGATGCCCTTTGTAAGCCCTGCTTGTACCCAGGACGGCGGGAGAGCCACAACACGCTTCCTTTCCTGGCCACCCTGCAGGGTCGAGTCGATGTGAATAATTGCGATCGCACAACATTGCGCGATCAAGCAACCGTGTCTTTTGACACCAGATTCGCGAACAGGTAGAGCGCGCCGTAAAGTAGGCTTAGGAGGGATCAAATGCAGTATTCGTATCGTAGTACTATTGTGGCAGTCAAAGAATTTCAGAGAGCGATGCAAGGATCATGGATCATACACTAGTCTGCGCAATGATTGATAGCCGTTGCGACCATGTCGTTGCTGCTTGTCATCGGTATTGTTTGTGTACGGATTTGGAGCAAGGCCGTGGCAAAGTGGCAATGTCATGTCCTCTACTACTATGACTTTTAAGGCTGGTTCATTAATGCAAGTCATCGACATCAACCCATCGCTTCTTGTCTTCCCCTCCCTTCTCCTGTAGACCTTGTGACGATGCGACAATGCCTGATATATCGTACACGATGTTACGGCACCTTCCTGTGCTTCTTCCTGTTTCCTTTCTTTGCTTAATGCTTCCCAATACTGCTGGGCGCTTGGCTCCGCGGTCTGTGGGGGTCCAGACCGTCGACTAATGCAGCCGGGGCCGCTGTTGGAACAGAGGGTTCAATCTGGCCGACGCCATATGACATCGCTTCCCGCTCAAGCGAAGACATGGTGGAATTCATCGTCCAAAGATGCTGAACACGGGCTGATTCGCAAGTGACACGCCAGCTGAATCCAGCCGTGTCGGGTTGAAGGCTCACTTGCTCCGCGCACACTGTCCATGTCTCTGGCCGCTACCTAAGCCTCTCACGGCCTCTCCCCTTATGCTGGAAAAACGCGCCAGTGCACTTAAATCCAATCGTGACAACGGTCAGCTAGTCCTTGTTTGATGACGCCGCAATCAAATGCCTGGCTCCTTGTTCCCCCCCCTCCGACCAATGATCGAGAGTAGCTAGGCGTCCTCAACATTAAGCTTGTGGATGGGATGAGATGGATGACAGGAGGCTGCAATCAAGATGCGGGCTAGTCCCACGTACAATTTGCAGTCGGGCACCAGTGAAACAGTGCGACTGCTACCCACAGCAGAAATCGGCCCCAAGAAGTCGATGTGTGTGGCTGTGACGAAGCGAGAAAACCCCCCTTGGGGCCGTTCCATCGCATCTAATTAGCGGCTACGAAGTCTCTCAAGTATCAAAAGGCGAACAGGAGTCGACAGTAATGGGCCTCAGCTCCTTCCCACAGTCCAGGTCGAAGGGTGGGGGATGATAAATAATAAGGTAACGCTATTGATATCATTGTTACTGTATGGACGGTATTGTATTATTACCATCGGCCACCGCGCCCCTACCATCGTCGTACGGGCCAGGCAATTTACTTGTTCCCGCAGCGGGCTAAGGACTAGACAGGAAGTGGCTTGTTTGCTCGCCGTTAGGGTCCAAGTCTATTTGGTGTTAGGCTGGTCGTTAATTGAGTGGATCATTCATTCGCTATTGCGCATCATTCATCCAGCTTTGCTAAACGCCCTAGCTTCCTTTCTCACCACATTCCACGACTGGCCACTACCCCAATCACCTCGCCTGCTCGCCAAGCAAGTGCTTCCTTCTCCCTCCTCTCCTAGACTCCTGCCCTTCTTCTTTACCCCCTTCATCATATCCAGCCCTGTCCAAGCATCTCTATTCTTCTTATAGAAGCAACTGTATTCTCGTGGCTTAAATCTACGTCAACCTGCTCCACTCCCTCCCTCCATCCTTTTTGGTCATGAACTCTTTCCAACAAGCCTGAGGCTTTATCAATTTATTCAATTCTTATAATCATACCAAGCTGCTGCATTATTATTATTATCAGCATCCTTTCCAACTCGAGATAGAAGAAGAAGCCCCACAATCTGATCAATCCCACAAATGCTCCGCTTTGCAACGCCCTCCAGCTTCTTATCAAATGAGCCCCACCAGGAAGTGATACACTTTTCTACCGCCAACCACCTATCCATTTAATTCTGCTTCCACTCGCCCATCCCAACCTCCTAGAATCCTTGCACTTGGCGTCTCACGTATATGATACGCACAGCCGTTGGGCGCAACAACCTCGCAGGCCACTGTCCGTCTTCGACAATACGCACATGCAGTGGCTTATCGACCTGCCACTCATCCTTTCGCATACAGAGAATGTCAGCCCCAAATATGGGCCAACGTTCTAAGAGGAAGCGAGGCCCATGGTCGCACGAAGAAGATCAATACTTACTCCAGCTCATCGACCAACTTGGTGCTTCCAACTGGGTCAGGATCGCCAACATGGTTCAATACCGAAGCGCGAAACAATGTCGTGAACGATATCATCAGAATCTGAAGCCGTCTTTGAACCATGGTCCTATTACTCCGGAGGAGGGGGAAGTGATCGAACGATTAGTGCACGAAATGGGTAAACGTTGGGCAGAGATCGCCAGACGCATGCATGGTCGCAGCGACAACGCTGTCAAGAATTGGTGGAACGGCGGTTTCAATCGTCGAGGCCGGCACATGATTAGGCGGCCAGACGAGATGCTGGGTACAAGTCGGAACGTTGAGCCCCTATCCTATCATCACCCAGCCGCTCCTCTTTTGTTGCATCAACCACAACACGCGCGCACTTCGAACCACGTTGGGGGTGCTTTGGTCTCTCCGGCCACCAGCGACACTTCTTCCATGGCCAGTTCGATCGGGGAGGTGCCATCCCTGGTGTCTGACGCTGGCACTTGTCTCTCTACATCATCTCCCAACACATACCCCATGCCACAACATTTTTCAGCCGGACCGATCACGCCTTCATCTAGCTCGTGGAGACGGGCTTTGCCCCCTGCTGGATATCCCAGTGGCGTCTCTAGCCTCACCAATCCTTACGATTCTTCGCCGATGCAATCTAATACTCATTCTAAGGCAAGGAGCCATGCGAGTGAACAAGCCTCGGGTCTTGTGCACTTGTCTAACGCTGCAAGCATGACGTCTCCCGCTCAATCGGGTACCATGCGTTCATCAGGAATGCAATCACAACAAGCACTCCCGTCTTTCACTGAGCTCGTCAATCGTGCTGGAAGCCCGCCACGCCCAATGGTCGAAGCCTCTGGGCCGGTGGGCATGGATACCGCCACCAGCGGTGACGTGTCTTGCAACAACTCGAAGACTCTCAGAGGCACCACCGCCAACTTTGATGAATGGAGTTACGAAAGACAGATGGGACAGGCCATGGCATCGAGCAAGGAAGAGGTGTCTCTGGAGAATCGGCGCCATGAACGGGAGATGGAGCTGGCTTTGACATTAAGTAAGAAAGATACAATTTCAAACGGGAGCACCCCTTATTTTAATTCTGGACCTCGACCGGTGCCTTATCTCAACGAGCACTACGCCAGCCACGCGTACCCACCTCCTCCGGAATCACGAACTATGAACGCTCCGTATTCAAGAAATTTTACTCATTCCCTCCCTCGAATCGCAACACCCAGCGGTCGACACACCAACATGGTGACTGATTACTCAGCGCCCTTGCCCGAGGAGAGCAAGATGGCGTTGAGGTCTATCCTTCAATGAAATTAGTCAGGCATCCGTGCGCTCCATAAGTCCAGCCCAATCATAAACGGATTGTCTTTTCCAAGAATACTGCGCCTAGTGTCTGTTCCCTGGCCCTTGGAATTTCCCTTGCCTACCAATGGAAGGCTTGTTTGCCTTGGGTAGGGTAATCTGGACCCACGGTAATATGATCTCGTACCACCAACGGGCCGGATCATTGAGTCTCAAACATGTCCCGTAATCATCGTTCATCAACATACAGAACATGCTTCGCCGTCTACTCCTCTCGAAAATTGGGGCAAGATAACACGCTGGTCCCCACTACGTCGACTGGATCTACCATTGGTATTATGATTCGACCTACCACCGCATCGCGATATTACTTCGTCCCAAACAACCCTCTTAGAACCACAAGTACTTTACACTGGCAGCAAGAATGGTGCTGGCCTGGGATTTGAATTGGGGCATGCCCTGCTTACTACGAATGTGTGATACCCTAGGCGAATATTACTCCGCTACTTGTACTTAGTCAGGCAAAATAAATGTATTCTTACCTATACCCAAATGCTGAAAAGATCTCCACAATAACGCAAAAACAAGTGATTGTGCGCGCCCACTTCGCTTGCAAGCCTCGGGAGTCTGTTTAGCGAATGAAGTTTAAAAGAGTAGGGCTTTGCTTTCGAGAGTCCTTATAGCTGACGATCCCTCCCTTGAGTACACAATACAAATGATGGATTACTGGCGGCGTCGCTGGCGCAGCGCCAACTAGTCATGGTCGAGGGTGGAGGAGCGAATCCGCTCAACACAGAAAGGGATCAATCTATGAGACTACCTTTGACACTCGTGAAAAGTGGCGGTGTGGGACACGAAACACTTTACAACAGTCGAGTATTACAGAAAATGCGAGAGCCGATGATCGTCAAGCGCCATACAATCATTGCAGAAATTGCTCTTGTAACACCGTATCTCTCATCTTGTTTCTGTAGGCGTCCCAAAGAGGAAAGGTGCGAAAATCGTCGCTAGCCACAATCTCAACTCGGCAATAGGTAAATAGACAATGGAAGCCTCGATCAATAGGGTGGTCGAATTCTATTGTTGATGGCTATCGAGGATTGCACTACAATTGGGTTTGGTGTTTCATCGGGTTTGGGCAAATTGAACCACAATAGCAGCTTATGAATTCCGAAAGTGTGTGAATAGTGCCCAGGTGAATAACAACGCAGTTCTACTGACAATGTAGAATACCATTGTCGCCGGGAGCAATACTTCGCAGCAGGCATGTCCAATGCCTTCTCATACTCCTTCTTCCTCCTACCAGCTATCTGCTTTGTTTCCACTCCTCAGTCCACATCTTCCACTACTCCGACCGCTTCTTCGCTTGCTGGCTCAAGCTCCCTTTGCCTTCTCCATTTATTGCATCAGCATCTGTCGCAGATTTATGATCATCTTAATGCATTGATCGCTCACTCTTTCGCCTTGCTGGTCAGGCTGCCTACACTCTTTTCTCTTCAAGCAGTTGGACCGGTGCCATTGTTCTTCAGTATGTCTTTACCACAACTCGTCTGCCTCAGGGAATTGGAGATAGTTCCGATGGGTGGGTCCTACCGACTGCCTCAAGCACTGCAAACAATGTATGATGCTCAAGACAATTTCGTCAGCCAGCTTTTGAAAGAGTACGAGCTGATTGATGAGGGAGGAAAGGAGATTGAAGGATGGCAGAACGGCCCGCAGGCGAGCTTCTTCAGGTTTAAAGTGGCAGAAGACGGCGAGGAAGGGCGGGACGAACTACTAGCTAGAGAGGAAGAGGTTGTTAAGAAGGGGGAGGAGGAGAGAGGGGGGGTGGAGGGGGAAGAGACGCAAGGAGAGGAGGAGGAGGGGAAGCAGGAGGAGGAGGAGGGCGAGGAGGAGGGGGCGCTGCAGCCCGCAGGACGCTTGCCATCGGCAGAGGTGACTCTGTATCCTCCATGGATGAAATCCTGTCCACTCTGCCAGGAGCGTGACATAGACAATATGATTTCTTGTTCTACGGAAGTGCACGGTAACGAGAGTGAGCTGCGGTGGTACCATTACTCTTGTGTTGAATTGGCGGATGACACCATCCCAGAAGGTGAGGCGGTTGGCAAAAAGGATACTGGATAATGCTGACCAGGGTACGTAGGCGAGTGGTTTTGTGCCGACTGTAGGGTTGCTGCTGCTTCTGCTGGGGACGGAGATGACAACGGAGGCGACAGCGGAAACGACAGAGATGACCCCAAAGACGACAATTTTGCATCTAGAATCCACAACGACCCACCGGCACCGAAGAACACGCTTCCGCCCCCTTCCGAGACCAAGAAGGCTCCTGCCCCAGCGAAGGAGGCGACGCGAAAGCGTCGTAGAGAGAACCCTGCTGAATTGGACGTCGAAGAGACAGTAGCGTCCCCTCCCAGAAATGCTAAGAGAGTGACTCGAGAATGGGAGGATCGGGAGAAATCCCTCGTCAACAACATAATGCGGCGACTGATGCAGGAGGATGGAGAGGAGAAGAAGACGGAGAAGAAATGGAGCATAGTTTCTGGGCGGCTGGAGATCCTCCACGATATTCAGAGGAGCTGGACTGCCGTCAAGAACTACTGGAATCGTGAGGGAAGGGCCGCCACAGGACTTGATGAGCGGCAGGTAAAGAGACACGGTGGCGCGCTGGTGACAGGGGTCCAGAGCAGGGAGAGTAGAACGAAGCAACGACAAGCAAAGAGGAAGGAAGCACAATGCGGATCTGACATTACACAAGTTTTGAAGCAGAGGTAGATGGCCACAGCAGACAAAACATAATAAAAGGTACCGATATTTCATTTTTTCCAAAGAAAGATTGCTATTCATGTCAGCGAAATATGGACATACAAGACTTACAGCCTGCTAGACCTACTCTAAGCATACGCCTTGGTGTTTCCAGCTCTTTTGGGCTACGCCTTAGCAACTTAGGGTTTTGATCATTCCTGTCCGAGGGTCATGAAATGCGAGAGGCCTCGAAGTTCCAAAGAGATGGCGCTAAGACTGGCCCGGATAAACATTAGACCGAGGTCCTGTGAAGCATAATTGCCTCACTAGCCTCAATTCTATCTTATTTCCAACCTACGTACAGCGAGCCACACACGAACAAGTCGCGCTATTGGCGAGACTGTAGATAGAGGTCTTTGGACCTCTGTCTTTCCCACTTCATCCTCTTTCTATCCTTGATACTCACTCCCAGCACGCCATAATGGATATCGACATAGACATGGACCTTGACCTAGGTCCGCTTGACCAAGCAGAGGAATATCAGACTGTGAGCGCCCAGCAACTCGCTTTCCTCACTCAATGTGCCATCTAACACCACCGAAGCAATTACAAGATCAAGATCAATCTGGCTTCACCAACGGCCCCAACGAGCACAATGGCGCCATGACAGCTCAGATCTCAAGCGCTGAATCTGATACTGTTGTGCGCCACAAGGTTCACATCAGGGGATTGGATGACCTCACTACTCGTGATATCAAAGATTTCTCGGGCGAGCACTTCCCCACAGACGCCCCAGTCCGTGTTGAGTGGATTGACGACACTTCTGCGAACGTTGTCTTCGAGTCGCCTGAAATCTGCGCTCAAGCCTTTGAGCATTTCTTGTCGCCTTCGGAATGCCTTGAATCCTCAATGACTACACCGGAGCTCCAATTACGGCCCGCAAAGCCCCTCTCTACACGTCCAGGCTCAACTTTATCAGTACGAATTGCTTTGGCCACCGATCAGAAGCAGCGACGCGCGCATGAATCGAGCAGATTCTACTTGATGCACCCAGAACATGATCCGAGAGAGAAACGCCGTCATGATCGAAGCCGCCGTGGCAGCAGTGGCGGCTACCAGAAGCGTCGATTCAGCGATGACGAGCACAGACGGCTAAGGAATAAGGATTACGACAATAGGTTCGATGCTTCAATGTACGATGACAACGGTTCCTCCAGTACACGAAACTCAATTACATCATCCCAAGGTGGTCGATCAGGACGCCTGCTTGATTACTATCGCCCTGTTCGAGACACTGGAGATGCCAGGTCTCGAGACCGGAGCGCATCCCCCGGTGAACTTGATGGTGACCGCTCAAGGCTTCGAAAGCGCACTCCGCCGCCATCATATCGCTCTCGGGATCCACATCCCTTCCCAACGGAGAACAAAGGCAAAGAACTGTTTCCATCCAAAAACACAAAGGCCGAGGGCAAGGATCTGTTCAGCAACAAGCTGCTTGCCTCAAAAATGAAGACAGAGCTCTTCCCGCATAAAGCGAGCGCTGTCAATCATCGTCGCTCGGATGCCTTTGACGCAGCAGATGAGACGGCAGACCTCTTCGCCACTAAACTCGACAGCTCGAAAGCTAAATCGAGAAGCCTTGCAGATCGAATTACCCAGGCATCAGAATCTTACGGTCGATTGAACTTGGAAGATCCTGTTGCCTGGGTGGATACCCTGAACAAGGTCAATGACAATGGTCTCAACATTCGAGGTGCCTCTCAGGGTGTCTCCATTCGTGGAGCTGCTTCTCAGGTCGGAACTATCAAAGAGCTATTCCCTGGAAAATCGAACGCTGGGAAGGAGTTGTTCGCCGAGAAGTTGGAAGGCAGAGGAGGCAAGAGACAGAAGGCAGAAGACATGTTCTATTGAGCGGGGAGAAGGTGACGCTTTGCAAAGGGCAGAAGTACCTGCCATACCAGAGCCGTTGGAAAGTGCCAACACGACTCATCGACCAGCTGACCGCAAGAGAGATTATGCAGAGCAATTAAGCTATACAGCTTCGATCAGATTAGGATATGAAAGGGCAACGACGGACGGCCAGACAACACCTGTCAGGGCCGAGGCAATGTCCTGTGCTATCCTTGCGTTGATGCACTCATCGGTGGAAACGGCTCCGGCCAAATTCGAACGATCTTTGCATTTCCTACCGCATCTAAACACCAGTTACTACAGGCATTGAGTGACACATGATACTTGATGGAGGATGACGACTTTCAAATAGCATGAGGTTTAGGATAAAGGGATACCCAACTTAGCAATTTCAATCCATCTTAATCATCGAGGACACGCTCCTTCATGACAGCTCTGAAATCCGCGTTGCAAGCGTGCGAAGATTCTGTGCCCATCGGTGCGCCCATTGGCACTTTAGAACCACCAAACCGCCTTTGCCGAGAAGATCACTCATGCGACTCCCCTCTCCCTCTCTCTTTTCCCTACTGTATCGGCTATCATGCCAGCGACAGACTCCCCAGCCATACTAGTAGCCAGATTCCTCAAAGCAAATCACTACAGCGATGTAAGCCGATTGACAGCATTAGTACACAAGTACTGATACGCTGATCACGATGCCACTCTGGTGGATAGACCCTTGATGCTTTCATCCAGGAAGCTGGACTTCCACAAGATGCCGGCACAGTGGGAAAGGGGGACTTGACGATCGACCAGGTTCTTGAAGAGAAAAAGGTGTTTGACCTAAGCCTACAAATTGAGAAAATAGGCATTGGGGATAAAGACAAAGATTGGAGTGTACCAGGTAGGTAGCAGAAGTCTATCCTACGGCTGCATTTTCTTCTTCATTCTAACAATGCCCAAGCCCCTTGCAAGCCTACTACCATCACCACTTTGCCATCATCTACGAACATACTGCATGTCTCGGTCGAAAATTTATCCATTTCTCAGCTGCTCCTTGCCACAACAGCGGATCGCCGCCTTCATCTGGTCACTCCAGACCGAGGTTTCACCATACACAAGTCCAATGGACATCTACAGGACTCTCCTATCCTCTCTTGCGCTCAATGGGCCCGCGAATCTGCAACCACCGTGACTACAGGTATGTCCGGTCAGGTCATTATCTATGATCACATGCGAGAACAGATCATCGAGGAGAGAAGAGACCATAAGAAGTACGTGGTCAAAGTCATTGTTTGGGGAGGCCGAGACGTTACCTGGATTGCTACGGCTGGATGGGACGCCAAAGTCTTTTTGTATCGAAGCACGAGAGATCAGCTTCCCCCACTGGGCCCTCCAATAGCATCGGTCACACTGCAGACAAATCCGGAAACCCTTGCTTTCATCAGCCATCCCGACACCGAGCAGCCCATTCTACTAGTTACCCGACGAGATTCCACATCGCTGCACTATTACGCTTTGCCATCAGTAGATGCATCCAATATCTCCCCGCCACTGGAACTCCAACTCCTTGGCAGGCAGAACCTGGCTCCTCACTCCAATGCATGGATTGCTTTCTCTCCATCTTCAGTCGCTATATCTCCCACAGACCCGGGCCTTCTCGCGGTAGCCACGTCAGCAGTCCCGCATATGAAATTGATCATTGTGCGGCTCCTCCATCCATCTCTCGCTCCACAGATTGCCCCTGCACTCGAGCCAGCTACACAGGCAGCGCAGAGTCGGGCGAATCTAGCTATTCAAGATAGAGAAGATGCTGCGATCCTGGTGCATGTGAGTACTATGGCCCCTCAGACTCCATATTCGACCCCACAAGTTGTGTGGCGCCATGATGGGACCGGGGTGTGGGTGAATGGGGATGATGGAGTGGTAAGGGGACTCGAAGCCAAGACCGGAAACATTGTGGCTACGCTTAAAAACGGGCACGAGATTGGGAGTAAGATCAGAAGTATCTGGTGTGGCCTCGTTGACGTGGAGGGAGGAAGGAAGGAGGAATGGGTTGGTAAGTGCTTTCTGAGTCTTTTCTCTCTCTTGCGTGTAAGAAAATTAAGTCTTGAGATGTATTTTGGGAACACTTCCAAGACACGTTTCACCACTCACTTCCTCGCACCAGAAGAGCAATGCTAACTTCAAGTTGTTTTCCAGTCAGTGGGGGATTTGATCACAGGTTGATTGTTTGGAAACCGGAAGCGAGTACTGTTTGATTCTCAGGGGGTATGAATACGAAGCTCCTGCGCAGAATAAGTGACAGTAAGAGACGCGATGAAGAGGATGAATTGGAAATGAAGAATGTCACGCTCTCTCCATGCACCCTTTCCTCATAAAAACGAAGAAGGGTGATTGGTAATGAGAGGGTATTAATGTTGGCACGTCAGAGATGATAATCCTTCAGCGACCGCGCATGGGCAAGCGACGGAGCTGTACACACATATGCCTTTTGAGGAATTTGGAAACATAAATCAAGAAGAAGGCAATGCAGTAGGATTTGAGAGATCGAATCTTGCTTCATCGTGATAGCAAAGTAGACTTTCCGTGGACTGGCTCGACATTGCCGGATGCAAAATCATAAGTTAATCTCTCTAGCAGCCCACTCGAGCAATATCGCTATCTCATCAAGCCATCAAGACTCCCTCAGTACATTTCTTCTGACCTCCGGCCAACTCCCTCTCAATCACGCTGCGCCTCGTTTCCCTTCCTTGACCTCTTTCTGTAGTACCCCGTCAGCCATCTGTTTCAACCTTCCAAACCGTTCCAGTACAACATACCAATGCCCGCATAGTCCCGTGCAACGCATGCCTATGGTTCCGTCGGAATTTAGGGTCTGTGCCTTTGAGGGAGGGATATCGGTGGGTTTTGGGTTTCTTGATCCTATTCAACACCGAGGCCGGCAGCGGTCAGCGTGCTGTAGCGACTGCAAAGGCAGAGCGCTGTCTGGGTAGTGACATGGAAGGATGGAAAGGCCATACCCGTTCCTGTGGGCCTTCTTGCTCTGATTATGTTGGGAGGAGTTCTTTGATTCTTTAGGCAGCTGGTCAGTTGCTGGAACATATGAGGGGATTCAAGGTATGACTGACTGGCCATGGCGACACTTTCGAAGTGTTGATGATGTATTTGGGGCACTGATAGTGGGTGAGCGCGGTTTTGGAGAGTGTCTTTGGTGGATATTCGGGCCTCGCGTAACATTTTCAGTGCGGGTGAAGAGAATTGCGCTAATGAAGCCCCTAACTTGTTCGACAGTGGAAGTCTTCATCTTACATTTCAGACCTGTTTACATATTATACCTTTCATTGTCATTTATTACCAAGTAGGTACATCTTTACATGTTTACGGTAGCAAAAGACCCATTCCGTTCCCTGACAAATCGGAGCATGCTTCTGGGTGATACGCTCCTTCATGGGCAAACAAAGACTAAAATTCAACCTCCAAAGAAGAAAATAACATTTGTACACATGAATCATCAATCCCTGGCTTCGCTTGAATTCATTTGACGAGCGCGGGTATTGCCTGTTTTGCCCGATCAGCGGCGGCTTCCAGCGGCAGAACATCGTTGGCTTTCGACGCAAGAACCCGTGCGGCCTGTTCCAGTCTTTCAGACCTGATCTGGCGTAGGTAGGCGAAGAGCAAGATGAATAGTATCTCCATCCTGGCAAGTGGTCAGTGTGATTGTGCTCGATGGACCAAGAGCCTGCATACCTCTCCTTGGTCATCATGAGCAACCCCTGCACAAGAATGCCTTTGGTGATCTGAGGAGCAATGCCTTTGAATAAAGCCAATGGCCCTTCCTGCTCTATGATGTAGCGCATGACTTCAACAAAGCTCTTGAAAGGCTTTCCATCCCTCGCTGGTGGCGGGCGAGACTGAAGTCCGACCTTTGCAACAATCAATGGCTGTGTGGCAATGGTAGCCAAGGCCTTCGATGCGGCACCAAGGACTTCCCACTTGTCAGCATCTCTAAGCTCTGGTGGGGACTCTGCTCGACTCACCAAACGACTCCCACGGTCTAAGGCTAGCCTTTCCCGGGAAGAAAAGCACTCTTAACCTTTCGTAGGCGCTGTACGTTATCGCGGGGTTCACGACCAGCACCAAGCTAGCCTTCAGCCCCCTCCACAAGCCCGTCCATCCATCTTCACTATGAATCACTTCCCTGCCTGTATCGAGTAGCCCCTTCTTGTCTCCTTTGGGTTGTGTTTGTTGGCGTGTGGTGACCACGGATACCGGAATTGTAAAAACTTGAGCGATCGCTCCAGCTACTGCGCCCAACGAAAGTTCAATTGCCGTGCTTGGTGGCCTGGGAACTTTCTGCGAGGAGAAATATAGCGTTCGAACAACAGAATACCAATAGAAGTAGGCGAAGTTGGTCGAGGCGACGCCAAGGAGGGACCCTTCAATGCCGGAATATAGGCCAATAATTCCTTCATCGTCCACGATTTTTCTAATGGCATCGAGGGCAGAGTTATAATGCGACTCTTTGGTTGTCAAAGGTACGGCATCCGTAGACTTCTCCTTTATCTGCACTTGCAGCCTCGTCTTGACTCTGACTCGACGTAGCAGTGTCAGCGGACGACTAATCTCAGTGGGCAAAGAGGAGGAACTTTGTCTTACATGTCCAATGGGTACACGGCCGCATTTGCAAGTACTGCACCTGTTGCTCCAGCTAAGGCATTGCCCCATGGAGGCAACGGTGCCTGGCCAGCTTTGCTCGGCATCTGGTACGATAGTAATTGGAGCTTGAGCCTTTCCTGTGTTGCGAGAGGAGAGCTAGATTGAGGTGGAATAAGGTTCGAAATGCTAGAGCATCATTCAGTATCCATGCTAGATGGCAGACAAAAATCTCCAAGAATGAGAAGTGTCTGTTGGCTTCTGTCAATGTCCTGGGTCAGAACAATGAAGAAGGTGCTTGTCATCAAGCCCCCACCAAAACATGCCGAGGCAGAGTTGGTCACGTCCTTCAATGAAGATTGACCTACGGTTAGGAATTAATTTATTATCACCCACCAATTTCAAATGACAGATGCAAATGTCCTGAAGCTCATGGAACTTATGCCATTCCTCAACTTGCAACGCCAGTCCCTTCAATTGATGATAAGCTATACCGTAATCACCAACCGAAGTATAAAATTGGAGGATTATTTCCACGTCTTCCCTCCCTAAGACACTTGGGCATCCACCACTAGAATTTAGTACGAACATGATCAACCATGTCAACTAAGAAGCCGGCTCCACAGCCACCACGACCAACGACACTGCTCCAAGAGCCTCAGTCGACAAGGATCCTGACCACCCGCGAGAAGATAATCCTACTAGAAAGCTCCAAGCTGCACGAATCTGTTTTCCCCCAATGGCAGGCAGCACCTGAGGCTTCAGCATTCATCGATGACACGGAGAACTCCCCTTTCACAGATAAGACCAAATTCTCACTATCACCCTTCCAGGCTGAAATCTTCAAGGGCTGGCACAGAGCTGGCGCAACCGCATCTCTTTTGACTTTAGAGGAAGGCTACCACGCAGGCAACAGCAAAGAACGTGCGACTGCAAAAACCCTTGATTTAGTTCAGGATGCCACTACTGATTGCTCCGTTGTTGCAAGCTTATGCGCCATTACGTCCAGAACGGAACGTGCCCATCAGGATATATTCTCATCTGTCGTGCATCCCTATGACTTCCACGAAGGAAGACCGTCCATATCTGCAACTGGTAAGTACGTTTTTCGCCTCTATTTTAACGGCTCTTACCGGAAGGTCGTTATCGACGATAGGCTTCCAGAATCCAACACGACACGAACATTGCATGTTGTTGCCCAGAACAGTCCAGCCGTGCTTTGGCCTGCATTGGTTGAAAAGGCTTATCTGAAGGCTAGAGGGGGATATGACTTCCCTGGAAGCAATTCCGGAACAGATATATGGATTCTTACAGCTTGGCTTCCCGAACAGTTGTTCCTAGCAAGGTACGCCTCTTGCTTGTCATCCCGCCTTGTGCAAGACCATTGTGGCCAACTGGCTCATCTGACAACTATGGGCTATAGTGATGATATAGATCGCTGTGCTCTGTGGCGCCGGGTGTCCACTTCTTTCACTTATGGTGATGTCCTAATCACCCTGGGAACGGGGAGACTGACGAAAAAGGAAGAGCGAGGCATGGGGCTAGTTGGTGAACATGATTACGCTGTAATAGATATGAAAGAGCTTCGAGGTCAGCGCTTGTTCCTCATCAAGAACCCCTGGTCCCAAAGCACCACTTGGAAAGGCCACATTCTTTACGGTGATGAAATACAAGCATTTGAAAATCTCTATCTCAACGAATCCAGAGAGCGTAGTTATGTGGAGAATCAGGATATGGCACCGGGGACATTTTGGATGGGTTTAGAAGATGTGTTTCAAAATTTCGAGTCAATCTATCTCAACTGGAACCCCGGCTTGTTCTCGCACAGAGAAGACATCCATTTTCAGTGGTATCTAGCTAAGCAACGCGCCTCCGGGAGCTCTTTTAGGTCCAATCCACAATTTTCACTGGGTAGTAGCAACGGCGGATTGGTGTGGCTCCTTTTGGGCAGACATTTCACATCTCGAAGTGGCTCGAGTTCAGACACCTCAGAGAAATCGGATGCCACCAAGAGCGCTGACCAAGGATTTATCAGCTTATGTATCTTCGATAAAGACGGGCAAAGGGTCATCACTAACGAAGGCGCCACTGCGATTAGTCCATATGTTGATTCGCCTAATACTTTGCTCAAGTTGGAGGTCCCAGCTGGCAGGATTCGCACAATTGTCATATCCGAGCAAGCGCTTGCACAAGCAACACATACATTTACTCTGTCAGCACTGTCCTTAAAGCCAGTGTCGCTAGCCCCAGCCCGAGATAAGTATCTTCACAACGCAGAGCATCATGATGAGTGGGCACCGACCACAGCAGGCGGAAACGCTGGGAGTCCCCTGTACCAAGTCAATCCTCAATACAGCATGACCTTGTACGCCGCTTCCGATGTCTCTTTGTTGCTTGAAAGCTCCGCTGAGGCATTGCCTGTACATGTCAAACTTGTTTGGGCATCCGGAAAACGGGTCCACTCGGTCAACACCCAAGATATCGTTGGCGATAGCGGTGAACATACCAAAGGCTCTGCCTACGTTGAGATATGTGGGGTTCCTCAGGGTTCATATACCATTGTTTGTTCGACTTTTGAGCGTGGCCAGACTGGTGCTTTCGTCCTGCATGTTGCTACTATCTCTGGCTGCCATGTCAGTAGATTGCCTATGGCAGATTCAGGTCGTTTCATGTCTGCTGTGAGGTCTGCCGTGTTTCCAGAAGCAATTGACCGGTTGATGGCACCTTTGGTGAGTGGTCGCATGAATCGGCTTTCTATGAGCGCTTGGTCTCGAGGCGACAGATCATTGTCTAGCAGACAGACCAATCCGGCTCTCAAGCTTTCGCTTGAGCTGGGGAGAGGACCTTCAAAGCAGATTCTCGTGGTCAGTGGTGACGATGAATTCATCGACACGAGTCATGCTAGAGCCCACACACGGGACATTGACCTTCAGCCAAAAATGTGTTATAGTGGGCAATTGTGGATAGTCTTGGAACGATTAGCCGGTGCAGGCATCCATCATGACGAGGAGGTCGACATGGAGATACTCAGCGAGCAGCCAGTTGAGGTTGGCAGCTGGGTGACGGAAGGCCCGGAGTAGTACGCGCTGCGCAACGATCGGATGCCATTGATGACTTTTTCCCTACGAGATGCTGTAAGAGACGTGGCGGTGCAAAAGCACCCTCCCTATGCCAAGCAACCACGGAAACATTTGGAAATTGAAGTCAACAACAAATATTCCAACCACGTCAGGTTTGCCTGAATTCATTTTGGCACTAGATCAGGGTTATCTCTAATACTATGATGTTGTTGACGAGTTGGAGACCGAACTGCAATAGCAAGTTGCAGGCCACTTCATTTCCACTTCCCCCGAATCCAAGGCAGTTGTTTCGCCTTTGCAAATGAGAGAGGATGCGTGCCAGAGCTCCTGATAACATTCCGTTGACGTAACAAGATCATACATGTAAGATGGAGACTGTGCTACAGTATCTACAAGTTGCCAGTCAGATCATTCTAAGTGCCACACCGATGGAAAGATCGAAGAGAACAACAGCAACCATCAGTACTGCTGTTGGTGTTGCTGGAACGGTGGAGAGATGTTTTGATAACAAACAGGAGACGTTTTGAATTGCCTCAGTTACTCAGACTCTATATACTAACACCCTTCGGGGTTAGCCGCTGCTGATTACGTACGTAATAGTTATAGAGTCTAAGCTCAAGAACGGAGATTATCAGCAGATAAACCTTAATAATAAGGAATAATTAACGAGATTAATAATATTAATATATATTACTTAATATAGAATATTTTTATTAATAAATATATATTAAAAATATATAATATATAATTATAATATTTATATTCTTTTAAAATTATAATAAGGCTTTATTATATATTAATTATTAAATAAATTATATAAATATAAAGAAATATAGGTTATATTAATCCTTAAATATTAAATAGTATTATAAATATTACTTAATTATATATAATATATTTTATAATAATTGTAATTATTATTATATTATCTTTTATTAATAATTATTAATAACTTTTCCTATTTATTATATTTTATAATTTATATAATAATTTTTTATATAATTATTTATTCTGTTAACAAAATAACCCGGGCGGTTTTATTAAATTTTAATATTTTAATATTTTTATTATATATTTTTTTCTTTTCTTTTTTTCTTTCCCTCTTATTAATTTTTTCTTTTTTAATTTTTTTCCTTTTATTATTTTTTTCTTTGCTATTTTTGTTTCCTTTATTATTATTTGTTTTTGCTTATAAAAAATAAATATTATTAATTTTATTCCTAAATTAGCAAAAATAAATATAAAATATTCTTTAATAATTAAAGTTAATATAATATTTAGGCCCTTAATTATATTATTAATTATTAAT
>JAABUQ010002271.1_pt1 | contig 38595 bp, 35 predicted proteins | sample 5560001 | NCBI WGS metagenome assembly JAABUQ01 (sample SAMN10711888, study PRJNA513371) | rock metagenome | isolation source: Antarctica rocks | place: Antarctica: Victoria Land, Finger Mt nord | collected 2015-12-18 | reverse complement strand
ACGGCGGAAGGCGTGGAGACCTGGGTCCAGCTCGAACGGGTGAGACAGGCGGGCTGCACCGAGGCTCAAGGATTCCTGTTCGCCCGGCCAAAGCCACTGCGTGAGCTGACCCACACTGTAACGATACTGGAAACCGAGTGGTCTGTAGCTGTATCGGCGTGATATGCTGAAGAGAAGCTGGAATTTAAGAGCAATAGGTTTGAGCCAACCGCGCCGACACTGGCGGGCGCCCTGATGTCGGCGCGGTTGGGGGATCGGAAAACACCTGTTTGCCAATCGCCCCTGTCCGGAATCGTTCGTTTCCGGACGCCTCGCAACACCCCGTCCGGAAATTAGCTTGACTTGGTTTCGGACATGGGTACAATTTCGTCCACCCTTTCCGGACGCAATTTGGCCATGCCGCGCACCTTCGCTTACGTCCGCGTCTCCACCATCGGTCAGACCACCGATAACCAGCTGCAAGAAATTGAGGCCGCCGGGTTCAAGGTCGAGCCACGACGCGTGATCAACGAGACGATTTCCGGGAACGTGGCCACGAGCCTGCGCCGAGGGTTCATCCGCCTCCTCGATCGGCTCGAGGCCGGGGACGTGCTGGTGGTTACCAAGCTTGACCGTCTAGGCCGCAACGCGATGGACGTCGGCAGCACTGTAGCCAAGCTCGCCGATATGGGTGTCCGGGTCCACTGCCTCGCCCTTGGCGGCGTCGACCTCGCAAGCTCGACAGGCAAGCTGACGATGAACGTGATCAATGCGGTCGCCGAGTTCGAGCGGGATCTTTTGATCGAACGCACTCAGGCCGGCCTCAATAGAGCAAAAGCCGAAGGCAAGACACTTGGTAGGCCCGCAAGCCTCACCACCGATCAACGCTTGGCAGTTTCGCAGAAGCTGAAAGCCGGAGTAGGAGTGTCGGCCCTGGCGCGCGAATTCGAGACAACGCGACAGACTATCATGCGCGTGAGAGGCGCCGCGTCTACTCTTGGCCACTCCTAATCGGAGCAAACCTTCGTTTGCTCTGGTATTTTAACATCATCTCCTTTAAACATTTCTATTTTATGAATTTACACTTTTTCGCTTCCTTGTAGATTGGTTTGGCGAGATCGCGGTAGGGACGCTCATTGCTGAGCGCCCCCCGCACAGAACCGAGCGGGCCCAATTCGGGCACTCGGCTCCCACCTCGGGTGTTTGACGGCGAAGCGTTCACTTGGCCACGGATGCAGAATGCGGGGCCTGGGCAGCCAGTCGGTGGCGAGCCTCTTCATCCGCTCCCAGGTGGTGAAGTCTCTCTGGCTCCGTCGCCGCAGCGAACGGCGCCAGAGTTCGACCACCCGGTCGCGGAACGCACTGAGTGCACGAGTGTTGGTCGGCACCGCGTAGTAGTTGAAGAAGCCGCTCACCACCTGAGCCAACCACGCGCCCTGGACGGGGATCGGCTGGTGCCTCCGTCGCCGCAACTCCTCCTTCACCGCCTTGAGCTTCGCCACCATGCGGTCGCGGCGCGTCAGCCGCAGGTGCAGGAACCTGCCCCGCAGTGACTTGCCGCACACGAAGGTGAAGCCGAGGAAGGCGAAGGTCTCCGGTTTCCCAAGGCCGCGCCGAGCCCGCGTGGCCGCCGCATGGCGGCCGAACTGGATCAGACGCGTCTTCTCCGGATGGAGCGTCAGCGAGAAGGAGGCGAGCCGCGCCGCCAGTGCCTCGCGGAAACGGACAGCGTCCGCCTCGTGCTCGAACCCGACGACGATGTCGTCGGCATAGCGCACGTTGACGACGTTGCCCGTAGCCTCCCGCCGCCGCCAGCGGTCGGCCCACAGATCGAAGGCATAGTGCAGGTAGACGTTGGCGAGCAGCGGTGAGATCACCGCGCCCTGTGGCGTCCCCGTGTCGCTCACCTCGACCTTTCCGTCATCGAGAACTCCGGCCTTGAGCCATTTGCGGATCAGGCGGAGCAGGCGTGGGTCAGCGATCCGATGTTCGATGAAGCGCATCAACCAGTCCTGGCTGACGTCGTCGAAGAACGAACGGATGTCCGCGTCCAGGATGAAGTTCACCTTGGTGCCGGAGATCCCGACGCAGAGCGCGTCCAGCGCATCGTGCTGGCCGCGCCTGGGCCGGAACCCGTACGAGAACCCGAGGAAGTCTTCCTCGTAGATCGCGTTCAGCACCGCAACCGTGGCCCTTTGGACGATCTTGTCTTCCAGGGCCGTGATCGCGAGGGGGCGCCGTCGCCCGTCCGGCTTCGGGATGAACCGCCGCCGGGCCGGCTGTGCCCGGTAAGCACCTCCTTGGACCTGACGGTGCAGATCGTCGATCCTGCGATCGAGATCGGCCTCGTAGGCCCGCCACGTCAGCCCGTCCGCGCCAGCGGCAGCGTCTCGCTTGAGGGCGAAAAACGCCGTCTGGAGCATGGCCGGGTCGAGGTGGTGGAGGAGCGAGGTGAACCGTTCCGCTTTCCGGCTTCGTGCCGCTTTCCGTACACGCACCAGCACCTGTGACACGCTTTCCCGGTCCTGAGCCCGGCGCGTGCGTTGCTGCCGCATGTTTTCCTTGGCCCCCTCCCTTGGCTCCACCGGCTCCGCCACCGGCAACCCGGCTTTGTTCGTCGGCTTCGCAGCTACTATGGAGGGGTCTGACTTCTCCTGCCCGTGCATCATCGGCTTCGGCTCCTCGCCTTCCCGATGCGGACCGGACGGCCGAAGCCGCCGGCCAGGCTGGAGATCTCCCGGTTCCCGCGCAAGGAGCGTCTACACATGCCAGGGTCTCCGACCGCGCCGGACCGTCGGGGCGCTCGCGCTGGCGCGCCCCGCCGTGTTGCCTTCCGCCTAATTAACGGCGTCGGCGTCCGAGACTTCCTGATTTCGCGGCTCAATGGCTGGCCTGTGTGCTCCCCTGCCGACGCTTCGCCCCTGCCCTCACGAGCAGACACGCACGGCTTGGGGCCGATGTGGGTCGCTACTCCTTCATCGCGGTGGACTTTCACCACTTACTCCTTGCCGGTCTCCCGGCGCACTAATTACCCAGGGGGTGTGCGGCAGGGCGCGATTAGGCTCTGACGGTTTCGAGCACGGTGCCGAAGACGCTCGTCGTGGTTTTCAGGCGGGCGGTCGCCACCACGGTCCGGACTGAGGCTTAAAGCGGCCGTTCGCGATAGCGATAATTTGCGACTTGCATTCAGCCGGCCAGAGTACCTCGCGAGTCCGCGTCCGAACCGAGCAGGTTGGAGACGGCCTTCAGGTCGTACTCTTGCCCACGCCATTGGCGCCGAGATGGGCCAGAATCGCGCCCTTCGGGAACGCCAAGGACACCCCGCGCAGAGCCAGCACGGCCTCGCCATAGGTCGCCTCGACCCCACTGACCTGGTCCACGATGACGGTCAGCAGCATGCCGAAGACCTCGCGCCAGGCGAGCGCGGTCTGTGCCTCGACGAGCGTGCTCGGCCGCAGGCGGGCACCCTCAACGGTATGTGTAATTCGCCGCGATCGGTTGCGGATTACGATGAAGCTCCTGCAGCATCCTACCGACCGGTACACAATCAACTCAAGCCGATGCCGCTACGGGGATGATCGGCAGAAGCAAGTAGCTCGGATGAGAGGAATCGAAATGAAGCGTGGTCGTCCCGCCGAAGACACTGGCCGGGCGATCGCGCGGGTCATTGTGCAGGAAGGGGCCGCAACCTCGCAGCTCGTTTTTGAAATTCGATAGCTTGGCTCCCGTCGTCGATTGCCACTCGTAGTCCCGGCCGCGGACGCTCAGCGCCAGCCGATGGCCCTTGGGTATGACAATCGAGGTCGGCCAAATCTCGATGTCGAGGTTGACGGCTTCGCCAGGCGTGAGCGGTTGCACCTCGTCGTGCGCATGATACGGGCGCCAGGGGCTTGATAGGGAGGGATCGAGCTTGCGATGAGACGCCCGCAGCCAGCCCTGGGCGATGGGCGTATGGGGGTCAATCGCCCCCATGAATGTCACCTCGCGCAGGTCGGGGGTAAACACCCGGACGACAAGGAACAGGTCGGCATCTGCGGTCGTCGACGACACCCGGAGACGGGCCGCCAGCGGGCCCGTGATCTCCATGTCGGTCGCCAACGGCGCGGTGACGAAGGTCAGGCCATCGCCAAGCATCTCGAAGGCAGCCGCGGCTGTACGCTCCGGAGGCACCTCGACCAGCGTCTGGTTCGCCGGATCAAGGTAGAGCTTTGTCCAGCAGGTTGTGGCGAGCGGCCACTGGTCGTCGAACCGTTCCACAAATCCATTCGTATGTCGGACCTGGACCAGCACCCTGGGCCGCGCCGCCCAGCCGTTTTCCTCTCCTTTGAGAAAATGATTGAAGAACAGTTTTTGAATGCCCCGACCGTAGTCGGTATAGAAATGGGTCCAATGCTCGAGGCCATGCGCCTCGAGCCACTTGTCGGGTGAGGCGGCCCGCACAAATCCCTCGAAATTGCCACGGGGATGGAGGCCCTGACCTCCCCAGTTGGCGGCTGATAGGAACGGGACCGTGACCTCGTCCCATCGCGGCGAACGCGCCTTGTGATAATCGTCGTCGAGCGAATGGGCCAGGATCTCGTCGCCGAAATCGCAGCGGTTCCGCGCGAGCTCCGCATCGGGCAGGGTTTGGTCGCCGCAGATCAGCAGGCCGCTCGCCCGCGAGCGGCCGCCCCGCTCGCCGAGACCATATTGCACGGTCTTGACCTGCATATCGTACCAATTCGCCCAGAAGGTCGACAGGATACCGCCGTGGTGGGTCATGTCCCGGTACCAGTCCGCGGCGCCCTCCCAGATGCACATGGCCGCAAGATGCGGCGGCTGGAGCGTAGCGACGTGCCATTGATTGATTCCGTAATAGGACACGCCATTGATGCCGACCTTGCCGGAGGACCAGTCCTGCACACCGGCCCATTCGATGCAGGCGTAGAAGTCCTGCGTTTCACGCGGCGAGAAATGGTCGACGTAGCCTGGCGACCGGCCCGTCCCTCGACTGTCGACGCGGACGCAGACGTAGCCGTCCGGAACCCATTTTTCGGGATCCACGACCTCCCAGTTCTGGTGGAGATTGCTCGAACCGCAGGGAACATCTGGATGCTCGGTGATCATTCGCTGCCAGGCACTCGGATAACCGTCCTGAAAGCTGAGTCCCTTTGCGTACGGACCGTAGGTGATCAGCACCGGATAACGCCTCGGACCCGCGGGACGAAACACATCCGCCCTGAGCACTATCCCGTCATCCATTGCAATTTCGACGTCCGAGTCGACGGCCATGTCCTGCTGCATCGTCACGGTCATGGTGCTTTGCCTCCCTTCTTGTCCTTGTGATCGCCAGTGGCGGTTGGGCACCGCGCGCCAGCCCCCCAGCCGCCGGGCTTTGCGCTCAGTTAGGCACGTAGGCGATGAGATCGAGCAGGGTGTGGGCGCCCGGCACGACGAGAGGACCGCCCAGGATCATGGTTGTCGAACAGGGTTTCAGGCCTGGGAAATGCGCCGCCCATTCGTCGATCGCTTCGGCAAACCACTGACCATCGTCGTGGAAGCAGACTCGCCGGACGACATTGTCGAGCGACGTTCCGCCCGCCTCGCAGATCGCCGCAACGTTCTTCAGCATGGAGCAAATTTGCGCGCGAGCCGGCTGGCCATAATAGGGGTAACGCGGATCGCGACCGAGACCCGGCAAGAGCACGCCTTGCTCATCAGCCGGCAGCTGCTGGCTGAAAAACAGGAAGTTGCCAGCCTTCATGGCCTGTGGCTCGTGGCTGAAGGGCTTCGGTGCATGCGGCGACGAGATCGGCACGGCCTTGAGCTTGGAATCCCCCGCCAGGATCGTGAGGGCGATCTCGACCCGGCTGCCCTTGCCGCCGAGGCCCATATACGGGATGACGCACCGCGCGGGAGGGTTGTCGGGGAACCACCGCTTCCAGACCCGTTCCATTCCGTCGTAGTCGGACGGATCGCCAATGTAGACATCAGCCTTGACGGTGCGACGCAGCGAGGTGCCGGCCGCCTCGGCCGTCTTGGACAGCTTCCAGAGCGTGTATTCGGTCTGCTTTTCGATCTCCGAGCCGTACCAGACGTACGGGTTGATACGCGCCTCCTTGGCAAGCGCGCTCCGGGTCCCGAGATGGACCGAGCTGCCATAGTCACCCACCCAGTCGACCGGTATCTCGCCCGCGAGGAAAACCCAATCCCCGCGCTTGATGGCAGGAGAGTACCCGGCGAGCGGGCTCGGCACGCCCTCCGGTACGGCGAAGCCCTGGCTCTCACCTCCCTCGATGAGGATCAGGTCCACTTCGACGATGGTGTCCCTGACCAGCAGTTCCTTCATGCCCATTCCGGTCGAGGCGGGGCGCGGCTCGCGGATGTAGTCGTTGCGGGCATCGAGGTAGTCGGTGATCGAAATGCGGGGCCAGGTGTTGCCCTGCCGGAATTCCTCCATGGTCGGATAGTTGGAGGTGAACCACTGCCAGATCCGGACCGCGTCCTTGCCGATATCGAGACCGGCGGCTTCCACGGTCCTGGCAATATTCTTGAGCAGGTAGTGGGACTGCAGCTTCAGTCGGCTCTGGAAATTGGGATTTGCCGGCACGGCCGCAGGCGCGATCCCATTCTCGTAATCGCTGGCAAGATGCCCTGACACGAAAAGCCAGCCGCCTGCCTTAATCGCGGGTGTATAGGGCATCATCGGCCTGGGCGTTCCCTTGGGCCAGACGGCCACGGGCGCCTTGGAAACATTGTCTTTCGTCATGGGTGTCCTCTCGTCCTCGGGATGATCGGGGCGCGACCGGCCCTGCCGCTCGGACCATCCGAGGGCTTCTGCATTGCTCACCGGAATGCTTGGCTACCGCGATCACTTGCTCAGAGCAGCGCGCTCTCCAGGATCGCGTGGTAGCTCGCCGCGTGTCCGGGCAGCGTCCGCACGATCCGCCCGGCGCACATGACGTGAATCTCCTCCGCCAGTCCGATCAGTTCCTCAAATTCCGAGGTGGCGATCACGATCGCACAGCCTCGGTCTTGGGCCAATTGGCGCAGCAGGGCGTGGATCTCGGCCTTGGCGCCGATGTCGATGCCCTGAGTCGGCTCCTCGACAAGCAGCACCGCCGCATTGCCCTCCAAGGCGCGGGCAAGCGCGACCTTCTGCTGGTTGCCTCCACTGAGGTGAGCGATACGCGTCTCGGTCGAGGGCGGCCGAATGCACAGCCGGTCGACATACTCCTGCATCATCGCTCGCTCGGCCCGATGCCATCGCAGGCCCCAGCGCCGGGCGCCCTCACGGATACGTCCGCCGATCGCAAGATTGGCCCGGACCGATAGGCTAGGAACGATCGCGGCGCCCCGTCGGTCAGCCGGCACAAACAGCACGCCCCGCCCGATCGCCGCGCGCACCGAGGCGCCCGGAAGAGACAGACCGTCGACCAGGACGGAGCCGCTGTCGATCGGGTCGACGCCCGCAACGGCGCGTAAGAGATGCCCATGTCCGGAGCCTTGCACGCCAGCTAATCCCACGATGCGACCCGGCGGCACTGAAAAACCAACTTCGGAGAAGGAGGGCCACGCCGTCAGGCTGTGGACTTCCAGCCTTGGGGCTTTCCCGGGTGCCGCGGCCAGTCCGGTCGCGCCTGCTCGATCGCGGGCAGACGTCTTGGTCATGAGTCGGACGATCTCCTCGCGCGAGATCTCGCCGCGCCGGAACACGCCAACCCGACGGCCATCCCGCAGGATCGTTAACCTGTCGGCCAGGCGCATCACTTCCGACAGACGGTGGGTGACGTAAAGGATGGCCCGTCCCTCGTCGCTGAAGTGCTGCAGCCGCTCATGCAGGTGGTCAGCGTCGGGTTCAGAAAGGACCGCGGTCGGCTCGTCCAGCACCATGACCCGCCCGGCCTCAATCAGGGCGCGGGCGATCTGGGCGAGCCGCAGGTGCGGAACGCTCAAGCTGGTGGTCGATGCGGTCGCATCGAAGCTCGCGCCGACCTTGCGAAGTGCGTCATCGACCAGCGCCCGTTCCGTGGTCGAAAGCCCGCCGCGCCGGGCGCCGCGCGTCTCCAGGCCGAGCAGGATGTTGCGGCCGATCGACAGCTCCCGCACCATCAGAACGTCCTGCGGCACTAGCGAGATGCCAAGCTGCCGCGCTTCCTTCGGGTTCGGCACGGCGACGAGGTGGCCCCCGACACGGATCTCCCCTGCGTCGGGGGGCTGGACGCCGGCAATGACCTTGATGAGAGTCGACTTGCCAGCGCCGTTCTCGCCCAGCAGAGCGTGAATTTCGCCCGGGTACATGTCGAGATCCACACCCTCGAGCGCTACGACACCCTCGAAGCGCTTTGCGATTCCGGAGAGTTGCAGGGCGAGGAGTTGGTTGTCGCTCGACTGGATCATCATGCGTTCCGGAGTTTGATCGAGCGCCGGCGGCTCTAGCGCTGGCCGCTAGGAAGAACAGAGTGTCCGGCCTATTTGGTCGGCGCGACCCAATCGGGCGGCACCATGCTGCTCTGCGCCCAGACGGGATCGCGGAGATCTGCCTTGACCATCACGTCGACCGGCGCGCAGTCGCGCTGCGGAATCTTGGTACCGTTGAGCTTCTGGATGGCGAGACCGACGCCGATGTAGCCGATGGAAATCGGAAAGTCGGGAAGGATCGCCGCGGCAGTCCCGTTCTGCAGGGCCTCCTGGGTGACGTTGGTGAATCCTCCGCCCACGTAGAGCGCGTGCTTGTACTCGGCCGGCACCGACTGGGGTTCGAGAAGAAACGAGCCGGTGGTATAGATCCAGTCCAGCTTGGGATGAGCCTGCGCTGCATTGGTGAACTTGGTCAGCCCCTGCTGCGGGTCGATGTCGGTATTAACGACCGCGCTGACCCTGATTGACGGATGCGATGCCACCGCGTCTAGGAAGCCGGCGATGCGCCGCCGCGCCCAGCTCGCGTTGGCAGGTCCGCCCATCACGATGCCTTCCCCGCCGGCCGGCAGCAGCTTGGTCAGGGCATCGGCGGCGCGCTGCCCTTGGGTGTAGTCGTCCTGGACCAGCTTGTCGGAATGCTCGCTCGCCGACAGCGTGCCAACATCGATCACAGGTGTGCCTGCGTCGATGGCGTCGTCGATGCTCGTCGCAAGTCCCGCAGGATCGGCCGGGTTGATTAGGACTGCGTCAGGCTTGCGAGACAGCGCATTCTCCAGCTGCGTGATCTGCGAGGCAGGGTCCATGAAGCCCTTGCCGGCGCCGATACTGAGAGTCACGCCGGATTCCTTGGCGGCACGCTCGGCGCCGTAGATCACGGCCAGGATGTAGGGGTTGGCGAAGGAGGGAACCGAGAGGTGGATCTTATACGGCTTTGTCGGCTTCGGCAGCGTGTATTTGGCAAGGTCCGCGACTGTGATCGTGGCGTCACATGTGAAGGGCGTGTGTTCGGCCTTGGTCAAGGTCAGGTCCTGGGCGGCTGCGTTCCCTGCGGCCAGTATCGTGCCAGCGGCAGCCAAATAGGCCAGGGCACCGATCGCACCGTTTGATCTTGAAGCCATCGTGATCTCCCCTTCGACATGAAAAACTCGGTGCTTAGCTTCGGGTTAGCCGCGTCCTGCCAATCGCAGTGATCGCAGGACGGCTCTCAGGTTGCCCGAGCGCGCATTTGCGATAAGCACCGCCAGGACCAGCACGATCCCGGTGACCATCTGCTGGATGAAGGAATTGACGCCGGCGATATCGAGACCGGTTGTCAGAACCGTAATGAGAACGACGCCGAGGAACACGCCGGTCAGGCGACCAGACCCGCCCCCGATCGCGACGCCGCCGATCACGGCCGTCGCAACCGAGAGGAGCTCATAGCCCTGCCCAAGGCTGCCCTGCGCCACTCCGACCCGCGAGGTCAGCATGATGCCGGCAACACCTGCGAGCGCGCCGCATAAGGTGTAGGCCAGCACCTCGTAGCGGACGACCGACACGCCTGAGACCCGGGCCGTCTCGCGGCCACCGCCGATGGCGAAAATGTAGAGCCCGGCGCGGGTGCGCTGGAGCACGAACCAGGAAGCAACCATCATGATGGTTGCAATGCAGGCGGCGCTTGGAACGCCCAGCCAGGAGCCCCGTCCGAACATCGCTATGGCGCGCGGCAGCCCGATGATCGTGCCGCCGTTGCCAATATAGTCCGCGAGGCCCCGCCCGGCGGTCAGCATGCCGAGCGTCATGACGAAGGGTGTTACTCTGAACAGCGCAATCCCGACCCCGTTGACGAGGCCAACCAGCGCGCCTGTCGCGATGCCCAGAGCGACTGCGAGCGGCACGTCGATCCCAGCCATCATCGCCTTTGCGCTCACGACGCTGACGAGGCCGATCGTGGCCCCGACCGAGATATCGAACCCGCCGACGATGAGCGCAAAACTCTGGCCCACCGACACGACCAGAAGGATGCCGGCGACGCGGGCCATGTTGAGCAGCGTGCCCGCAGTCGCGAAGCTGTCCGGAAAGGCCAACCAGAAGGCGAGGCCTAGTGCCACGGTGGCGACCAGGATCTGCGCCTCAGTCTTCGGGAATGACCACCTCGCCAAGGAGCTGCGGACGCGCGCCGCTGGCCGGCTTCCTTCAGCGGCGGCGCGAGTTGCGGACATCATCGTACACCGCCTCCTGATCGAGGTTCGGGTCGGTTGCCTCAAGCCGACAAACGCGATAATCCGGCTAAGCACCTGACGCTAACGAACGTTCGTCCTAACTGTCAAGGAAGCATAGAGGTCGCTGACGTTCAACTCCGAATTCTAAGCAATGCGCCTACTGTTGAGGCACGGAATGAAATCGGACATTCAAGGCGGCGATGATCTGCGCGTCGGCAAGCGCAATTCGAAATCGAAGTGGAAAGCGAAATGCAAACTGTCCGGTCCGCCAACAGAATGCCGCAGGGCGAAGCCAAGGAGCGCATCCTCGATGCCGCCGAGGAATTGTTTGCCAACAGTGGACTTGATGGCGTCAGCTTCCGCGACCTCGCAGGAAGCGCCGGCGTAAGCCTCTCGGCGATCCACTATCATTTCGGCTCAAAGATCCTCGTGCTGTCCGAGATCTTCGATCGCCGCGCGAGGGCACTGGTCGATAGGCGCCGAGTGCTCCTCGAAGGGCTACCCCGGGACGCTGCCGGCCATCTGCCTGTCTCCGGAATGCTGGATGCGTTTCTCCGACCGGCCTTCGAAGTCACTCATGGCGATCGCAACGACCTGTTCAACCGTCTGCTCGCGCGGCTTGCGGTGGAGCGGAGCGATATCATGCGCACGATCATCAGCCGCTGTTTTGACGAGAACGACTTGCTGTTCATCAATGAACTGAAGCGGGCCCTGCCGCACCTCACTCTCCAGGATGTGCACTGGCGCTTTCACTTCCTGGTCGGCGCAATGATCTACACGATGTCCGATTCGGGCCAATTGGTCGGCCTCTCGCAAGGGCAATGCACGGCCGCCGACACGAAGCGGGCCTCGCAAAACATTGTCGAGTCGTTCACGGCGCTTTTCCAACATGGCCAGAACCGTTTTGCTACGACAGCGACACCTGTCGATGCGGTCCATCCCAGATGACCAGCCAAGCGCGAACAAAGGGAAGTGCCTGCTCCGGGCACCTGCAACCCCCTCTGCGACGGAGCGTGGAACCGGACTTTTGGAAAAGGCTCTTAGCCGAAAGTTTCCGTCGCTTGCACGGCGCAAGAAAAAGCGCGCTGGAGCGGAATACCGCGACGTTTGCACGCGCCGAGGCAGCGGCGCCTCCGGCAGGCCGCGGGCGTAATGAGATGCGTAGGACCCGCAACGGGCTCGGGAATGGAACGATGACCATCACGGCATGGGCCGGAGACGAGGACGCGACGGATCGAAGCTCCGCCTCGGCGAGCAGCGACGCGAGCCGCGGGCGGCGGCGGCGCGGGCTGCTCCTGGCGGCCCTGGCCGCCGGCGCGGGTTGGGCCATCTACGCCACGGGCGCGACGGACACGGCCGAGGCCGTGGCGCGCGCGGGCTGGGAACTCGCGCGGCTCCTCCGCTTTATGGCGCTGCTGAAGGCCACGATGGCCATGGGGGCCTTGGCTGCCGTTTGGTGGCGGCTCGCCCTTCCGGCGACGCCCGGCTGGCTCCTCGCCTATCTCGCGGCCGGAGCCGCCATGGCGGCCGGGCCCGTGCTGATCTGGGGCATGGCCCACGTGGGCCTCGGCTCCCTGCTGCTCCACGGCGGCCTCTTCGCCGCGCTCGTGGCGCTGTGGCGCGACCCCGCCGTGGCGGCCAAGCCCGGCGCGATGGTCGTGGCGCGGCGGCGCGCGCTAGCCTCTCGTTGAGCGCCCTCAGAGCCTGTTCCAAGAGTCCGATTCCGCGCTTCGGCGTAGATTGCGAACGGAGCGCTCTGAACCGGTACCCTCCCTCTGTGGCCTACCCCTTTTGGAACAAGCTCTCATACCAGCGGCACTTGCTTCTGACTCGACCGGTTCCCAAACGGGCCCGGCTGTGATTCGCTGTCCTTTTCGCGATTCGCAAGGGGAGGCAGAATTGGCGGTTGCAATCACCAGGACGGAGTTCGACGCCGCAGGTCTGCAACACGCGGCTGCGCGAGCCAAGAACGCCGACGCGGCCCGACGCATGCTGGCGCTGGCCCTTGTTCTCGATGGCCGCACCCGCACCGAAGCGGCGCAGACGTGCGGCATGGATCGCCAGACCTTGCGCGACTGGGTACACCGCTACAACGTCGAAGGATTGGCCGGATTGTCGGACCGAAAGGCCCCGGGTCCGACGCCGCGCTTGTCGGCCGAGCAACAAGCCGAGGTCATGGCCCTGGTCCGCTCCGGCCCTGACCAGGCCGAGCATGGCATTGTCCGCTGGCGACGTGCCGACCTGTCGCGGGTGATCCAAGCCCGATACGGCATACGCCTTGCCGAGCGCAGCGTGGGCGCACTGCTGGCGCGGCTCGGCTTTCGGCACATCTCGGCGCGGCCGCACAACCCGGCCCAGGACCCAGCGGCCATCGAGGCGCATAAAAAAACTTTGCCGCCCTTGTTGCAGCCGCCATCCCGGAGGCTGCACGCGGCAAGCCCATCGAGCTCTGGTGGCAGGACGAAGCCCGCGTCGGTCAGCAAGGCACACTGACCTATGTCTGGGCCGAGAAGGGCAGCAGGCCGCCAGCGCCCCGCGACTGAAGGTGCTTCGTCACGTGATGGACGGGGTCGCGGGATAGCAGGCCCTCCTTCCTGGCTGCCGCGAGGGCGGGTGGGTAGGTGCCGGCGCCGTCCGTGCCGATCGGGTCGGGCGACAGCAGGGGCACCTGCTTCAGCGCCTTGCGGAAGAACCGCTTGGCGGCGTCGAGGTCGCGCCTGGCGGTCAGCAGGAAGTCGACCGCCTTGCCGTGCTTGTCGATGGCCGGTACAGGTGGCGCCACTCGCTGCGCACCTTGATGTAGGTCCCGTCCACCCGGATCGACCCGCAGTGAGGCTTGCGGAAGGGGCGCAGGCGGCGCTCGATCAGCAGCGCGTAGGCCAGCGCCCAGCGGTTCACGGCGCTGTGATCGACCTCGAGGCCTCGTTCGAGTAGCAACTCCTCGATGTCGCGATAGCTCAGCGGGTACCGCAGATACCACGAGACCTCCTGGATGATCAGCCCGCCTCGAAGTGGCAGCCCTTGAAGTCGTCTTTGGACCGGCGCTTCAGCTTGGCGGCGATGGCATTCAGGATCATGGGGCTGCCTCCAAGCCGAGGCGGCAAATTCGGTCGGCGTGCCTAAGGAACCGTCAACGTCGGAAGTTTGCGACACGCCCGTCCGCAGTCGCTCGCCGGGCCAATCAGCCGAACAGGCCGCCGAGGTTCTTCAATTAATCTACCGAACGCGTCATCGTCCTCGTGCAGCTCGGGGACGATCTTGTGGAGCCTACTTCGATACGGCCGGTTTTAGTCCGGCTCAGGACAAGGGGCGAAGACGGATAGGATAACAGAGCGGCGGCTCATTCGATGAACAGATCGGCATGGGGGAAATCGGCTTCCCGTTCCACGCCGAGACGCTCCTTGGTGTCCGTGCGAAAGAGACCCTCCTCCGACATGCGGAGCAGCGGGAACTCTGCGCAAGCGTAGCTGAACTCCAGCTTGAGCAGCGGATCGTTCAGCGTGCATCCCAGCGCATCGGCGGCCGCCTGGATGTCGAGGCGGCTCGCCAACACTTCCTCGTAGGGCCGATCGGAGAACAGCCCGAGCACCGGCATGGGGAAGGCCGCAAGCACCTGTCCGTCTCGGACCACGACCTGCCCGCCGCCCATGCGCCGGAGTTGGTTGGCCGCGAAAGCCATGTCCGCGCCGTTCGTGCCCACGAGCGCGAGGTTCTCGCACACGGCGTTGTGGGTGGAGCCGATCGCACCGGCCGTCAGCCCGAACCCCTTGATGAAGGCGACCGACATGCCGGACCCCTTGCCGAGCCGGTCCACCATGGCCGTCATCGCGACGTCCTGGCGCGGGTCGGCCGCGATCAGGCCGTCCTTGGCCGCCAGGGTCGCGACCAACTCGGTCGTGACAAGGTCGGTCGTCGATACGCCGATGACACGGACCTCGACCGGCCCGTCGGCGCGCTCGGTGCGGACTTGGAAGTCTGTGGGGGTCAGCGACCGCTCCAAGCGGACCGTGTCGGTCATGAAGGCGGGATAGCGCACGCCGTCGGCGGCCGCCGCCTCCGCCCCGACCGCCTCGCCGCCGAAAAGCACCTTTTCCACCTTGAACGCCGCGAGGTCGCTCAGGAGCACGAGGTCGGCGAAACGGCCCGGCGTGATCGAGCCCATGTCGTGGTCCGCCCGGAATGCCTCGGCGACGTTGAGCGACCCCATGGCGATCGCATCCGCCGGCTTGACGCCCGCCGCCATCAGCATGCGCACGGCAACATCCACGCCGCCTTCGAAAATGGCCTCGGGCAGCAGCACGTCGGTGCAGACGGCGAGTTGCCGCATGCTGATGCCGACCTCCGTATAGGCGGCCAGCAGGTTGGGCAGGTCCGGCACGCCCGAGCCGAAGCGCATAAGGACCTTGAGCCCGGCCCGCGCCCGCGCCAGCACGTCGGCGAGATCGACCGCCTCATGATCGACGGTGCCACCCATCGCGGCGAAGACCTGAACCTGCTGTTCGGTCGCCCCGCGGACGTGGCCGGTGACCACCTTGCCCTTTGCAAGCGCCGCCTCGAACAAGCCGAGCATGCCCTCGTCCTTGTCGATCACCGACGAGAAGGGCGTCTCGTCGAGGCCGTAGCATCCATCCCAGTCGAGCATCTCGTGCAGGTCGGCGATGCTGACCGCCTTGGCGGCCTTCAGCCCGAACATCCGGTTCTGCAGATAGGCCGTGGTCGGGGCGAGGAAGATGAGGCGGATCTTCACCTTGTTCATCGCGTCCTTCAGCGCGCGGACGGCCTCGATGCCGCCGACGATCGCCTCGCCGTAGAACCCGTCGGCCGTCCCCGTGATGCCATGCTTGAGCAGCAGCTTGGCCGCCTCGGAGGCGTCGAGATAGGTATGGTGATAGTGCAGGTGGCCGTCGATCAGGCCGGGCGCAACGAACAGGCCCTCGGCCTCGACCAAGCCAGTCGAGGGCCCGGTGCAGGCGTCGGGCAGCATGCCCACGGCCGCGATCCGGTCGCCGACGACGGCGACGTCGCCCCGCAGGACTTCGCCGGTGTGGACGTGGACGACGTGTCCGCCCCGCACGATCACGTCGGCGCAGGCCCGGCCAAGCGCCACGTCGATCAGCTTGCGCCGCTGCATACCAGCCTCCCCTTGAGTATCTCTTATGGAAGGCAAAGTAGAGAGCGGCGTAGAAGGCAGCAAATTATGATGAGTGATAGGCCTCAGAACCTGTCGTAATCCGGGTCAGGCCGGGACCAGATAATCTCGCCACGCCTCGTTCAGGCGCGATGCTTCGGCGCGGACGATGTCGAGGAACGCCTGCGCGGCGGGGCTGAGGGTTCGACGCATCGGCTCGATCAGCACAAGGTTCAGGGTCGCGATCGGGTCGACGATGAGCCTCACCGAGAATTGCCGCCCGTCGACGTCGCCGTTCATCATCAGGGCCGGCGCGATCGTGACCCAGTCCGAGGTGGCGACGAAATCCAGCGCGCCCATCATCGTGTCCATCTCCAGCATGCGCTCGATCGGGACCTCGTTCATACTGAAATAGGTGTTGAGGGTCCTGCGCCGGGTGTTGACTACGCTCGGCAGAACGACGCGCAGCGGCCCGCAGTCACGCAGCCGGACGGGGCAGAGGTGCATGCCCTGGGCCGGGTTCGCCACGAGGGTCTCCCAGGTCTGCAGGAAGGGGGTCACGCTGAGACCCGGGCAACCCTCGAAGGCGGGCACGATGGCGAAGTCGAGCTCGCCGGTGACGACCTTCTCGGTCAGAATGTTGCTGTAGGCTTCCACGACATGCACCGCAACGTTGGGATGGTCGGCGACTACCCGGCGGATCGAGGGAGCCAGTGTGGCGCGCGTCATCGTCGGCATCAGACCTACGAACACGTCGCCGGCGATGCCCGCGAAGGCCTTGACGGCGTTCTTCCCCGATTCCAGGCAGCGCAGGACCTGGATGCAGCGCTCGTAATAAGCATCGGCGGCCGGCGTCGGCGCGACCTGTCCCTTGCTGCGCGTGAAGAGGCTAACGTTGAACGCCTCCTCCAGCTTGCGGATGTGCTGGGACACGCCCGATTGCGTCGCATGCTCCCGGACGGCCGCCGCCGTGAAGGACTTTTCCTCGTAGGCCGCGACGAAGATGCGGATATCCGTCAGGCTTTCGATCACGATCCTCCCCGTGCTGGGCATGTGGCCTTCGGCATGGGCATGAAGCAGAAACGCGAAGCCGAGCGCAAGCGCGGTTCCGTCGATTAAGGCAAGGGGCGCGAGGCTATCCGTGGCGGCACGGACACCCGACCTCGCCTCAGCCCACCGCCTCAATGGCGCGGGACTTGGCGGACTTGAAAACGGCTTCCAACGCCTCGACCGTCTGCAGCATCTGTTCCGTCGAGATCGGGTAGGACGCCCCGCCCGCCGCGGCGCGAGCGAAGGCTTCGAGGTTGGCGCGTGCGGAGGGCGCGCCGGGGTAGTCGATGACCTCCCGCGGGCGATCGCGCAGCACGTATGTAGCGACCCAGCCCGCCGAGTTCTCGGGATGACTCTTGTCGCGGACCTCGGCCCAACCCTTGCTGCCGTAGACTGCGAAGCGGCCGTCGAACGGCGTCGTCAGGATGGCGGACACGAGGGCGACGCCGCCGCTCTCGAAGCTGACGAGCAGAGCGAGCGTGTCCCCGTTCTCGAAGCCCGTGGCGAGCTGGCGGATCGAGGCCAGCACCGACTTGGCCCGGCCGAACAGCGCGGTCGACAGGTCCAGCACGTGGATGCCGGTCGCGGTCATGGGGCCGACCGAATCCTTGCCGCTGATGCGCCAGTTGCCCGGCGGCAGCGACAGGAACTTGTCCTGGCTGAAATGGCCCTCCGCCTGTAGGATCGTGCCCAGGTCGCCGCGCCCTATCCGCTCCATGAGCTCGATGATCGGAGGCTCGAAGCGGCGTTCGTGGCCGACGCCGAGTTGCACGCCAGCCTGCTTGCAGGCGGCGATCGCCCGCTCGGCAGCCGCCCTGGTCAGGCACAGCGGCTTCTCGCAGAACACGTGCTTGCCCGCCCGCGCGGCCGCTACGATCTGGTCGGCATGGGCGTCGTGAGGCGTGCAGAGCACCACCGCTTCAACGTCGGGATGGGCGAGGACCGCTTCGAAGCTGTCGAGGAAGGCGGCGTCGTAGTGTTCGGCGACCGAGCGGCGCGAGGGGTCGATGTCGGTCGCGGCCAGGAAGGCGAGCGCCTCGCTTCCCGCGAGCATCCGCAGCAGGGAGCTGCCCCACCATCCCAGCCCGATCAGACCTGCCTTGACCATCGTTGTACTCGCTCGTGGGTCCGCCTCGCGCTTCGGCGGAGCAAAGGGGTGTGGGTGCGCCCGACGCCGTGGCTTCAGGCGCCGCGGTAGCGGTCGAGCACCACCGCACAGATCAGGACCAAGCCCAGAATGATCATCTGGTAGTTCGATCCCAGCCGGAGCAGATCCATGCCATTGGCCAGAATGGTGACGAACACGACCCCGAGCACGACGCCGAGCACCGTCCCCTTGCCACCCCGCAGCGAGCACCCGCCGATGACGGCCGCCGTGATGGAGCGCAGCGGATACTCCGCCCCGAGCAGCGGCTCGCCGGACGAGACGCGAGCGGTGAGCAGAAAGCCGGTGAACGCCGCCAGGATCGCGCAGATCATATACGTGGCGAACAGGGTGCGAGGCACCGAGATGCCGGCGATCATGGTCGCGCGCGGATTCGAGCCCGTGGCGTAGAAGCTGCGGCCGAACCGGGTCCAGCTCGTCAGGACATAGAGAGCGATCACGATGGGGATGGCGATCAGGGCCGCGACGGGGATGTCGCCGACGAACCCCGATCCAAGCACCTCGACGAAGGGATCAGGCAGGCCCTCGATCTGCAGGCCCTGGCTGACCAGCAGCGTCAAGCCTTGAAAGATCGAGGTCGTCGCCAGCGTGACGATGAACGGGTTCACCTTCAGCACCGCGACCCCGAACGCGTTGCACGCCCCCGTGAACACGCCGACCGCAAGCGTGGCCACAAAGCCGGCCGACACGGCGAGCCAGGCGGCGTCCGGGTGGGCGCCCAGCACGGCCACCATGACGGAGGAACTGATGATGCTGGTCAGCGCGATATTGGCCCCAACCGACAGGTCGAAACCGCCCGCAATCAGCACCAGGAGCTGCGCCAGCGCTGCCAGCATCAGGTAGACACCCTGCTGAGACACGTTGACGATGTTGGCCTCGCTCAGGAAGCGAGGGTTGCCCCAGGCGAAGATGATGAGGCTCAGCACGATCAGCACCGGGAGGGGGCCGATGCTGGCCAGCGTGCGACCGACGCCTCGTCCGGCGATGGAAGTTCCGGGCTTGGCCAGAGACTTCGCGTCGCTCACCGTCTTCTCCCTCGCCTGATGTCCGCTCAATGCATCGTTCCGCCGAAGGCATGGTGGATTACGGCTTCCTCGGTCCGCTCGTCGCCGGTCAGCTCCGCCACGATCCGGCCGGCGTGCATCACGTAGATGCGATGGCTGAGATGGATCAGTTCCTGCAAGTCGGAGGTGATGAGCAGGATTGCCGCGCCCTGGGCGCAGAGCCGTTCCAGCTGGCGGTAGAAGTCGACGCGCGCGCCGACGTCGATCCCTGCCGTCGGTTCGCAGAAAACGAAGACCTTGCGCTCGGCGCTGAGCGCGCGCGCCAGCACGAGCTTCTGCTGGTTGCCGCCGGAAAATTCTTGCGCAGCCTTGCGCGCGTCGCGCGGGCGAATGTCGAGCGTCGTCATCATCGATTGTACGAACGCCGCCAGGCGCCTGGTCCTGAGAAAGCCGAAGGCGGACCCGGCCAGCCCGCGGATGCGCTCCAACTGCATGTTCTCGGCGGCGCTGCGATTGAGCGCGAGCGCCTCGCCGCGCCGGTCCTGGGGCAGGTACACCACGCCCGCCCGCAGGGCATCCTGCGGCCCGGAAAAGTGTTGCCGCTGCCCGTCGATGGCGACATGGCCCGATTGCAGCGGGTCCAGCCCGAAGATCAGGGCGCCGAGCTCGCCCTTGCCGCAACCGACGAGGCCGCCGACCCCCACAACCTCGCCGCTTCGCACCGCGAGGCTGACATCGACCACCCGGCCGCGTGCGTCCGAGCCCCCCTCGAGCGAGAGAACCACCCGGCCGCGTGCGTCCGAGCCCCCCTCGAGCGAGAGAACCACCCGTCCGGGATCGGCGTCGAGGGCGGGGTAGACGGCGTCGAGGGAGCGGCCGACCATCTCGCGGATCAGGAGGTCGTCGCTGATCGTGCCGGAGTCGTGGCGGGCGACGACGGCACCGTCGCGGAGCACCGTGATGCGGTCGCCGAGCCGGCGCACCTCGTTGAGGCGATGGGTGATGTAGAGGATCGCCCAGCCCTCGTAGCGCAGCTTGTCCACGGTGGCGAACAGCACCTCGGTCTCATCGTGGCTGAGCGTCGCGGTCGGCTCGTCAAGAATGAGCGCGCCCGGCCGGCCGCCGAGTGCGCGGATGATCTCGAGCAATTGCTGCTCGGGGCGGCTGAGATCCGAGACGCGTGCATCGACGTCGAGCGTCACGCCGAACACCGCGATGGCACGCCGCGTCGCCTCCCGCATGTCCTTCTTGCGTAGGACGAGGCCGCTGGTGGATTCGCGGCCCAGAAAGTAGTTCTCGGCCACGGTCATCGCCGGCGCGAGGCTGAAATCCTGCAGCACGGCGTTGACGCCGAGCCGCCGGGCTTGGTGCGGTGTGAGATCGGCGACGGGCTTGCCGTGCAGCGAGACCTGCCCTTTGTCGGGACCGTGCGCCCCGATCATCAGCCCCACCAGCGTGGACTTGCCCGCGCCGTTCTCTCCCAGCAACATGTGAACCTCGCCGCGTAAAAGGTCGATGCTCACGTCCTTGAGCACGGACAGGCTGCCGTAGCTCTTCCACACGTTGCTCACCGAGATGACGCTGTCCTTCAGCACCGGCTCGGTAACCGCGACATTCACTTGGCTTCGACCGTGTAAGTGACGTTGAAGTCCTTGGGCGCGAACATCGTCTCCCAGGTGAAAGACGCTATGTTCTCCTTGGTAATGAAGGCGGGCGCCGGGCCGGCATGCTTGGCCGGAAGAGGCTGTTTCTCCAGCAGGCGCACGGCCTCGTCCACCGCGAGCTTCGCCTGGATGGGCGTGAAGTCGACGCCAGAGCCTTCCGTGTAGCCCTTCTCGATGTCGGCATAGATCGCCGGGATGAAATTGATGCCGGCAACCTTGACCTTGCCGAGGAGGCGCTGGTTGCGCAGCACCGTCACGGCGCCCTGCGCGCCCGGGTCGATGCCCACGATGTAGTTGATGTCGGGATAGGCCTGTAGGACGTTCTGCACGATGTCGAGCTGGACGGCGAGGCTGGCATCGCCGCGTCGGGTGACCGCCACCTTCAGCGGGGATCCCTTCACCGCCTCGTTGAACCCGGTGACGGCGTCGTCGGAGAAATTCGCGCCCTGCGGGCCGGGGAAGAACCCCACCACGGCGGTCTTCGGGTCCGAATGCTTCAGAACGTAGTCGCCGACGAGCTTGCCGAGGTCGACGAAGCTCACCGTGGCATGCGCGGAGGTTTGCGGCTCGTTGATACCGTTGGCATAGTCGATGACAGGGATGCCCCTGGCGACCGCCTTGCGGACCAACGGGGCTACGCCGTCCGCGCTGATCGCCGCGATGATGATGGCGTTGTAGCCGCTCGCGATGCAGTTATCCATCTGGTTGATCTGCGTCGACAGGTTGCCGTAGCCGCCCGCATCGAACAGCTGCAGGCCGACGCCGTCGCGCTTGGCTTCGGTGACGAGGCCGTAGTTGCCCGCGACCCAGTAGACGTTCTTCATGGTGGGGAACAGCACGCAGAGCCGCCACGGCTTGGTAACCTTGCTCCGGTCGATGTTGGTCCACTTCATCTGTTCGCTGTTGGATTCGGGACCGGCCTTCACATCGATGGTCCAGTCGCCCTCGGCGGCCCGGGCCGGCCTCCCCGCTAAGGCGCATAGCGCCGCTGTTGCCAAAAAGGCACCGCTCAGCCGAGCACGCATCGCTTCCTCCTCCCCCAATTTCCCCACGATTGTTCGCAGGGTTCGGACAGATCCGCTTGTTGGCGGCAATCTGCGCTCTCGTGTCGCGAGGTCACAAATTATTTCATATTCTCAGATCCATCAGGCGCGGTAATGCACAGCACAAGTGATGCCGCTGTGCTTGGAGAAGACGGCTGGCGCATTAGATGGACTGATACGAGCCGTTACGGCTGATCATTTTACTTCCCTCGTCGAGGGTCCGTATTTTCCATAAAAATGCGGGAGGCAGCCCAATGCGTCAGAAGCAGGCGATCGTGCGCATAAACGGCGTCGCCCTCGCGACATGGGTGGACGGCGACGACGGACGGCCCTGGATCATCCTGTCCAACGGACTGGCCAGCACCGCCGAATGCTGGACCCATCAGGTCGATGCCCTGAGCCGCAGCCGCCGGGTCCTGCGCTATGATACGCGCGGCCATGGACGCAGTGAGGCACCGGCCGGACCCTACAGCTTTAAAGATCTCACGGCGGACGTGATCGGCCTGATGGATCACTTCGGGATCGAGCAGGCCGACCTTCTGGGCCTGTCGATGGGCGGCATGACCATGCTCGGGATCGCGATCGAGCATGCGGCGCGGGTGCGTCGGGTCATCTGCTGCGATGCGCGCTCCGATGCCGTGCCGCCCTTTGTCGCCAGCTGGGACGCCCGCATCGAGGCCACTCAGAAGGCAGGTGGTATGCAGGGCGTCAAGGACTTCTCGCTGGAGCGGTGGTTTACCCCGGCGTTCCGGGAGAGCCACCCGGACGCGGTCGAGGCGGCCTGGGCCATGATCATGGCGACCAATCCGGACGGCTACATCGCCTGCGCGGCGGCGTTGAAGCAGCTCGACTACAAGCGTTCCCTGGGGCGCATCACGGTTCCGGCGCTGTTCGTCTGCGGAGCGCAGGACCAGGCGGCTCCGCCGGCCGTGATGCGCGAGATGGCCGAACTGACCCCGCAGGCGACCTACGCCGAGATCGATCCCGGGGCGCATGTCTGCAACGTCGAGAACCCCGGGCGTTTCAACGCCGTCGTCGGGGACTGGCTGGCGTCGACGGGCGGCCGCTGACGTGGGCATGACCAGCATCAACCCGGCCACCGGACAGGTCCTGGCCGAATACCCGTTTCTTGACGCCGAGGGCCTCGCGCGCAAGCTCGACCGAGCCGCGAGTGGTTTTTCCACGTGGCGCGACACGCCGGTCGAGGAGCGCGCGGCGGCGCTGCACCGCATTGCCGACCTGTTCGAGGCCGAAAAACAGCATCTCGGCCGCGTCATCGTCGCGGAGATAGGCAAGCCGCTCGCCGCCGCGATCGGCGAGGTGGAGAAATGCGCCTATACCTGCCGGTTCTACGCCGATGCGGCATCGCGCCTGCTGGCGCCGGAGGATGCCAGCTACGGCGCCGTCCGCGCCTCGATCCGCTTTCTGCCGCTCGGGGCGATCCTGGCGATCATGCCCTGGAATTTTCCGCTGTTCCAAGTCGTCCGATTTCTGGCGCCGACCCTCATGGCGGGCAACGTCGCGCTGCTGAAACACGCCGAGAATGTGCCGCAGTCGGCCCTTGCCATGGAAAGCGTCGCGCGGCGCGCAGGGCTGCCGGACGGCGTCTTTCAGACGCTCTTCATCGGGGTCGACACGGTGCCGGGTGTCATCGCCGATCCGCGCGTGGCCGCCGTGACCCTCACGGGCAGCGAGCGGGCGGGCAAGGCGGTCGCGGTCGAGGCGGGGCGCGTGCTCAAGAAATGCGTGCTCGAACTCGGCCATTAGCCGGGGAGACCGACCTCGGCCCGCTCGTCTCCGAAGCCGTCAGGGCGGGGCTCCACCGCCAGGTCACGCGCGCGGTGGCGGACGGGGCCCGCGTGCTCACCGGCGGCGAACTGCCATCCGGAGCGGGCTTCTTCTATCCCGCCACGATCCTGGCCGACCTGCCCGAGACCAGCGCCGTGCGGCGCGAGGAGCTGTTCGGGCCGGTCGCCATCCTGCTGCGGGCTCGCGACCGAGACGATGCCCTCAAACTCGCCAATGAGACACCGTTCGGCCTCGGAAGCAGCATCTGGACGGACGACCAGGACGAGGCCGCGTTCTTCAACCGAACTATCGAGGCCGGCATGACCTTCGTCAACACCGCCGTCGCCTCCGATCCGCATCTGCCGTTCGGCGGCGTCAAGCGGTCCGGGTTCGGACGGGAATTCGGCGTCTATGGCCTGCGCGAGTTCACCAACATCAAGACCGTCGTGACGGCCTGATCGCCGGCATCCGTGGCGGCCGGACGGCAATGCAGAAGGACAGCGCTCCCATGACCGCCGAGATCCGGGCCACGATCGTCAAGGCCAAGGACGTCACCCCGTTCCGGCGGGGGAACGGGGTGGAAACCGCGCTGCTGATCGGCCGGGAGCGCGGCGCAGCCCGCTTCACCAGCGGGCTCACCAGTTTTCCTCCTGATTCCGGCGCCCCGTTCCACTGTCACAACTGCGATGAGCAGGTGACCGTGCTGTCCGGCAGCGCGCGCGTGGAAGTCGGTGGCCAGACCGACACGCTCGGGCCGCACGACAGCACCTTCATTCCCGCGGGCCTCTACCACCGCTTTGTCAACACCGGCCGGGAGCCGCTGGTGATCCTGTGGATCTACGACGCCGATCACGTGACGCGCACCTTCCAGGAAACCGGGGTGACCGTGACACACCTGTCGGGCGGGGACACCGTCGTATGATCCGCAACCCAGAGATCAGCTAGAATGATGCCTTGCATCAGGAATGATCATTTCCGTTTATGGGCCCACACCGATAAATCCTGTTCAAGGTTGAGGAGTTCGCGATGAAGCTCGGTTTCTTCACAATGCCGATCCACCCGCTTAAGAAGGACTGGCGTCTTTGTCTGAAGGAAGATCGGGAAGCTTTCATCCTGGCGGATGAGCTTGGTTTTTCCGAGGCCTATTGCGGCGAGCACATCACCGACCAGGCCGAGAACATCACGTCATGCGCGATGTTCATTGCGTGGATCGCCCGCGACGTCAAACGCATGCGCCTGGGCACCGGCACGATCAACATGCCCAACAGCCATCCCGCCGCCGTGGCGGGACAGATGGCGATGTTGGATCACATGCTCGATGGGCGGTTCAACTTCGGGATCAGCCCTGGCGGGCTGCTGTCCGACGCGGAGGTCTTCGGCAACCTCGATGCCGACCGGAACGCGATGCTCGTCGAGGGCATCGATACCGTCCTCAAGATCTGGGAGGGCGGCCCCCCCTACAATATCGAGGGCCGCTTCTGGAACATCACCACCGAGCGGACGATGATGCCCGAGATCGGGCAGGGCATCATGACTAAGCCGCTGCAGATGCCCCACCCGCCCATCGTCGTCACCGTCGTGGCGCCCCACTCCAAGGGCGTGACCGAGGCGGCCGCCCGGGGCTGGCTGCCGATCTCGGCCAACTTCCTGTTGCCGCAATGGGTCGCGACGCATTGGCCGAAGTATGTCGAGGGCCGCGAGCGCGTCGGCGCTGTCGCCAATCCGGATGACTGGCGGATCGCCAAGAGCATCTTCGTAGCGGACGACCTCGCGACGGCCCGGGCCTACGCGCTGGGACCCGACAGTCCCTACCGTTTCTATTACAACCAGCTGCTGACCAAGATGAAGAAGAACGGCCGTGGCGTACTGTTCAAGGCCGATCCCAACATGTCGGACGACGACCTCACTATCGAATATGTGCTGGAAAATCTAGTCATCTGGGGAACGCCCGACAAGGTGACCGACGACCTGCTCAAGTTCAGGGAGAAGGTCGGCCGGTTCGGGACCCTCCTGTATGCGGGTAAGGACTGGGTCGATCCCGCGCTGGCGCGCCGTTCCATGATCCTTTTGGCCGAGAAAGTCGTTCACAAGGCCGGCGTTACGCGTCAGAAAGCGGCCGAGTAACGGGGTGGAGCGTGGCATGGACAGCGGGAGAGACACGGTGACCCCCCTTCAGGCTGCAAGTCCCCGGGTGCTCGAGGCGCGGCATTTCCGCGACGTCCTCGGATCGTTCACGACCGGCGTGGTCGTCGTGACGACCGTCGGCGACGACGGGCGCCCGATCGGGCTGACCGTCAACTCGTTCAACTCCGTGTCGCTCGACCCGCCGCTGATCCTTTGGAGCCTTGCGCTGAAGTCGCCCAGCCTGCGGGCCTTCCGCACCCACGAATACTTCGCGATCAATATCCTGGCGGAAGACCAGGAGCCGCTCTGCCGGCAGTTCGCCAAGCCTGCCGCCGACAAGTTCTCGGATATCCAGTTCGACACCGGTCTGACCGGCGTGCCGGTCCTGCATAGCACCGCCGCCCATCTCGAATGCCGCACGTATGCGCGCTATCCCGGGGGCGACCACGAAATCTATGTGGGCGAGGTCAAGGCCGTGCAGGACCATGGCGCCTCGCCGCTCGTCTTCTATCGCGGGGCGGTCCGGCGGCTGATCAAACATTGACCAACCGGCCGGGGCAGCCGCCCGCTGCCAAACCTCTCCTGATCATGGTGGCGCCGACCGGCGCCCGACGGACACCCGCCGATCATCCGGCACTGCCGATCAGCACGGAGGCGATCGTCGAGACCGCCGCGGCCTGTTTCGAGGCCGGCGCCGGGGCGATCCATGCCCACGTGCGGGACGAGGCGGGCCGACACCTCTTGGATGCCGCGGCCTACCGTGATCTGCTGGCCCGCATCGCCCTCCGCGTGCCGTCGATGGTCGCCCAGGTTACGACGGAGGCGGTCGGCCGCTACAGCCCCGCCGAGCAGTCCGCCCTGCTGGCCGACCTGCGGCCGCCCTTCGCCTCGGTTGCCATCCGCGAACTGTTCGCCGAGGGCGAAGCGCTCGCGGCGCAGTCGCTGAAGGCTGCACAAGGTGCAGGGGTCGTGCTGCAGTACATCCTCTACGATGACCACGATCTCGCCTGGTTCGACGACCTCGCCCGGCGCGCCGTCCTGCCCGGCGGACAGCACCGCATCATCCTGGTTTTCGGCCGCTATGCCGAAGGGCAGGAGAGTTCCCTTGAGGAGTTCACCGAACGCCTTGCCACCCTGCGACCGCTCGGGCTGGACGAGGCGACGGTCTGGACGGCCTGCGCCTTCGGCCGCGGCGAGACGGCGGTCCTGGGAGCCGCAATGGCCGCTGGAGGGCACGTCCGTGTCGGCTTCGAGAACTCGTTCCTGCACCCCGACGGGCGGGTCGCAGTCGATAATCAGGAGCGGGTCCGGGTCATCGCCGATCTTGCCCGGTCCCTGGGACGTCCGCTTGCCACCGGCGCCGAGGCCGCCGCCATCCTGGGCGGCGGCTCCCGTTAGGCCTTCGCTCTACCGGGGCGCGAGGCCGGCGAGTCCTTCAAGAACCGCGCAGACGGCAGCCGTATCCTGCATTTCCCGACCCTGGGCGGCTCCGGCGTAATAGGCCTGGGCGGCGGCGGAGAACAGGGGCGTCGGGCAGTTCAGGTCGTTGGCGAAGGCGCCGATGATTGATAAATCCTTGAGGTGGGTGCGGATCGTCGCGGTGGCTCCATCGTAGGCGCTGTCGCGCATCAAGGGCCCGCGCACCTGCAGCATCCGCGACGTGCCCGCGCTGTCGGCCAGCGTCTCGTAGATGACCCCCGGCGCGAGCCCGGCCTTCATGCCCAGGACCATGGCCTCCGCCGACGAGACGTTGTGGATCGTCACCAGCAGGTTGGCGAGATATTTCATGATGCTGCCGTTGCCGAACGCCCCGAGGTAGCGCTGCAGCCGGCTCATCGCCTCTAACACCGCCCGCGAGCGCTCGAAGGCCGCCTCGTCGCCGCTGCCGAAGACCACCAGGTCCTTGACGGCCGCCTGCGCGCCCGTTCCGCTCAGGGGGCAGTCCAGGAGCACCTTGCCCCCGGCCTCCATGACCGCCAGCGCGGCCTTCTTGGCCTCCAGCGGCAGCGTCGAACATTCGATGCCGACCGTCCCGCGGGGCGCGGCGGCGGCCAGTCCGTTCTCGCCGCCGACGGCTTCGGCGAGCGCCTTGGCGGAAGGCAGCGACAGGATGATCGTCGGGCAGGCCTCGGCGACCGCGCGCGGCGAGGCAACGGCGCGGCCACCGATCTCACCGAGCCGGTCCATGGCGGCCGGTACGGGGTCGTAGCCGACCACGTCGAAGCCGGCGGACCGGAGATTGCGGGCCATCGCAAAACCCATGACACCGACGCCGACGACGCCGACGACGCCGACCTTGCTGTCCATCGTGCTTTCTCCTGGCCCGTTCCGGGCGGTTGTGTCCGTCGGACCCGTCAATGCGACTTGGCGGTCGTCCGGGTACGTGAATAGAGGGCCGTGGCGACGAGGATCAGCAGTCCCGGCAGCCAGTACTGCCAGGCGGAGCCGAGGCCCAGGAACCCGGTCGTCGCGGTGATCTCCTGGACCAGGAGCACGCCGGCCAGGGCGCCGAGAAACGAGCCCCGGCCGCCAAAGATGCTGGCGCCCCCGAGCACCACGGAGGAGATGCTCTGCAGCGTGTAGTTCTGTCCGACCGTGGGGTCGCCCACTCCGACCTGGGCGGCAAGCAGCAGGCCGCCAACCGCCGCGAAGCAGGAGCATAGCATATACGCCAGGATGCCGGTCCGGTTGATCCAGGCGCCCAGGCGGTGAGCAGCCACCTCGTTGGACCCGACGGCGCGGAGCTCCATGCCAAAGCGCGTGCGGCGCAGCATGTACTCCAACGCGATCACCACGATCGCGACGACGATGAAGGCGGCGGGCAGGGGACCGAACCGAGTCGTCAGCGTCTGCGTGATCTCGCGGCGGAAGAAACCGTCCGGCGTCGAGCGCAGCGACAAGGAGATGCCCTGCAGCGCGATGAACATCGCCAGCGTGGTGATCAGCGGCGAGAGTTTCACGATGCGGATCAGAAAGCCGTTGATGAAGCCGTTGAGCGCAGCCACGCCGAGCGCGATGGCGAGGCCGAGCACGAAGCCCAGCGTCCCATGGTCCTGGTCGGCGAAGAAGGACAGGATGACAACCACGAGGCCGGTCAGCGGGCCAACGGAGAGGTCAATGCCACCCGTGATCAGTACGAAGAGCTGGCCGATGCTGACGAAGGCGAGCGCGCTGGCGAGCAGCAGCGTGCCGCTGAGGCTGCGATCGCTGAGGAACTTGGGGTTTACCCCGGCGGTGTAGAGGCCGAGGAGAACGATTAACGCCGCCAGGATCAGCGTCGGCGCGGCGTCGCCCTTGATGAAGCGGCCGAACCAGCTCGATCCGGTGGGGCCGGCCGTCGCCTCGCGCTGGGTCGCCGACCCGATGGCCGCGCCTGTAATCTTCTCCTCCGTCAGATCCGCGCCGGTCAATGAGCGGACGACCTTGCCGCGCGAGAAGACCAGCACGCGGTCGCAGAGTCCCTGCAATTCCACGGCGTCGGAGGAGAGCACCACCACTCCAGCACCCTTCTCGGCAACGCTGCGGATGATCCTGTACAACTCGACGCGCGCGCCGGCATCGACGCCCCGGGTCGGCTCGTCCGCCAGGAACACGGCTGGATTGGCCGCCATCGAGCGGGCGAACAGGACCTTCTGCTGGTTACCGCCGGAGAGGTGGCCGATGGTCGCCTCGTGCGAGGGCGCCTTGATCGCCAGCGCGCCGCCATAGAAGCCGGCCAGCGCCACCTCCTTTTCGCGGGAGACCATGCCGAACCGCGTCAGCTTGCCCAGCACCAGCAGCGAGAGGTTCTCGCGGATCGACAGCGAGAGCAAAAGACCCTCGGCATGCCGGTCGCCGGGAAGGAAGATGAGGCCGCCTTGCTGCGCGGCGATGGGATCGGAGGGGGTGACGGCGCGGTCGCGGACCGTGATCTCGCCGGACGCTTTTGTCAGGCCCGCCAGGGCGCGGATGAAGTCGCGCTGGCCGTTGCCCTCGACCCCGGCGAGGCCGACGACCTCCCCCGGCCGGATCTCCAGGTCGACGCCCTGCAGGCGGTCGCTGCGGATATCGCGCGCGACGAGCACCGGCGGTCCACCCGCCACCGCCGTGTTCTTCTCGGGAAACGCCCGATCGACCGAGCGCCCGATGATGAGGGCCAGGATCTCCTCTTCCGAGACACCCGCGGCCGCGAACGTGCCGCGGAAGCGGCCATCGCGCAGGATGCTGATCCGGTCGGCGATGCGGCGCACTTCGGGCAGCCGGTGGGAGATATAGACCACCGCCGTGCCCTGCGCCTTGATTCGCGCGATTTGCTCGAACAGGCGCTCTGTCTCGACCGCTGTGAGCGCTTCGGTCGGCTCGTCCAGTACGAGGACCTTTGGCTGCAGGGCGAGCGCCTTGGCGATCTCGACCAGCTGGCGCTCCGCCACGCTGAGATCGCCGACCCGCGTCCGCCGGTCGAAGTGTGCCCCCACGGCGCCGAGCTGCTCGCCGATCCAGGCGACCTCGCCCCTGGCGCCGGCCCGCCGCTCGGCCGGCACGCAGTAGAGGAGGTTCTCGGCCACCGTCAGGTCGTCGAGAACGGAGGTGTGCTGGTAGACGACACTGATGCCGAGCGATTGCGCCAGGGAGGGCGAGGCCTCTCCGAGCAACTGACCGCCGATCTCGATAGTGCCCGAGTCGGGGACCAGCGCCCCGGCGGCGACCGCCATCAGCGTCGACTTCCCCGCCCCGTTCTCTCCAAGCAGGGCATGGACCTCGCCCGCGACGACTTCGAGGCTGACGCCGCCGAGCGCGGTGACGCCGGGAAACGTCTTGACGACATCCGTCAGGCGGAGAACGGGGCGGGGTGTCGTGTCCATGGCCAGGGGTCTCGATCGTTCACTCGGCCTTGCCGTATTTGGCGAGCTCGTCGGCCGTCAGCCCCGACGAGGTGAAGGCGTCCGGTCCTTGCGAAGGATCGCAGACCGGGGCGTGCCCGCCGATCGAATCCTCGTAGATGCCGAGGTCGAAGCGGTTGGGCTCGTTGTCGGTCAGGCCCTCTGCGGCGGCGATGGCCTTGCGGGCCGCCACGCGGCCAATCCAGTTGCGACCGGAGATGGTCCCGATCTGGAAGCCCGGATTGGCGTCCTTGAGCTTGAGGTATTCGCAGGCGAGACCGTTGGCTTCGAGCGAGGCCAGGGGGACCAGCGGCTTGTTGGCGGTCTGGTAGGCGCGGACGACGCCGAGCGCCGCAAAACCGTCGCTGTCATTGATGACGGCGTCGATCTTCGGATACTTGCCGAGCAGCGCGGTCAGGTTCTGCTGGATGAGTGAAGCGTCCCAATTGGTCACCGGCCAGTCCTTGTCGCCGGTCAGCAGCGTGATCTTGGGATATCTCCTGAACGCGTCGACGATGCCACTGAGTTCGTGGGCGCTCACCGGGTTGCCGGCGGGACCGCCGAGGAACACGACGTTGCCCTCGCCCTTGATGGCCTTAGCGATCCATTCGCCCCATGCAAGGCCTGCGGCATGCTCGTTCCAGTCGAGGTAGTCCACGTAATCACCCGCCTGACCACCGGGATCGGCGGCCCACGGAACGGTCTTAACCCCGGCCTCGGTCGCGGCACGGAGCGAAGGCAGTTGGGACTTGCCCCAGTCCGGAATGATGGCCAGCGCGTCGATCCCCTCAGACACCATGCCGTTGACGTCGGCGATCGATTTCTGGAGGTCGCCCTGGCCGATGCGGGCGACCTGCTTGACGTTAGGGCATTTGGCGGCCTCCGAGCGCACCGCAGCCATCGAGGCGCGCGACCAGCCGTTGATCCCGAACCCGTCGTGGATCCCGAGCGTGATCGCCTTGGTGCCGCAGAACGAGGCATCGCTCGTTTTGGCGGCATTGGCGATGAGCGCCTGGGCGTCGTCGGCGGCGGCGGCGGGCGCCTGCGCGCCGATGAGGGCGGCGAGCGCGGCGGCGGCGGCCAGGGGCGCGGATCGTCTCCGGATATGCAGCATTGATGTTTCCTCCCAAGGGGCTCGACGGCCCCTTTCCTCGTTGCGAGCGCAACGCCCGCATTCATTCTCGATGCTCGCCGAGCACTAGCCCGACTGACCACCCGGCCGCAGGGCGCTGCGGCTCGGCCGGCCACCACGGAACAGGCCGGCGCCCCAGCGCCAGGGCGCAACCCGCAGCGACATGCCCAGCAGGATGATCATGGCCTGAATGATGAACTGCGCCGAGGTCGGCGCGCCCATGCCGATGATCACCTGCTGCAACTGGACCAGGAAGATCGCGCCGATCGCCGTCGCGGCCACGCTGCCGGTGCCCCCGAGCAGCGAGGTGCCCCCCAGCACGACGACCGTGATGGTCGGCAGCAGATAGGTGTGCCCGACCAAAAGGCTGGGAACGCCGAGATAGCCGGCGAGCAAAACGCCGCCAAGCGCGTAGAAGCCGCCAGCGATGGCATAGGTGGCGATCTTGTAGCGCGTCACCGGCAGGCAGGCGGCGCGGGCGGCGGCCGCGCTGACCCCCACCGCGACGAAGCGGCGTCCAATCACAGTCGTCCGGACCCCGACCTCGACGACGACCACGACGATCAGCGCAAACAAAGCGAGCATAGGGATGCCGAAAACGCGGCCCACGGCGAAATTGCTGAGCTCTGACGGCACGGCCTCTGTGGAGGTGCCCTTGGTCAGGTACAGGACCGTGCCGTAGAGAAGAGCGTTGACGGCGAGGGTGGCGACCAGCGGGGTGACGAAGAACCGGGTGATCGCGATGCCGCAGACAAGGCCGGACACGATTCCGCTGGCGAGGGCTGCCACGACCCAGATCGACAGAGTCGCGTTGTCACCGGCCGGGAACTTGGTCACGATCACCGCCGCAAGCGAGATCACGCCGGGTACGCTGAGGTCGAGGCCACCCTGCTGGATCACCAGCGTCTGGCCAATGGCGCCGATGGCCAGGACCGAGGCGAAGCAGAGTACGGTCAGCATGGAACTGCCTGAAACGCTGCCGGGCGCCACCACCAGGCTCACCGCATAAAGGGCGACGGTCGCCGGGAAAATCAGCAGGAACTGCGGCGGCAGCACTCGCATCAGCCGTCTCGTCACGCTCATGCCCTCTCCCGCCTGCGCTGGTTCGTCCCGATCATCATCCGTCCTTAATCGCGCGTGAGGAACGAACCCGCCGGAACAGCCGCACCGACGCGCTTGGGCGCGCCTGCCGCGACGGCTTCGGCGCGCAACCCCGTGCGGAGGGGCGGCGTGCAGCAGCCGCAGCCCGACCGGTGGCGCCCGGAGGCCGCCCCGGCCGGTGCCGCAAATCCGGCCGAACGGACGCCGGCGAGCCCCGCGGCGGAAAGCTCGCGCGGTGCCGAGACGCCGCAAATCTGGCAGTCGCAGGGGTCCGCATAGGCCGCCATCGGCCGCATCGCGTCGAACGACCCGCAGGTCGCGCAGAGGTAACTGTATCGCGGCATCGTCGACGGTCCCCGGCTCTAGAGCAGTATCGGCTCAGATGGAGTCGCTTTGCGATTCCATCCCGATGAAACTGCTCGCGATTCTAAGCTGGAGCGAATTCGCCAGATGCGAAAGCGCTCTAGTGCGGTTTGGACGGGTCGGCATCCGTGCCGCCGACATACGGCTTGGGCAGCCAGTTGCCGTCGCGCGCCACACCAGCCCGTTCGAACAACCCATCCACGGTCGCTTCCGTGCGCCGGCGCAGCGCGCGGATGTCGACATCGACGAGCTTGCCGTGCCGCTTGACGGCCCGGCCGCGCACGAAGACCGAGTCGATGTTGCCGATATGGGCGTCCTCGACCACGGCCCCGACCGGGTTGTTCACCGGGAACATATTGAGCGAGTTGGTATTCAGGACAATCAGGTCGGCGTCCTTGCCGGGCGTCAGCGACCCCGTTCGGTGGTCGAGATTGGCCGTCTTGGCGCCCTGGAGCGTCGCGAAGTCGAGCATGTCGCGCCCCGTCAGGGGCACCGGGTCGAGCAGCTTGCGCTCCTTGAGCGCCTCAGCGTTCACCACGCCGCGGGTCGCCGCCATTAGCACGCGGATCTGGGTGAACATGTCGCCGCCGACGGAGGTGCAGACGTCGATGGAGATGCTGGGACGCAGGCCGTATTTCAGGCAGCCCAGCGTCGCCGGATTGCCATGCCCCATGTTTAGCTCGACCTCCGCCGACAGCGAGGCCGTGCCACCGCTCTCGGCCATCAGCTTGAACTCGTGGTCGCTCAGCGTGCAGCAGTGGACATAGGTGGTGCGTGGCCCGAGTAGGCCCCTCGAATTGAGCTGATCAATGGGATTGTCGAGGCCCCAGAGGCCGTCGCCGCAATGCAGCGTCAGCGGCAGGTCGAGTTCGCGCGCCTTGCGGAAGTCGATCTCCGTCTGGTCCAGTGTCGCGAACTGCGGACCGCGCGCGGCGAAAGCCATGGTCACGAGCCCGTCGTCGGACGAAAAGTGCTGCTTGCGGACGCGGGCGACGTCCTCGAAATTGGTGGGAAGGTCGCTGATCGGGAACCACTCGCGGTTTGCGTTTCCGTAGGCGAAGACGGCGCGCAGGCCGGCGTCGCGCAGGCCCTTGACCGCCATGTCGGCGTGATCGGGCGAATTATTGTTGTGGGACCAGTCAACCATCGTCGTGATGCCGGCATCGAGCGCCTCCAGTGCGCCGATGTAGTTCGCCACATACATGTCGTCCGGCGTATAAAGTTCGCCCATCACCCCACGCACGCCGCCGAAATACTGCGCGAGACTCCAGTCGGTCGCCGTATTGCGAAGGAGGCTCTGCCACGTATGTCGATGCGTGTCGACGAACCCGGGCATGACAATCGAGTCGCGACCGTCGATCTCGCGTGCGTCGACGTTGCCGAGGTTCGGCCGCACCGCCGCGATCTCCGTTCCTTCGATCAGCACATCGGCGTCGAGATGTTCTCCGATAGCCGGATCCATCGACAATACGATAGCGTTTCGGATGATGGTCCTGTTCATCTAGACGCTTCCTCTCTACTTCAATCTTATTGTGAGTTCGGCACCGAAGCATCGAATAAGCGAACAATAACGCTTGACTTGTTAGCCAGTCGTGTTTTGTTCATTGGCGCGGTGTCGAACTCATGACGTCGTGACGCTAACAGAAGCCCATGCGCCCTTCAAATCAGCAGCCGTAATGACCCCCATCTGCTGGCGTGATGGCATCGGAGGCGACACGTGCGGCCTCGAAAGCCGCCATCCGACGGCCCAACGCCCCGCCAGGCCAGGAACTGCCATGTCCTATACGATCGAATGCCTGCTCGAATGCGAGAACCATCTGGGTGAGGGACCGGTGTGGGATGTGAAGGAAGGCCGGCTCTACTGGGTGGACGGCACGGGGCGGCGGGTCGGCAAGCCATCGCTCTGGCGCTTCGATCCCCGGACCGCCAAGGTGGAGAACTGGTCGCTGGACCATGATGTCGGCGCGCTGGCCCTCGGGCAACGGCGCGCCGTGCTGGCCCTGGACGATGGCTTCTACTTCTTCGATTTCGACGCGGGCCGGCTGGAACTGATCGGCCTCGTCGATGCCGAGCAGCCCCGCACACGGCTGAACGACGGCAAGTGCGATCGCCGCGGCCGCTTCTTCGCTGGCGGCATGGACGACAAGGAGGAACTCAAGGTTTGCGGCCTGTGGCGGCTCGACCCGGACCTGTCGATCACCAAGGTCGACGACGGCATCATCTGCTCCAACGGGCCCTGCTGGAGCCCGGACGACAAGACCTTCTACTTCGCCGATACGTTCCAGGAGGAGATCTGGGCCTACGACTACGACCTCGCGACGGGCACTCCCTCGAACCGACGGGTATTCGCCAGCACGGCTGCAGACGACGGGGTCGCGGACGGCTCGACGGTCGATGCCGAAGGGTACCTGTGGAACGCCCAGCTCATGTCCGGCGATCTCGTGCGCTACGCACCGAACGGGACGGTCGAGCGCCGCATCACCATGCCGGTCAAGAACATCACCAGCGTGATCTTCGGCGGCCCCGAGCTCGACGACATCTACGTCACCTCAATGGCGCGGGTGAAGCATCCCGCGGTGCACGACCTCTTCGCCGTCGAGGCGCGGCCTCAGTTCGGCGCCGGTCACCTCTTCCGGGTCCGCGGGCTCGGCATCCGCGGCGTACCCGAACCGCGCTTCGACGGTTGAGCGCGGCCGCCGGACTTCAACGCGACGGTGGGAGCAGACGATGGAGATCTACGGGCGCCAGAACGCCACCAATGTCATCCCGGTCCTCTGGACCCTCGACGAACTCGGGCTGCCCTACCACCGGCATGACGCCGGCGGATCGTTCGGCGTCGTCGACACGCCTGCTTTTCGCGCGCTAAACCCGAACGGCCGGGTGCCCGTGATGGACGATGCGGGCTTCGTCCTCTGGGAAAGCAACGCCATCGTGCGCTACCTCGCCGAGACCCACGGCGAGGGCACCCTGCGGTCGCCGGACAATCGCGACCGGGCGCGCGCCGATCAATGGATGGAGTGGTACAAGACCACCTTCTATCCGCCGTTCATCGCCCTCTTCCAGAGCTTCGTCCGCATCGAGCCGGAGGAGCGCGATCCCCAGCGCATCGACGACTTGGCCACCACCGTCGCAGACCTCCTGCAGATCCCCGACGCGGTCCTGCGGGCCCGGCCCTTCCTGGCGGGTGAGCGGTTCAGCATCGGCGACATCCCGCTCGGCGTCGCGATCCATCGCTATATGTCGCTACCGATCGCCCGCCCGCCCCGCGAGGGGATCGACCGCTGGTACGCGCACTTGCGCGAGCGAGCGCCCTACCAATCCCGCGTCATGCGGCCCTTCGGCCTCACGCCGGCGGATTTCAGGGCGCTGGAGCAGGCCGGGCGCGGCGATCGATAGGTCGAGGCTAGCAGAACAACACGCGGGAGGGGCCTGTCACGTTGTTGGACCATGGCCGCACGAGATCCATATTGGCCAGTCTCATACAGCCATGCCGGCCGCACCGCGCCACGTCTCGAACGCCTCGGCCCGGAAATGCCGATGCGTACGGGTTCAACCAGGTGACGGGGGAATGGTGAAAACGTTGTAGGTGGCCGCGTGCATGGAGAGAAAGCGTTGAGCTGAACCGGGCGACTTGAAGCCTTGCTGCTTTCGTTCCCGTCGTCGTACAGGGACGTGCGAACTTTCCGCCCGGTTGTTGGCGCGCTTGCGCTGGATGTGAGTCGCCCTGTTCAGGTTCAGCTCGCGAAGCGTAGCTCCATAGGCCGGGTATTTATCCGTGATCCACGTGTCCGGTGCCGTGCCCTGCTTCTTCAACAGCTTGCGCATGAGCTTCTGAGCCGCTCGCCGGTCCCGTTTGGGCTGGAGCAGCACGTCGAGCACCTCTCCTTCGGCATCCACCGCACGCCAAAGGTACATCTGCCGGCCGCCGATCCGGACAAACATCTCGTCCAGGTGCCAGGAGCTGTGCGGCTTCGGGCGTCGCGTGCGCAATTCACGTGCGATCACCGGGCCGAAGGTGAGGACCCAGCGCCGGATGCTCTCGTACGAGACGACGATGCCGCGCTCGGCCCGGAGTTCCTCGACGTCGCGGAAGCTCAACGTGAAGCGCAGATACATCCAGACCGCACGCTGATGACGTCGCGCGGGAAGCGAAAGCCGGAATAGGAGAACACGGTCATGCGACCCGGCTACGCCACCCGCCGGCTCTCGGCAAGCCAGCGGGCCAGCCGGAACGTGACAAGCCCACCAGGCGGAAGGGTGTCAGTTCGTGGGCCGCCAGGCTGCTGTCGGCCAGGGGCCCAGTCCGGAACACTGCTTCGAATGCGTCTTCGTCCAGGTCGACGAACCGGTCGCTGAGCACGAGGTCGACATCGACGCCCGGATGATCGCGCAGGTAGCGTGTCACTACCGGCATCCGGCTTTCGGAGCCAAACGAGACCGGCGCGTTAAGCCGGAGACGGCCGCGCGGCTCTCCCCTGGTTTCCTCGACGAGTAAGTCGGCCCACGCGGCATCGGCCAACAACAGCTTGCAGCGGTCGTAGAAGGTTCTGCCGATCTCGGGTGAGGCTCTGCCGCCGGGCTGTCCGGTTGAGCAAGCGCGTCCCGAGCCGGGCCTCCAGATAGCCCACATGCTTGGCCACAAAACTTGGTAGACATGAACTCAATTTGGCGCAGATTACATTACAAGAGGACGAATCACTGAAGGTCGAATTTTAAATTAATTGACACGGCCTTTGAATGAGCAAAGCCTCGGTTTGCTGGATGTGGCTTGGCCTCGACGGCAGGACACCTTCGACCCGGAGGTTCGCGATGAGTCCACCCACGCATCCGGCTGCCATTATCCCTCGAGCCTGCTAGTCTTACTGCGTCACAAACGTTGGGGGTGAGCTGGTCGCGTGTCGTAGCACATGGCAGCATGGACATCGATCGAGGCTCTTGGCGAGAGCAACGGTCAGCCTGCGGCGCATGGTGGCGATGGAGTTGGGCACGTGGCGCTCCGGTCGGGTGGGCGGGGCTGTCGGGTCGTCCACGACGGGGAACGGCAGCTTTCGCCCCGTGCAGGGCGGTGCGAGGGCCTGAGGGGGGAAACGCTTCGCGTTCGGAGATCAGGAAGCCGTAGGCCGCAATGCAAAGCGTGGCGTGATGGTGGAAGCCGCGCCATCCGCGCCCCTCGTAGTGCCCAAGACCGACTTCCTGTTTGAGTTCCTGGTAGTCCCGTTCGATGCGCCATCGCAGTTTCGCGGTGTCGACGAGGTCCACGAACGCGATGTTTTCGGGTAAGGTGCTGAGCCAATATTTGGTGGGTTGGCCCCCACCTTCCGGCCATTCGATCAGCAGCCACTCTTCTGGTCTATTCTCCTTGAGCTTCTCGTCGCGATGCGCGGGCCGCACGCGCAATCGCGCATAGCGTGATGTGAGCAGGTCGGCCGATCCTTCGCGCCAAGTGACGGCTTCCCAAGCCGACTCGGGCAGGCTCAGGGCCACATCCTTGACCTTGACGGGCGGAGCGAGCCAGAGGCTCCGCTCTGCGCAGCAGAGTGGAGTGGCGAGTGGAGGGTGATGCTCGGCATCGCGGCGCATCCGGCTCGTCGGTC
>JAABUQ010002270.1_pt1 | contig 38609 bp, 37 predicted proteins | sample 5560001 | NCBI WGS metagenome assembly JAABUQ01 (sample SAMN10711888, study PRJNA513371) | rock metagenome | isolation source: Antarctica rocks | place: Antarctica: Victoria Land, Finger Mt nord | collected 2015-12-18 | reverse complement strand
AACAGCGCCATTCGGTCACCAGCGCCTCTGCGATGCATCCGCAATTTCCGCCCAGGCAGCCGGAGGTGAGGAGTCGGAGTGTGGGGAACGGGGATCCGGGGTGGTGGGGGGAGAGGGAGGGGAGGAGGGCGAGGTTGAGGAGGGAGGTGGAGGAGATGAGGGAGGTGTTGAGGAGGAAGGAGAGGGAGATTGAGGAGTTGGATGGGGAGGGGTGAGGGGCCTGGAAGGGGGGGGGGCTATTTTGCTGGTTATGGGCAGCGGGTTTGGAGGCGTGTTTGTTAGGAGGTTGGGGACTTTGGGGATGGACGATACCAAGCGCTTCTCGGTTGATGGTGATCGTGTTCTGTGGTAGATACGTGTAGGGTAGCTATGCTGCTTTGAAAGCCTATCTATCGCAATACACGTCGCTTTGAGAATATCGCTGATATAGAATCAGGCTGTCAAAGACTCTTTCATGCCAGGCATGAGACAGGCTGTTATCGCTTGACGACATGATTGCCCTCATGTTGTATCCGTCGGCGATTCGCTGAAAGCGTGTCTTGCACCGCATAAAACTCTCATCAGATCCAGGCATAACAGCTTCATGCCGCCGCTGCATCCTTCTCGCGGTGCAGTACGAAATCTTCAGAAGACCTTGCATTGCGCAAGAATGAGCTCCTGCGTAGTTGCCGCGCAGTCGATGATTGTGAAATGCAAGACCACAACTTCGGTAAGTGGCCAAACCTCTGCCTTGGTGGGCATCTTAACGATACCTCAATTTTGCAGCTGTCTTTTGCGATTTCTCTAGTCCCACTCTCTTCACGGAGCCGCCTCGGTGTATCACCTAGTATGCATGGCTATGTATTCCGCTGAATGCGTTTCTCCATTTCAATACCAGATCTTAATCAGCTCCTCACTGACCGCACTCGGCGTATGTACCCCCGTCTCCGTGACCAATGCCGTGATCAATTCCGGCGGCGTGTAATCCACCCCTCCAGCTGCCTTCCTCCCCTCTACCACATCTCCCCCCTCCCCGCCTTCGTTAAACCTCAACACATCCCCACCCACATCCTCCTGACAGAGAGGAAACACCCTCACAAACTTAAAGCTCTCAGCGCAGACATACACCGGCTTCCCTGCCGCTTTCGCCAGCACACCCAGCTGATACGTCCCCGTCCCTGAGATGATGCCGCCGTTCTCGACCACGGATTCTGCGCCCAGGAGGACGAGTGTGCAGCGCGGGAGGGCGTGCGCGACTGCATTGGGGGGTATCACCGCGATGGGGAGGTCCGAGGAGGCGGGCGGGAGGGTTGATGGTAATGGTGCTGAGGGTGAGTCGGAGACGTAAACGAGCTTGAAGCGCGTTCTGGCTTTGAGGGCTGCTGAAAGAACGGCGCCTACGACGCGCGAAGAGCCGGAGGTGAGGACGACGCTGTCGTCGCGGATGAAGCGCCGTGCTAGCGCTGCGATGTGCGTTCGTGCTTCTTTCGCTCGGGCTACGAAGAGGCGACCGTTGCTTATGAGGTGGGTTCGTATTGCTTGGAAGTCATTCCCGCTTGTAGGGTTGGCGCCTCCATTTTTGTTTTGGGGCGGTTGTAGCGTGGAGATGAGGTAGCGCTGGAAGAGATCGGTGCCGGCGGAGAGGGCTATAGGGCTGACGACAGAGGATTTGAGGGTGCGGGTGTTGGAGGCGAGGAGGGAGAGGGTTTCGGAGATTGTGGAGGGGGGGAAGTGGGAGAGGAGGAGGATGAGGGATTCGATTGCGGCGATGGGTGGGGTGAGGAGGGGGTCGGTGGTGAGGAGCTGGTTGTAGGTGGAGACAATGCTATGGGGTGTTAGTAGGTGGGATTTCAATGGGCGCGGAAGGAGGAGATACGGACTCGAAGGGGGTTTGGGAGGATTCATGGTGGGATTTGGGGGGTTTGGGAGGGAGGAGGTTCTGGGCTGTTCGAGGCGGATGAAGTCAGCTTCTGACTTTGATAAGTCATAGTTGGACGACTGGCCATGTGAGGCTACCTCGGTCATTGTGGTTTACTGCAATTATCAATAAGCATGCTTCTCGAGGAGCCTCTAGGCAGTGGGCACCGCCGAACGCGTCACCTGGAGCAAGGTTGGAATAGGCTCTCGGGCCGACACCTGGAGCCCCCTAGGCGCCGATAAGATAAGCCTTTTCTTAATGACAAGGGCTCGAGGCGTGAGACAGAAGGATATTACACATTTGCACCAACACCCACCCTATCGACGTTGAAATCTAAAGCATGCCCAAGCTAATGTGCAGACTTCGGTGGCGGAAGGGTTTACCTCTCGGTCTCTCTGTTTCATTGGAAGCATCCTGCTTCCTCGATCTGCCGTCGGAAATCCGAATCAAGATATACCATTACAGTCTTGTTGCATCAGAGCCTCTCACAATCTGGTCTGGATCGCAAGACGCTGACACCACAGAGCTTCCCGAAAGTATACGACTCACTTCCCACGAAACAGTGAAGATCGATGTCAGTTTTTCCAAATACTTGGCCCTAGGTCTCCTCTGTTGCAATCGACAAGTCTCCAGTGAGGCCGCTGGCATCCTTTATCAAGGGAACACCTTTCGATTCTTGGGTACGAACAATTGGAACCCTCTTTACGGATTCCTTCAAATAATCGGTGAAGAGAACAGACACAGTCTGCGAAGCCTGGAGATGGCGATGCCCAAGCCGAAGCAAGTATGGCAGCACGCCGATGGCACCTGCACGTCTCGCATAGAATGGTGGCGCTTGTGCGAGGTGATCCCTCGGCCTATGCGTTTTCAAAGCTCCTCGACGCTGTTTGAGGAAGGCTTTGTGGACCACTTGGACCCGGCGGTCGAAGCTTGCTTTCGTATACTTGGCAGGAGCAAATCGACACTGACGTTGAGGCTGATTCTGGAAAAACACCTTCTTCCGGGAGTGGAATTGATCTTCGATGAGCAGCATCCGAAGGCCTATTTATTCGAGCTAGATTTGCCGGTCTTGATTGAAACTTGTAGACGAGATTTGACCTCGAATACTGACGCTGCAGGCCGAGTCGATGTACTATGGCAAGGAGAGTGTCTGAAAGATAAGTTCGACGAGCAGATAGAGCTCATTCGGGACCAAGGATGGCTGGTGGTGAACACGGCAAAAGGGTCTATTAACATGGAGGTCACCAGAAAGCTTACCGTACTTTTTACACTTCGTAGAAGATAGCTGTACGTGAATCTACTCGCTCGTGACACTGCTTGCTAACTTTACAATTTGGGTTGATCTAGTCAATCTATCTGATGTCTTTGGCCCCTGAGGAATCGAGGCGTGACAGAATCTGACTTCTACACGATAATGCGTTGGACGCTTCAGCCGATTCGGGTCCACGGGCAAAGCGTCATCGAATCGTTCCGGGTTAGATTGGGCGTGGAGTTCGGTCTTTGGGCTCGCTGAAATGTGCGCTCCAGTAATACCGGTTTGAGTGGAACAACCTAAATAATGTCCTCATTTTTAGAATCATATACAAACTCACACAGTCACTGCATTGTTCTCTCGGTGCGATCATAAGAATCAAATTTCGTATATGGAAGCTTTCTGCTCAGATAGAAAATTCATTAGTTCTACGTACTCTGCGCTAGATGCTCCTAGAGTCCTAGGGCTTGTAGTCTTCCTCATCGCTGTTCTCCACGATTGTCCAGGTCCTTGACTTCTCCTGCGATTCGATTCTCTTTCGAGAGAAATATTGGCTATACCTGCTCCGGTAATAAGAGCAATTCCCTAGTGCATCACGTTCCAGTGCTTCTTGGCGCAGTTCCCAATAACGGGAACTATATGTCATTTGCTCGATCCACCTGACAACTAACTCATTATCGTGGGTACGGTAATCTTCCAATATATAGTCCTGCGCAGTCTTGCGATTGAGGTCGACAGTACCAGTTCTCACACCAGCTGCTTTCAGGATATCCGCGACCTTCGCCTTCGGTTCTTCGACCAAAGCATGGTAGTGAAGTGCTGTCCGACTGAAACGATCCTGAGCATTGACCTGGCTACCACGTTTAATGGCCAACGCAGTACACGCAGCCCAATTGACACCAAAGTGCAGTGTCGTAGCCTGATAATCGTCCGTGATATCGAGTCTGGCGCCCCGGAGCAACAAGGCTTCCATTGCATCGGAAAAGCCTGCTGCCGCGGCATAGTGAAGTGGTGTTCTTCCGTTATGGTCTGGCGCATTCACATCAACTTGATCTGTGTTCTCCAGTATTTTCACTAATCTTGACGCGCTGCAGACTGCGAGATGTAGTATACTTTCTCCCTCGGGCGTTCGCTCCGCTACATTGACACCCCGATCGAAGAGTATCTCTAAGATGATGTACGACCCCCAAGGTTCCTCGTACAACCATTCTTTGAACGGCTTGTACTCCGCAAGGTCTTCCGCCCGAGGCGCCTTCTCGAACCACAGGGTGAGCTCTTCCAAGAACGAACGCTCGGGCGCCATGGGCTCTTCGAAAGGATATGAACGTCTCCCAGCCTTAGTGTATCTATCTTTGTTACCCTGAAAAAGGCGAATGCAGCCCAACCGTTCCTTATATACTTCCAGAGAACTGGCGGCTATTTGTAGAAGACTTCTTCCGGACAAGTCTCTGGTGTCCACGGAAGCGTTCGCATTCAACAACAGCTCGACAGCATCGGGTCTACCATGTCTGACCGCTGCGAATAGAGGTGTCTGCCCATGCTCGTCCTTACATTCGACATCGGCTCCAAGCTCCAAGGTAAATTTGATAGCCGAGGTTTTGCCCAAGAAGGCAGCTTGGCGCAAAATCTCCTGCAATCGTGTCTTACGGTCAGCAGTGTCATGTGCGTGCGCCAAGATCGATCGGATTGCAGCCTCGTTCTCGGTAAATGCAGCACAGTACATCACGCTGGGCTCGCTGATCGCCCCCTGGTCGAGTAGAGTCTCCACTATCGTATCGTGTCCAAGAGCTATGGCCTCGTACAAATGAGCGTGCTTTGTATTAGCACCTGCGGCCAGTAAACTACGAGCCAAGCTCGCGTTTCCAGATCCGATCGCCCGGTGCAAGGGAGTCATCACTGAACGTCCATAATGCTTGTTGATATCAAATCCATTGGTCGTAGCGAACAAGACCGCTGTAATTTCTTCTAAAGCAAAGAAGCTAGCAATCCAAAACGGTAGGTTTCTTGTAATTGTATTGACGCTGGCTTCAGATTTTGGCCAGCAATACAGCAGATCGTCGTCCATGGCTTGCGCTGCACTCTTCAGCAGCATGGACTCGCCCAGGAATGCCAAGATCTCCTTCTGACAAGAGTGTTCCACGTCTCCCTGTGCATGCCGGCCCCAATGGTTAGCGGCATAGTGCAGGAATGGGAACCTCTCAAGACGTCCTTGTAGAAATCTTTTCTTAGCAATTCGTTTTCCTTTGACTGCGCTCTTGTCTCCTGTGGAGTGAAAGTAATAAAACTCACACGGTCCTTGTTGGAACTCGCTAAGCGAGAGATACGTCAGGCATGTGCGCAGCGTCTCTCCTTGACTGTTAGGAAAAAGAGTCGAACGATGGTCATCGAAATACCTTTGGGCCGTGTAATGGACAAGGCCGATATTGCGTGTCTTTTGCTCGATCGAGACCAGTCCATGGCAACAGGGTTCTAGAAGGTCTTCAGCATCAAGGCGCTCAGGGTCGAGAGCTGCCTCGCCTGGTCTGACTGCTAGAGCATGGCGGAGCTCCTGCACGGTCAGTGGGCGAACAACCTGTGAAAGGAGGTCTAGAATCCGCTGTGCAAGCCTCTTATGGTCGGGGTTTTGCTGTGCTATCCGAACCCAGTCTGCTCGTACTGTTCGCTAATACTTGATGGTAAGCGGCTGACAGCATCTAATAGGTCCCGAATGTTGGCCTTGCTCCTTAGGGACTGAACGAAGAGGCGCACAAGGAGGAACCTACTCAAAGTCAGCACTGTGCAACCTGCGTTTGGTGGTATGCCATCGCGAGACTAACAAGCCGCTTGCCTTCGTGCTGATGCCGTCTATGAGATGTTTTCTTTGCGCATCGTCGGCTCTGATTTGCGAAGATAAGTCGTTGCTACTACAGAGGCCGCGTGAGACGGCATCATCAACAAATGCTTTTATGTCACTCAATTTCGCGGTGAACCTGACAACGGCCGATTTTGCGAAAGGACAATGGCTCAAGCGAGATGTCACGAGAAGATGTACCTTCGACATTTCTTCCGTTTCGGACCACTTCAGTAGGCTTTCAAGGTCCTCAATGAATGCTCTTCGATGGTTGAGGTCATCATCGAGCTCGTCTAAAGCGTCGACAATTATGTAGACAGATGAGAGAGTCCGAATCTGGCGCCGGACTAGCGAGTACACTTCATCATGTGTTGGCATTGTCCGGAACTTGGCGTGGGAATCATAACTGTGCTCGATCTCCTCGCCAAGTGGCTGGTCCAGGACCAATTGGTCCCAGATGCTCGCAAGCAGATCACGTGGTGTCATCAGCTCCTGCCTCTTCCATTCGCAGTAGATCGCTGCTACTCCAACGCCGTAGATTGCCGAGGATTTCTGGCGTAGGTGATTGATCACGATGGAAGCCAGCACTGTCTTTCCAGAGCCAGGGTCCCCATGGCACCACAGTACTTTTGGCGTGCCCTCCAGCCAATTTTTGAATTCCTCCGATTCTAAAAACCACTGCCCAGTACCCTCATGATGGTCGGCATAGACGTTCTCTTGCTTTTGCCAGGATTCCAGAGGGCATAGCCAAGATTTGATCTTACGACGTTTGGTGTCCGGATCTGTCAGACACGTTAGCATTGGATCTGACGCTTCAGCGTTGCTCCAACCTTACCGCCTATAATGTTGGCTTGGCCGGCTGTCAGCCCTCCGTAATTGTTTCCCGTGATCTTTGTAACTGAAGACTTGTTCGCCATGGGTCATCTGCCCTTGTAGAGACCTATTGATAGGCTTAGATGTTACTAAAGAATTAGGTATCTGTTCTAGCAACAAGGCAGTAAGGAAGTCTTTGACTACGAAGTCTTTGGCCAGCCGGAGCTGTTCACCATGATGGGTTTGCTTTCATAACGAGCTCGTGCATGGAGCCCTTCAATGACGCGGACTTCCAGTGCTGCTGGGCCTGCTAAAGCAGGTTTTACCGTAAGAACGCAGTCTGGAAGCGGCGTTCCGTCGGGTCGTAGCTTGCGATCCAAATTGATCGCCTGCATCGTATCGAATTGGCGCTTGAGCCTATCAACAGAACAACACACTCGCTCGATGCTGTGGATGGGGTTGCAGGCACAAGGACTAACACATCGATACCATGTCGATTGATAGCCGCTCGGGTATCCCATGTATCGCCTTCAATAGGTGCTCATGTAGATTGTAAGCCCCTGATACTATCAAGATTTTTCCTCTATCGAAGTCTCTGCTGGATATCCTGAGCTATTGCACGCTATTCGTCGGCCGCCTGCTATTTGGCCATGGGTCCTCAGCGGACAATTAATCCGATATCTTGTTGTCAACGCCATTTGCTAGTTGCTCGTTTGCTTGAAACCTTGGCCCGGCCTCTGAAACAAGTACCCCCCAGCTGCATGGCATTAGCTGTCGGCGGCGCAATGCAGTACTGTGTACGAAGCCATGCATGTGCGAGCTGGCACATCAGTAGTAAATTTGTGCTAAGCAAAACTTTGTTACACAGAATGATCAGCTTGATAATGATGAACCTGACGTTCTGTACATCTAGTTATCGGGAGCGATAAGAGATAGCTGCTCGCTCTGGGATCCTAGTTGTGTTATTTTTTCTCTCTGAAATGACCATTCTAGCTCGGCAATCGAAGGCTCATTCCATAAAGCCTCTAGCCGAAGCCTCTCTGCACCTATCCTCAAAATGGGAGGTCTCCTGAGCTGAAAGTCCCATTCTGCTGTAGAAGCTAGGTCAGGTTAGACAGAATTCATTGACCTGGCGAGCTGCACGTGGCCTTGTGCCACCATCTAGGAGACCTGCTATCCGGCGAAACGTACCTGATTGTGGGAGGTGACGATGTTGTAGGCTGCATGTCGCCTTCTTGCAGCGATAGAAGAGCCTGTGACAATCAAAGTCCGGGTTTTCCTGGCCACGGGCTCCACAAAAGAAAGCAGGCCTGGCCTCTTCGGCCATTTACAGGCAGTGCGCGTCCATCTCAGATCTCTCCCAACTCGATTCTACTGAGCAAAATGGCAGGAGCGCAATCAGATGAGGTTGGCGTGACTGAATTGCACGCTCCTAACAACCCTGCCGTCGACATCTGCTTTGTACATGGTCTCGGTGGTGGATCACTATCAACCTGGACTTCGGGGGAAATCTGCTGGCCTCGTGACTTGCTCAAAGACGATATCCCTGATGCTCGCATCCTTGCATTCGGCTATGAGTCAAAGGTCGCCCAGCTTCAGTCGAAGGTCTCCCATAACTCATTCGAGCAGCATGCTGTCAACTTGTCAGGGAACCTTGGTAGATCCAGGATTGGTGAAACCGCAGTAAGGATTCCCAAATGGCTACTGAACCCTCGGGTGGCCCTGTTGAATCTAATCTTGGTGGTACAGAAGAAGCGTCCGCTCATATTCGTAGCGCATAGCCTTGGTGGTTTAATCTGCGTGAAGGTATTGTAGCCTCACGCTGCCGAATGCATCAGCTGAGGTTCGCCAGGCTCTATTGATGGCCCACAATAGCTCCGAGGGCCCGGAAAAAGCGGTGGAAGAATCAACTAGGCGCATTGCCTTCTTCGGTACACCGTTCAGTGGATCTGTGAAGGCCAAGTGGGGGGATGTCGTAAGGAAGGTTTTCGGTCTTTGGAATGAGACAAATCATGAGCTGCTCCGCGATCTCCAGGAGGACTGCTCTAAATTAGCAAACCTGCGCGACGAATTTTCGGGATGGCTTCGTCAGCGAGAAGTTGATGAAGAAACAAAGGTTAAGATCATCTGCTACGCGGAAGAAAAGTCGACGGGCTCTGTCGGTAAGGTGAGGAAAACCATCATCATGCAATCCTCAATCCTGCTAAATAGTCACAAGATCGTGCCTGAAGACTCAGCTCACGTTCAAGGCCATAAATTCGAGACCATTAACGCCAACCACAAGGAAATGTGCAAATTTTCGAGCAAGGACGATCCGAACTACAAGATCGTATTGCAGCTCCTCAAGCAGTGGTTGCAGGAAGTAAAAGAAGCTTCGAGTGATAAGAAGCTTGATAACGTGAGCAGTGCAAACAATACCAGAAACGACATGAGACATTGACGAAAATTTAGACAGCAACCAACAACGTTTCTGCCACATTCGCGGGCGGAACCAATCAGGGGATGAATGCTGCACAGCTGAACATGACGAGTTCCCCAAGCATGACTTGGAATAACGATGTAAGTAAGATGGACCCTTGCAATGATGCTTACTGATCGGCATTAGAGAGGAGGCTCTCGATAAGGAATAGAGATGGGCCGCGAGAGGTCAGTTGTTCTGGATTTGGAGTCGTAGTGATGCTTTGAGCGGTATGTGAGCTGGAGCTGAGACAGTAGGAGCACTCAGGCCAGGGTTTCTTAGAAATCACAGAACGACGGTTTGATTGTTTGCCCATGGGCCTACCTTGATCCATGGCGCCCAATGTAAAGTCATGTAAATGTTGAACCATTATAAATTTCACGTGTCTGAAAAACCTACCGTTTACCAAGCCCTGGATTCCGGCCCAAGGAGGACGTCCAAAGAGGTGCTGTCGTAGAGTAGTATATCTGAGTTCAATTTGAACCTATGCGTGCCCGAGGCTTTCGAAAGCAGGAGGGTCATACGGTGAACTGTCGAGACAAGAATCCAAGGCTCTGATTTGCCTGAAATGAAATCAAGACGTCTGTGCCAAGTGATACTAAACCCCTTCGGGAGATCCGTAGCAATAAGGAACGTCGCTGAGAAGAAAAGTCGTGCTTGAGCACTAATTTCCATGACGGTCCCCATCGAGAGCCCATTTCTCATGTCCATCTTGCAATGGTGATGTGCTGGTGTCTCTGTCCCAGCGTCCGTCAGTCCGTCCGCTAAGCCGTGAAAGCCTCGATGTCCCGATCCTCGCTCCCTCCTGATGCCATTCAAAGGATTCTCTTCGTATCCTCCTCCGTTCACGTCTACCAGATACCTCCCTTGACCTCCACAAAAGGCTATCTCGCCACCTCCTGGACCGCCGACAACAATGCCCGCCAAATCTTCACTGCCCGCCTGCGTGTCCTCGAGACCGCCATTCCCCTCCCGGATGGCTCCAACGAATCGCTCAGCACCGAGGTTTTGCTTGAGGATCCTTCCACGGGTGACCTTTTTGCTGCAGCGCCTTATAAGGAGCCGTCTGCTGTAGAGGCAGCGCTGGATAGCTCGCGGTTTTTTGCAGTGAGGGTGCAAGGCGAAGGTGGGAGGAAGGCGGTGTTGGGGGTGGGGTTCGAGGAGAGGAGCGAGGCGATGGACTTTGGCATTGCGTTGCAGGAGGCGAGGAAGGCGTGGGAGGTGAAGGTCGGAGGCGGTAAAGGGGCGGACAAAATTAGTGGGAAAACGGAGACCGTAAAGAGGGACTTGAGTCTAAAGGAAGGTGAGATGATTCGGATCGATCTTGCCGGAAAGGTAGGACGGAGAGAGAATACGGAGGAGGGCGATGAAGGGGAAGAGAGTCGGGCGTTGTTCTCAGTCGCACCGCTACCACCGCCGTACACCGAGAAGGGAGGTGGTGGGATGCCATTCTTGCCGCCTCCGCCGAATGCGCAGGATGCGAAGAAGGAGAGGAGGCGAAGTAGACAGGATGTGGAACCTGTAGGTAAAACAGCCGCAGAATTGGGCTTCGACGATGGAGAGTTTGGAGAATTTCAGTGAAGTACACTCTCGATTTTCTTATGTGCTATTGTGGAAGGAGTGGCCCCAGGACGTGCACGGACTTGATATTGCCTTTTTTGAAATCCACATGGTCAAAATTCCAAGTTAAATACAGAAACCGTTCCTATACAACCTAACTGCGGGAATGGCTTAGTGGTTCGCCCACGGCCCTCCCAAAAACCCCAATGAAGCCTGAACTCTGGCCCCTGCACCGCTGACACATGTGTATACCAGGAGGGGTTTGGTAACGGCCCTATGGGTCGTGAGCTTTTTGCTGGTCCGAGGTTCAAATCCGCTTGGTTGCTGTTGCTTTTTTGGAATTTACGTTCTCGGTTTGTTTTTATTTCCCCTTTAGCGCGATCATGACCAACGACTCAGGCGCGATACTTCCGGATCAAAGGTTACATTGATGATGTGGCACAGTCACAAGTTCTGATGTTGAGGCAACTACTGCCCTTCATCCCCTTTTGGCTCTTTTTCACATAAATTCTTCATCTCAGTTGCGCAAAAGCTACAGATATAAGGCAGGTCAGCGAATCGTTAGTAGAAGCAGGAGACGGTTGCTTTTTGCTACTTCCAAGCGCACTTTTTACACATTTACAACCCTCTACGCCGTAAGGTACTCCAGGGACAGGCCTCAGGTCTTGCAAACAGAGAGAGAAGGCTCGATAGACCTCCCAGAGTATCAGACGCATAGGCTGGGAATCTCCATTTCCATAATTCAAACCCCTTTCCTGAGAGCAATATCTCTGAACCAATTCCATGAGTTTGTTAATCGATGAGGATAATATTACTTTTATTGCCAATTTCGTTGGACATCCGTGAGCTGACTAAAGTACGAGTGGAAGGTTGGAAGGAGGTTTTGGGATCCATGCTAAAGGGGAGCTCGAAATAGCAAGAATGCAGCGTCGCTCTTGCTTTATGACGCCACCCCTTCACAGAGATCAATGCCCTAATATTCCAGGATAGCAAAGCATAATTTACTTACATCGCACTTGGTATCCTTGTCGCCAGGTTACAAGATCAGCAGTAGTAAACCCAACTTCATTCTATTGCTTCGATCACTCAACGACTATTGAATACCCAATGGATCACTACGGGCCAGCTTGTCGAACAAATACAGCATTGGGTTTGATGATTGGACTTAGTTGATTTCGCGGTAGTCTAATTTCTACACTACTGACTACTCTAAAGCAGGCTCCCTCTTCATCTGCTGACATTGCTCACGGATGAGCATGTCCCCCAAGATTACCATCTGGACAAAGAACTGCTTGTTGCGAGATCAGCATAATGCACCTCGCCGATACGTAGATTGAAGCTCTAGATGGAGGATCGTTGAGCGATTCGGGTAATGTCAACTGAACTCTGAAAACCTTCACGCAACCGAACATGCAAAGTGGGTATCTCTAAGACCAAATGCTGAACACGCTGATGGGGTATCTCTGAAAATCAAACGCTTGAAAACCCAGACCAACCCCGAGACTCATCGCTTTCTCCACCGCCCTCCCATCCCCAGTTCCATTCCCCATATCAGTAATGTAGATGACGGGCATTACCGCAACAGGGCATGTACCCCATGCAGCTCTTGCCCGCCAAATCCAAACCTGACCATGAGCTATCAATAGACGCTGGACATTGCCGCGGAAAGGTGTGATCCAACGCAGCTCTTGCCAAGCCAATCCTCCAAACCACTCCTTCCAAACCAAATTCCCTATCCACCTGCTTTCGAGACCAAGACTCAGCAAACGCCGGACACTACCGCGAGAAGGGGTACACCCCGTGCAGCTCTTGTCCAGCCAAGCCCCCAGACCACTCCTCGCTTCAATCCAAACCCCCTTCCTCTCCGCCTCCCCCTGCAAATCTCAACCACGTCCCACAAATCGCGACCAAGCCCAATTCCCAATCTTCCACCCGGTCTTCGCCGCTTTATACGGCGTCTTCGCAACCTCAACTCCCGCATGGACCGGCATCATCCCCACCTGCACGGCTGCCTTTGCGACTTTGATACCTTGCTTGCCGACGTAGATAGTCGACTTGCCGAAGTAGAACTCGTTGAAATCTGGACGGTTGGGGATGAGGTCCAGATCTTCGGGAATGTCAAGCTTGACTTTGTCAGGTACGACCTCTTCGGTCACTGCAGGCTCGACGGGTGTGCTCTTATGGAGGATGTTGGTGGCGCGCTTGAGGGTTCGCGCAAAGAGCATGAGGATGTTGAACCAGCGCGGGCGTGGTTCGTAGAGGACGACTTGCTTGGAGTCGTCTTCGCTTGATGGTTGCTGTGGTATGTCATCCGAAGACGATGGTAGAGGAAACACATCGCCGGATCCCGAAGGAGTATTCTCATTTCTGTCATTCTTGGTCTCTGCAGCCGGCGTAGGGTCATTGGACACTACTGTGGACGTATTCTGTGCCTCAGTTGGTTCTTGCGAGGTCGAGGCATTCTGCGACAGGAAGGGAAAGACATGTGAGAGGGGAACCGCTGATGTCTCTTGGCCAGAGTCCTCGTGCTTGTCGATCTCACAGAAGAACATGGGCGACTCATCATCGTGTGTCGTAGACTGTAAAGAAACTGAGTCCTCCTGGATATTGTCCGAAGATGACAGCAGGAGCAGGTTATCAGGATTTGAAGGGGTATCTTTTGTGGCATTCTCGAAAATCGTAGTAGGCGATGCGTGGTGAGGCTCTACCGTCGGCGCTCCAGAGGAGTCTGGCTTGAGCAAGTCGTTCGTGGCCAAGAATGGGAAGACATGTGACAGAGGTACCGCTAACGTCTCCGCAACAGAGATCTGATTGATATCGACCTCAGCAGATGACTCTTCAGACTCGTTACTATCGAACCGGATAGTTGCTTCTTCGCCTAATGATGATTGCGGTAGCTCCTTGGAAGTCGGCGGCAAGAGCACATTATCAGACTTAAGAGAGGTATCTAGCGTGCTTACCGTGAGATCTCCAGTAGGCGTGGGATCGTTGGAGATTGTTGCTGAAGTATTGTGTACCTCGAGTGAATCAGGTACGGACGAGGCATCCTTCAGTAGGAATGGGAAGATATGGGAGAGGAGTGACGAAGGCGTCTCTGCATCCGGAATCTGATGGTCATAAAGCTCAGTGAGCGACGCCTCCGACTCCTCATCGTCAGCTACAGGCTGTATGAAAGTTGCATCTTCCCGACTCTTTTGTGAGAACGACGGCACGGGCATGTTGTCACAATCCGGCGAGGTATCCACACCAGCAACGTCGGTGATCATGACAAGCGCAGCCTCGCTAGGCACCTTCGCCGAGTCAGTATGTAAGAACACCTCAGCTGCCTCTGGCGAGAGCGAGGCATCCTTCAGCAAGAATGGGAAGACGTGCGGAAGAGGTGTCGCAAGCGTCTCTGCATCAGAAATCTGATTACGTTCAATCTCAGCGGATAACGTGCTAGACCCATCACTATTCAGCATCGGCGGCTGAGTGTCATGATATTTTTGAGCCTGCGATGTCGTTAAATCGTTTTCATATGGGGACTTCAAGGTGGCACGCACGTTGTGGATTGGCGCTTCTTGGAAGACGATTTCCGGTAAGGCCTGATCCTCGTCTTCTTCCTCTATGACTGTCTCCAGCTGGCCACCACCTGATGATTCGAAGATCACATCGGTGGCGAGTGGAAGTGCTGCAGGTTCCATGGCCTTAGTGTCGTCGATACGATGGTCGTTGTAGTCCGTGCCGAGATCTGAGTCGTAACCCTGATCAATATCTATTTCGGTCGAAGCCTCAGAGGGCGATTGCTCCTCGTCGGTGATAAGGCGGTGCTTGAACATGGCGGGGGTGTCCGTAGGGTTCATAAACTTGTTACGGATTCGATCGGGGCTATCCGACCACTCAGCTAACCACTCCGCCTTTCGGACCGCCGCTAAAGCATTGGCTTCCTGCTCAGACATGTCTTGTTCTTCGGAGACCAATAACCCTTCGTTGCTTGCATCGGCATAGTTCGACGCTTCGTCCCGAATATGGCTACCGTCAGGATCATTGCCGTAGAAGTCATGATTGTCAGCCTTGATCTCCTCTTCTGAAAGATCACAGTCCCCAGTGAAAGCACACTCAGCTGCCTCGGTGGCTTCTGGTAATCCGGTAGAAGCTAGGATTTCTGCAGCCTTCTTGATGTCATAGGCAATTCTCAACGGCCCGAGCGTTGACGGGATGTAGTGAGGGAGCTTCCGAAGTTCCGTGATTGGTTTCGGTTTCCAAGTAACCGTAATACCTCCATCGCCCATGTGGTATGGCTTGACCACCTCGTACTTCTCATTCTCCGACCAGTGGCACCAGTGCTGAAGTTCGATACTCAATCTCGGTACATTCTCGTCTTCATCATAGAAATCATACCCCCAAGTACCATATTTATCGTAAACTTTATCAACATAGCCGATAACAGCATCCCGCAGCGCTGTACCCTGAAGCATGAGAAGCTCAACCGGGCCAGAGTACGAATACGGATCGATATATTTCCAGGCCTGTCCGATCAAAACCGCTTTGGTAGAAGAAGCCCATGGGAGGCCTTGCTTCTCATTAAGTAGTCGAGTATGCGTTAGCGCGGCCCACAGAGATACTTCTGGCGGTGTAGCTGACTTGGTCTTAACCTTCTCGTACAGGAAGTTCAAGTGATGAAAGTCAAGTAAAGAATTTTGCGCGGCTGCCTTTCGGATCGACAACACGGGGACAGAGTGCTTTGCGCCGATAAGATCCTCCGCCTTGCCCAATTCGATGGTTTGGGTTGCGCTCGCAGACCCGCTTGAGAAGAATCGTTGAAACCAGGCTAGTGACCGATCAGCCTCTTGCAAGATCCTAACCTGCGCAAAGCTTGGTTGTCGCAAGTGCTGCATCGCAAAGTGCATATTGGAGTAGTCAAAATTACCCTGTGGATTGCCTTCCTCGAAAAACTTCCTCGCCTTGGCACGCACGGGCTCATCTTCCACTGAGTCCGCCCAATTCTCGAACTCGCCACCGAAAAAAGCATTTATCTTATCCTGGATCGACTCCTTTGACGGCGGATTAGCAGTCTCGGTCGTGTCGACGTTCAGCGGCGCATGCTGAGTGCTGGAAGCCATATTCGTGGGACCTGGGCATATTGCAATGCTGGGCTGGTTGACGGACACGGCAGCTTGAGAGGCAGGACCCTCTACTTTTGACTCCTTAGCAGTGATGTTCTGCATAGCTAGCACAGTCAGAGCCGTTACTGTAGTCGAGGCGGTCATCGCGGTGGATGACTGTTCGCCCTCTGGCACGATTGGGTCCTCCAGGATGGGCCCATGTGATTGGCCATCACCTTCGAGAGTAACTCCAGTCTCGGCCTTTTGCTCGTCCAGCTCGGGTTGAGTGCTGGTATCTGGAGCATCCGTTGCCTGATCCGCGGTCGCTTGCTGTGCTGCTGCGGTCGCCAGAGCCCGTCGCTTTCTCCCCTGACGCCGCCGCTTCTTCTGCGACTTCGATAAATTCTCCTTCTCCGGTTCTGCCTGTTCACAAGTAGGTGATGAGTCATCTAATTTGACTCCTTTGAATTGTACCTGCTCCGAGCCCGCCAGTAACGGCTCGGTAGTGGCAACATAAGGCTCTTCGACCCGAACGTGGGGTTGAGGATATGCCCGCGAGGGGTCAGCAGTCTTGGAAATCGCCGCTTCTGCCATCTCAGACCCGATTGTGGTAATCGACACATTGCCGTCGGATGGCTGCCGAGAATGAATTTGCTCAGCGGAAGACTCCACAGTCGTGGTTGAAGCATTCCCATCAGATAGCTGCCGAGCGTGAACCTGCTCAGGTGAAGCAACAACAGACCTCGCCATACCCTTCTCATTTTTGAATGGCCCTCCAAGATCGACGTTGGCTTTGGGAGGCCCGCGAGTGAATTTGAGAACCTCATGTGATGACAATGTGGCTTCTACTGTCGCTATTTCGGTGCTAGGCATCGGAGGAGTCTTGACTAAAGGTCGCCGACGGTCGCTATCTCGCCCATGCAGAGAGACTGCGGGACATTCGGCGCCTGAATCATCTTCGAATAAGTGATCCGCGAGGACGTCACACGATGTAGCCTCCACCACTGACGGCTCGACAATTGGCGTTGAAGAAGCGGTCACAAAAGGCTGCCGACGGTCGCTGTCCCGCTCGGGTAATGTGACGCTGACGCTCATGGCCCGTGATTCGTCTTCAAACAGACAAGACTCACGAATTTCGACATGGTCCGCGGTGGATGGCTGACTGAGGTCTCGAACCTTTGGTTTGCAAGCATAAGCTCCATCGAAGCCCGCTTTGACAACCTCGTTTGGTGCAAACTGTGTCAACTGAGCTTGATCGGCGTAGCGGTCTACGCTGCCGGGCATCTCTATATCTTTGGCGTACTCAGCATATGCTTCAGCCAAAGTTTGAGCGACTGTCGCGAGACGTCCCTTGTCCACCGCTAAGAGTCGCGATGTTAAGTTGACTTCTTGATCCTTGATGAAAGCCAAGTCCAGATAATCGGGCGTTACAATATTGTCTGATTCTGGAGCAGGCTCGGCAAGGTCAAGAGCATCAGTGTGACAAGCTACCTTTGATTCCTTCTCGAAACGCTCTAGACTCGGACGTGCTGACGAAACTTCGAGTGATATTGGATCGTGCTTCTTCACCACCACTGACGGTTGCCCTTTGGACACCACTTCTTGGATAAATGCCTCGGAAATTGTGATCTTTGGTACCGACGTGGTACGTTTGGACGTCGTGGGTACTTTCCCGATGTGGAGGATGGCGGGATCGGGGAGCGTGTTTTGCGGGAATGACTTGCCTACGGCCCAAGAACTAGGCACTGCTGACACCCAATATGCATTCATACAAGGATCAACAGCCACTTGGTAACTGAGGGGATTTCCTTCCGGAAGCATTTTGGGCAGGAAGAAGCAGGCTTGAGCAGGAATAAAGCCATCTAGGTTCTGCACCCAGCCATTAATATAGAACACTCCGGAGGTATTCAGCTGCTTGTTATTAGCCATGCCCATAGACACATTTGAAATTAGGGACTTACGCCTATCGCCGACAAATCACACTGAGCAAAGTTTGAGACTTGCATACGGGCCTTGTACGCCTATAGCGTCATTAGTTCGGGATTCAAGATGGTTGGAGATGTCAGGTTATACCTGCTCGTAAAGGGTCTTCTCTATCAAGGGCTTCCACGAAGACATACTGACGTGGCTGAGCTTGCAAGGGTGGTGACAACAGATGTCAAGACGTAGAGTACGGTAGGTGTGAGAAGTAGAAGGAAAGAGGGCGATATCGATGTAAGCCCTAGAGTCAAGGTATGCTTGATGAAGTAGCTTGAGCTTGAAGAGGCTGCTCTAGCTTGATGAAGATGGTACTGGTGGAAGAGAAGGTTTGAGTCTGGGATAGAGACCGAGAGTCTTCAAATAGTCCACGGACACCACAGAAAATTTTCAACACGTGTTGTATTTCTCCCTGTGTTTGCGTGTAGTGATATGGATTCGCTGTGTCGAGACCCATCTCCAGCACGCAACCGGGGGGAAAAAGTTGAACACGCCCGATCAGGGCTTGTGAAGAGAAGAATGACTCCGCGCAGGGATCCATGGTGTGTCATGTATCAGATAGTCTAAAATAGCCGTATATATAGATAGAGGATCTTCCACTCCTTGCGTGCGTTGCGCCCTCCACGTAAGTAGACGACAACCAGATCCCATGAACGACATCTGTCTTTGACGAAAGAAAAATCATGAAATAAGACTCGCGAATGAGAATGAGAGGACCGAACCGCGATGGCCCAATTGAAGCGCATGACAGGAGCGGCATTGCTTAACTGGATATCAGCCTTATATACATATACTGCTGACATACAAGAGGAAGTAGATGCTCAAAGGATGCGCGATCGAAGTTACAAATACTATGGGGAGATTGCTCATTTAGCTGGCTGATTAGCTGGCTTGGATGAAGACGTGGCTTTGAAAACGAATGAAGCAATCAAGTAGGAGGCTGGGGCCGGGAACCAACAGCGAGCGATCATTCATTCAGAAATGGGAAATGAGACTGGAGAACTTAAGAGTGAGTGACATCTCTGCTAATTGACAGCATTCGACAGTCCATGCAAGCTCGCTGGTATTCTTAGTGTCTCTACCAAAGTCGGATTTTCGTACCATGCGCTTCTTGTCGCGCAATTCCTTCCATCATCTATCTCCAAGCTTCAGATCTCGCCTTACTTGCATTCTTCTGGCCTATTGATCCCGCCTGGCAATAGACCAGAGCGTTAGCCGTCATTTATTTCGCCATGTACCCGGTCCATTTGGCACTCGCAAGGACGGAAAACTTTTCCTCGAGTCCACATTGAATCTGGTAGGCAGAGTAAGAATTGAAGGTCTTTCCTATTCAGTGTGTCGAATTGTTGCGTCTGAACTGCTTCGGACGACGTTGAGGCCGCGCTAAAGCGCTAAACAAGCGACGAAAGCTACTTTACGTCATTGGCCCAAGTGAAGTCTCCTATTCCCGTATGGCGCTCACTCTACGGTTATACTTTGGTGGTGAAAGATTGTCAGAGAATAAAGTGGTGCTGGAACTCAAGGGGATCTTATATGATATCTACAAGGATCTGCCGTAGTCTCTCTCAACTCTCGAATCCTAGACTCAAGGCGGCCTTTGGCACAAAGCCTTTGTTCCGGCAGACAACTTTCACATCACATATTGCAAAGAGAACAATGGTCTCAGCAATGTCTAAACGGCTGGAAGGTAAAACCATACTTATCACGGGGGCTTCTTCGGGAATCGGGAAGAGCACAGGTTGACTACACGTCATGAAGTATTGTATCACATCTAATATTATGCAGCCATGGAATTTGCGCGAACATCTCCTAAAAGTCTCAAACTGATTTTGACTGCGCGAAGAATCGACACCCTGAAGCAAATAGCAGAGGGGATCACAAAAGAAGTCGGGACGGGTGTCCAGGTCCTCCCACTTCAGCTAGACATTGGCAAACCAGATCAGGTTCGAGGCTTCGTAGACTCGCTTCCAGCAGAGTTCGCGGAGATCGATGTTCTTGTTAACAATGCGTATGAGACACAAAATGATAATGTCAGAAACTGTGGCAGCTGATCGGTTTGTGATAGTGGACTCGTAAAAGGCACAGCTAAAGCGCCAGAAATAGTAGAAGAGGATATTGATATAATGATATCCACTAACGTGACAGGCTTGATCAATATGACGCAGGTGGTGCTGCCAATATTCCAAAAGCGCGAAAGAGGCGATATTATCAATATCGGTAGCATTGCTGGTAGAGAGGGCTATCCTGGAGGGTCAATTTACTGTGCAACCAAGGCCGCTGTGTAGGTTATCTTTTCTGAGCCCCTCTACCCATTTTGGAACGCTTTAAGAGCGTTGAGACATGTCTAGCGAGCATTCCCTCGAAATACATGCTTTATGTCTCCATCCCCTAACTTCAAGAAGGTATGCTGACTCCGAAACCATATAGGCGGACATTCACCGATGCGCTGCGGCGAGAGCTAATAGCAACACGAATACGGGTGATGGAGATTGATCCAGGTCAGGTTGAGACGGCAAGTGAATATGACCGGTTACTTAAGCAACGCTGACTCGATGGGTTCAGGAATTCTCCGTCGTCCGTTTCTACGGCGATAAATCGGAAGCCGATGCGGTCTATGCGTGAGTGTGCTAGTAATGTTGGAAGTATAGAGCTAACAACGTCCCAGCGGCTGTGAACCCTTGACGCCTGATGACATCGCGGAGGTTGTCGTATTCAATGCCGGAAGACGGGAGAATGTGGTAGTCGCTGACACTCTCATCTTTCCCAATCATCAGGTGAGATCTCCTTCTCCTCGTTCCAACATACGTGCCTGCGGTTCAAGTGCCGACAACTCTGACTTTCGATGCCTTCAGGCCGCGGCAACTGTCATGCATAAGAAATCCTAGGAGTCCACGATAAGAATTGGTCAGATGTAGGCGGGTATTGGAGGTGTAATGTATAGAAAGCCCGCACGACCCTGATACTCCAATCTTCTTCTGAGATGCCAGCTTGAACTGTTTCACCTCCTTGTAGCGTAGAAGGCCTCCTCACTTGTCGTAGTCGATCAAGCCCACCATATCTCTTGTTTCAACCTTCGCTGGCCCCCCAGCCTCATGCATGCCCCCCTAGCTTAGACTCGATAGATTCCAAATCTTCAGCTTCGGTGATTTCAATCACCCTTCCTACTTCTGCAGTATTCCTCATCAGTTCCTTGGCACTTGCGTAGAGCATGCGGTTCTCCGAATTGCAGGTGACAGGAAGGTAGTAAATGAGAACGTAAGGGACGCTGAGTCGTCCTGATGGCTACGTTGCCATTAGCTAGTGCAACGAGTGCCTGCAGGAGATACATACCAATGTCAGGGGATAGCTAAGTAGGATGTAACGTGGAGAATGATCTGGCAGCTCGTCTGTTAGGTCCTTTATGTTGTTGTATGTTGCATCGTCGGCTTGGGCGATCTCGAGTGTGGTCTTGTCGATTTGATCTGATCCATGTCGATTAGCGCAGAAGTCCCCAGAGCTATGCGAGGCGAGAAGAGCCTGCATACAATGATGGATAGTTCATAACCTACATATAACAGCTTGGGGATCCTTGGCCCTAGAAGTGCCTAATCTGAACTTCCGGAGCTTCTCCTTCGTCTCCGTTGAGAACGTATAGAGGCGCGACTCCGAAGCCTATATTGTTATTGCCGCATTCTATTGAAGTCTCAGAAGACTCACCATCGTCAACGAAACGAATCTTGCGTACTTTTGTACCGATTGAAAGTCCGATGTTGAGGGTAATGAATTATGATAAGGTAAAGTTGTCAAGCATCGCGGGAAGAAGTCTCCCCCGGTAGATATCTCCCCCTGCAGCAGATCTACCCGCACCTTTGACGTGCACCACTTCTGTTTTCCTGTCACCAATCTGCTCAATGTTCGCTCGACTTAGCCAACTAAGCCGACATCTCTCACGGCCATTGCCAAACTACGCTCATTGCTCCGCACCATCCTTAAGAGCCCCTATCGGAAGCAGCATCATGACATCATCTGCAGAAGAGAGGACGAAACGAATGATTCATACTGCTGCTTGTCTGATCATCGGCGACGAAGTGCTAGGTGGGAAGGTACTTCCAGTTGTTAGGGGATGCATTTGATCTGACGCTGACTGCGTCCTTAAAGACGGTTGATACCAACTCGGCACACTTTGCCAAGTACTGCTTTTCTCTCGGCATCAGCCTCAAGCGGATAGAGGTCATTGCAGATGATGAAGGCGAGATTGGCGAAGCTGCGAAACGTATGAGCGAGAACTATGATTTTGTGGTTACAAGGCAAGCAACGCGACCTCTATAGAATTATCAGGTAGCTAAGCAACATCGTCCGTAGCGGTGGGATAGGCCCAACGTTAGTACGAAATCTGCTGTTTCTCTAGTCTAGAAGTACACGCTGATATCCCCAACAGACATGACGACATCACGTATCAGTCGATAGCCAGGGCATTCGGATTGAATCTTAAATTACACGATGATGCGCTGAGGCGTATGAAGAAGCTTGCCAAACCACATCCCTCGCAGCCAAACTTTTCCTGGGACGAACCCTCACCTGCGCTCGAAGCTAAACTGCGGATGATCAGACTACCTATAGACGAGTCTCGAGACGACAAGGATCAGGTACTGTTCGTCGACGGGAGCCTCTGGGTACCCATCAATGTCGTGAATGGAAATGTTCATATTCTGCCTGGCATACCACGGCTATTTGTTCAACTACTGGACGGCCTGAAACCACGGCTAGTCCCACGATTGACAGATCCGGAAGGAAAGGGTGTTTACAGGATGCTGTTCTCGACGCCCTTGGCCGAAAGCGCAGTCGCGGCCTACCTGACTCAGCTGGCGGCGAAGGCAGAGCCTAGAGGTGTCAAGGTAGGATCGTATCCAAGATGGGGACACAAGCGGAATACAGTCACGCTTGTTGGGCGTGATAAGGCCTTCATGGAAGAATTGGTCCCAGAGATTGAGAAGAACGTTGATGGAATTCGAGTCGAGAAGGAGGAGGATGCAGACCCATCGGATGACGAAGACCTGGAATCGTAGCTCTAGACCAACAAAGGATCAATCCTCGTACATAATGGAAACTGGGTCGCTTAACGATATTATCGGTGGCAGCAAAGGCAGTTGATCGGATCAGCTGCCACATGCACAAAGTGCTAGCTGTAGGGATTAATGATCGCACAGACCGCGCATGCTCTTCAGACACAGGAGAAGGACATAATTGACGGGCTTCAGAGAAGTAGATAGAACCACAGATCAGGCAAGTGTTTTGGTGTCGACCCGAGAGGCGATGGCTGAAAGGCTGTCTAGGCTTCGCACATGGCAGATGCATGATCAGCAGTGTCACCACTTGCTTGGGAAAGCTGAAGGAAGTTGAAATGCGCGAAGCGAGCACATGGACGTTTGATCACCAGAAGCTTCGGCGATGGTTCGATTCGCCTCAGGAGCTTCTGTCACTGACGCCAAGTCGAAAAGATATCAGATCTGCAAGCACATGAAAGCTAGCGGCCTGATCCCCCTTGCCGCTTCCTTCCTCTTACCCCTTATAAATTGTCCCATACTCTTCGAATGCTTTTGTCGTCAAGAGATCAGCTGAAAATTGCTGTGCGATCCGTAAGCTTAGGCTCACTGCCACAATTGTGTGACATTGAACGGCCTCGAAACAGATCTGTTCTGGCCAGACAGTGTGGCCATACCGTGTGCACACTTCAGAGACTACTACTCAAGCGAGGAGATTTGTGTTCGTGATATTGGCTATTCTCGTTGCGAGGAACGATTCCACTAAAAATCCCAGATTATCCCCAGCACCCGCCGTTCCAACAGGCTAGAGTAGCGCGCCGAGGGGGAGCTTATCCGTGCGCAACAAAACTTGAGTACTTTTACTTGGCGCACTCAACTCAGTTCTTCCGCTACCTACGATTTGCCGATAGCGTACATGTACCGAGTGACATCTGCCCCTGTCTCAGGCTGCTGCGCACCTCCAGGTCGGACATCAATTCACATAACGTTGCCAGTGCTACGATCACCCAAATACTTTCACCCAGTTCTCGTAGACATCCGAGCGGGTAGGGTTAGGCGACAGGCGGCTTCCACGGCGAACCACCGCAGCTCGTGTGCTCGACTATCCTCGAGCCGTGGTGAGCACCGACATCCTGGGGCCGGCTATTGAAAGAAGATCCGCCCGCTTGTCACAGTGAGCTATATCGAAGCTTAAGCTTTTCCGACAGCATGGCTTCCAAAGTGAGCGAGCCACCCTCCGTCTGCTCATGCATGACTTAGCTCGTGAGCCATGTATACTGACCCACCGCTGCTGCAGTTTCTCCGGGAATATAAGCTCGTGGTCGTGGGAGGCGGTGGGGTAGGGAAGTCCTGTTTGACCATACAACTCATCCAAAGCCATTTCGTCGATGAGTACGATCCTACGATAGAAGGTGCGGCACCCGTTCTCTACTCTGAGGTGGGGGCTTCTACTTACTTATGTTGTCACAGACTCATACCGAAAGCAGTGCGTCATTGACGATGAAGTCGCCTTACTGGATGTACTGGATACTGCAGGCCAGGAGGAATATTCAGCGATGAGGGAACAATACATGCGGACTGGTGAAGGGTTTCTCCTGGTGTACTCGATCACGTCGCGGCAGAGCTTTGAAGAGATTTTGACATTCCAACAACAAATACTGAGGGTAAAAGACAAGGACTACTTCCCTATCATCATAGTTGGTAACAAGTGCGATCTGGACACGGAGCGCCAGGTGTCCCGGCAAGGTACGTCCCTTCGTGCTCTGCACTTTCCTTGGCATCGCTGGGATCATGACTTATGCACCTGCCCATACAGAAGGTGAAGACCTCGCTCGCCAGTTCGGCTGCGCCTTCATTGAAACATCTGCCAAATCACGAATCCATGTCGATAATGCCTTTCACAACATCGTTCGGGAGATAAGGAGGTACAACAAGGACATGTCGTCATACAACCCCCATGCCCAAGCTGCAGCGGGTGGGCCTCGCAATTCCAGGAATGCAGAAACGTACGGGGAGAAAGAGGATTCAGCTGGCTGCTGTGGAGGGAAGTGCGTGGTCATGTAGGTGGAGGGACAAGCCTGAAGAGGAGGAATCTGAAGAGTCAAAGATAGAATCCTGTCACGGCGATGAAGCGCCGAAAACAGCGAGCTCGGTCATGGTAGATCGATCAGACTGCTGCCCCTATTTGCCATATTGCTGCGATTTCGTGGAGTTAGACGAAGGTTTGGGGACAGGTGGTACCTGGGAAAAGGCAGCTTACTGGCTTGTTGCTCGGTGTTGTGCGAGTCTGTCTTCCTGCACTGAATTTACGTGGGATATCCCTGTAGCATTTTTCCATCAGAATTCATCCTTGCTTTCATTCTACACCACATCACCTTGTTTTAGGCAGCACTGAGGTATTCACTTCATTGGCCTCAATAACCAGGGGTAGAAGTTTACTCCCGTCATTCTCCATTGTCTTCCTTTATGCCTATTGTCAATCCCTTATGTTGTTGAAGAGAAGCACTCTACCAGTGTCTTGTTTGGTACTGAACTGAAAGCCAGGCACGATCTAAGACATGTCGTATACTAGAAGCCTAGCGGCCGCACGCTTGCAAGCAAGAAAACAAACACAAAAACATCGGCTTGGTACTTATACCAATATCAGTACCTACCCATAAAGCTTGGCTTTTTCATCTCGCTCCACTGTGATGACTTTAGACATTTTGGATCTGGAAAGGGACTTGCTAGAACGCTGTCGTACTGTCTTTGCAGGGCCGAATGCAATCATCCGGCAACAAAAGTCGATCAAAAGACTTGTCAGACAGAACCAAGCGGTGTTCCAGCCTCTTGTGGGCAAATATGGCCATAATCGGGTTGTGTTTTGCTGTCAAGATCTTCTCAAACGCGGCGCTTTCCTCGGACGTGCAAAAAACGGATCCCCAGAGCCCTCCGAGCCGTCAGAGAGAGGTGAACCGGAGGATGGAAGAGAGGAAAGTATCGATCCGCCTACCGATGGTTCGTTACACCATGATTTTTTCCTCTACTCCATGCTATCTTCATCACTGAACATGGCTGACAACAAGCTCAAAAGCCCATGAGACTGGATCCGCAAGAAGCCAAGCCCCAAGCCTCTTTCCCATATACCTCCCCTTTCCAACTCAACACCGCATCATGACTGCCACACAAGCCTTACTGGAACGAGCTTGCTTCGACTTCACTAAGACAACCTTGCCCGGCGTGCTTTTGGACAAGAAATGGACCTGTCCCGAAGCCATCGAGCTCCAAGTATGGACCAAAACCATGGTCCAATCTCGCCACTCTCCTTCCGAGGACGCTCTCGGTACCAGCCTCGACACACTCAGCGATTCCGAAATTACGTTCAATGATTGGGTACGACATACGGCAGTACACAGGACTCCCCGAACGGCGAGTGAAGTTCTGGAATTGGTGATGTCAGCTGGAAGGCTCGTGGGTGCGCTCCAAGATACGACTCGAGCGGCCAAACTCGATCGATTGTACCGCGAAATCTACGCTGCTGTAACAGACCTGAAGCAGACCAAGAAGGTGATGAAGGAGGATTTGGAGGAAGAGCTGAAGGCTATTGGCGTGTGGAAAGCGGAACTGGACTGCAGAGAAAAGGAGGCGATAGCCTCCACGATCCGGGATAATGCGGAATGTGAGACTTCGGTGGGCGCACTCTTGGACCAAGCAGTCGCTGATATGGCCGCGGACCTTTGACCGTACACACTCTCAGAGTATGCAGGGTATGGTACAGACTGGCTAATTGTATCTAAGGACTCTGTACCAGCATGCTTTAAATGGTATCCCTTGCGTACGGTGCTGCAATCTTTGAGAACCCTGATCGAACGAGATGACAGATAGACGGTGGACCAGTGACTAGCGGAGGCTCATAGCTAGAGCGTTACACTGTCAAGAAGTCTTCGGTTCTGAAGCCAAGTAGACCCCAAGGAAGCCGGTCACAGGAGCAGATCAATAGAAAGCTTTATCTACCTCGATCAATTCCCTCATCGATTGATCAATGCAAAGAGGCGCTGTTCTTCTTCGGTCCATCTCGGGCCTAGGTATCGCCAAGAATATTGCAAGTTCCGTGGGGTCAAGGTTTGCAATAAGAGGCTTCGTTCTTGGCACTTCGTACTAAAATAAGTCTACAGATTCGCACCCCCTTCTGATTTAGCATCTTCGACCTTTCATCAATTACCACAAGGCTATCACTCGACGCATCGGTCAGCTATTACTTGCAACATCACAAATCTATCTGTCGACACACTATCAGATTATCACATTACGGACTAGGTACAACCTTTCACTGAAACATCATCAATTCTCCACAAGGCTATCACTGGACGCATCAGCCAGCTATCACTTGTGATATCGCAAGTCTATTTATTGACATACTATCACATTATCACATCAGGAACTACGATTAGGCGTACAACCTTTCATTGAAACGTCATCAATTCTTCACAAGGCTATTACGGGACACATTAGCCAATTATCACTTGCGACATCGCAGGTCTATCTGTCGACATACCATCAGATTATCACATTACGGACTAGGTTTAGGCGTATAACCTTTCACTATGTCCTATCTACAGCCTCCAGTAACACCGCCTGCTCAACGCGCTCCCTCGGCCGCCTCGCAGCATTCAAGTATCGAGCTGCTCACCCCTGATGGAAAAGCCAAGGTCAATCAATTAAAGCGAAAGGCGTCAGATATTTCTGATCAAGGAGCTCCCGCCAAAGCGGGCAATTTCCTTGAGTGGCGACTCTCTGTGATAAAGGCAGAAATCGCGGTCCTCGAAACTATGCTTGGCGATTACCGCAAATCACTTTCTACTTCGAAGTCCAGTGCCAGTCGGGTTTCCCTTGAATCTGTTATAGAAAGACTTGAAGATGAGCAAGCCAACTTAGAGAGGGAGTTTACAATGCTGGTCAAACAGAAGCCGTTTCTCAGAGAGGATCTTCAGGACTCGTCTGAGGCTATCGAAGAATCTTACATTGCAGACATTTTCAAGTCTTGGCGTTTAGCCAGTACCGAAGGTCAGAAGAACTTCAAGAAAAGAGCTCTACCACGACCAAAATTCAGGGCAGCCGTAGCCGAATATCTTGATTCGGTAAAGGCCAACGACCGTACTGCACCAGTGGAGGTATTTTGTAATGTTCTAGGATACCAAGTTAAGGAGATGGTAAAGTGCGCTCACATTATCCCCTTCTGCTTCGACTCCAAGGAATTATGCTATACTTTCGGGACGGACGACGCAGCTCTACAAGATCCACGAAATGGGCTCTTTCTCAACCGGGTTATTGAAGGTGCATTCGATGATGGCTGGATTGCCATTATTCCGAACGGCTCTGTGGATCAAACACCGACCGAATGGAAGCTCGTGATTTTGAAGGACTCCATTCGGAATGACACGGTGTATACACCGTTAGCAGGTGGAGCGATTACTAGGTGGCGTGACATTGACGGAATAGCATTACAATTCCGTAACAACAACCGGCCCGCTAGACGGTATCTTTATTTCCGCTATGTAATGGCCCATATGAATGCAGTCATTGAGGGGTATACCGATATCGACAAGAAGCTGCCTAATGGCAGTATTTGGGCAAGCCCTGACAAGCCAGATGGCTACCTTAGAAAATCCGTCCTTCAAGTTTTGGCGAAGCGTATCGGGGATCGACCCTTACCCTTCGATCTGGTTGAAGCTGGCACCTTCGAGGATACTAATCCAGAGAGTGGACGTCTGGTTGAAGATCAGAAAGCGGGCATCGAACTCTCATATAGGATGAAGGAGAATCGAAAGGGCAATCTTAAGGATGACGACGATGACGACGCGGAGGAAGATGTGGAAGAAGGATCACAAGGGACGCCTACCCGCCGTCGCTAAGCACTAACTCTATCATGGCGAGAACTCATTGCGCAGTCGTATCGAACGATACATCTTACATGGTGGGGAGTGTCCATTACCGAGCGACGACTTCACGGAGTGGAAGCTGGAGTGGACCGATGCCAAAAGAGGAGATCGTCCGTGGCATTGGACTGAATAATTCAATTTCGGTGCTTGAGGGTCGCTACTCGACCTTGACGTGGCTCCGAAGCGGGAAGTCATCAGTCTTTGTAAACTCAAAGAGCAACGACTTTGCAATCCTATTTCACTCCAAGGTAGGCCGAGCTCAGCACCCTGGAGAGGTCCTACTTTACTCATGTTTCATAGATCATGCTCGTGGTGGTCTATTTCCTGAGGCTGGCTGATGGCACGTCCTGTTAGCTGGACGGCACCTAGTAGACGGAGCTCGGAGACATATGATAGCATCAATAGCTCAGAGGCTCTCAGCTTTCGAGAACAACATTCTCTTATCGCACTAAAACTCCAATATGGCCCAGGTATTATCATCAACCGTCGTAAAAATCAAGCTTTGCCCCAACAGCTCATCCCCAGCCTTCATCACCTCTTGGATCCCCAGCCCCAAGCTCGCCGCCACATTCTGGACATGCAACCCCTCATTGCTCTGCGGACTGTTCTTCAGCACCGAATACACCTTCCTCGCATTCACCGACACATTCGGCATCGGCCTGCCATTCATCCCCAAATTGTCCCCACCTCCATATCCACCATCCTGCTGCCCCTGTGCATCCGCCGCCTGCTGCCCACCCGGATGCGTAAGCTGGCTCGGATCCCCTCGCATGAAATACAGATGCACGTAAGTTGCTTCCAGCAGGTGGTACGAGATATCCATTTTGTTCTCGACCGGCCGTATGACGTGCGCACCGACATGTCTTCGGTCATTGAATGCTTTCAAACGTCCCCAGACACGGGCCCATTCGTTGACTACGAGTTTCGGTTTCGAGGGCGCAGAGGGGTCGGACATTTCGCTCGCGGCGTCCGCGTCGATCCATTGCTTGACTTCGACGGTGCCGGTGCCGTCGTCGAGTTTGTAGGTTACGTTGGTGGTTTGCGTGGAGATGTTGCGGATTTGGCCGACGAAGGTGAGCTGTATATATTCATAATTAGTTCCCTCAACAGCTCGAATCCAAAGCTAGTGACAGGAAAGCTTGCCTGTGTGACTTCGACATCGTCAATTTTGGCATCTGCGTCGGGGTGTGGTATGTTGGCGTCGAGGATTTGTTTGATGGTTACGGGGCGTAAGGTATCTTTGCCATATGTTCCCTAGGGATCTGTCAGCTCAATTGCAGCAAAACGGGATCAATGAAGTACTTTTCCTGCCCCACCGCCCTGGCTTCCACCCTGTGAACCGGTCATGAACCCCCCACCCCCAGCTCCGCCTTGAGCGCCGTAGGAGGTCGTCGTGTAGCCGCCGCCGTAATCTGAGCTTGTCAGCTTCTGCTGCACAACACAGATGCTCGAGAATACTCACCCATCTTGAAGCTTCTTCCTAGCTGATGGAAAAGATTTGTGATTATTGACTGCGATTTCAAGCTCCACCAACGCGCAAAGTGGTTCGCGAGGCGCGTTTTTTTCCGGCAAAACTGCCGGCCCGAAAACATGGAATTTTTTGTTCCAGGAAAACCCACCATTACAACCACTCTGGTTCAGGTTGGGTGTCACTCGACGAGTGCAGAAACAGCAGTATCTGCTGCCAACCGGAGCTCAAGATGCCGCATCGAGCCCCTTCCCCCGCGCAGTCAGAGAACGAGGTGGACATCTCCCGTTCTCTTTTCGACAATGGCAGCATTAGCGGTTCCGACAATGGAGCTTCAACCCTCCATCCGGACCGCAAAGCCAGAATGGACGAAGCAGAAACGATCTTCGGCAATGAAAGCGAGTCAGACGATGCAGGCTTCATTGCCGACAAGCAAGCGGCCTCGAACCGCAAGGCCTCAAACCTGAAAGGCAAAAGCGTAAAAAAGGGTGGGGGCTTTCAGGCAATGGGATTGAATGCCCATCTGCTGAAGGCCATCACACGCAAAGGATTTTCGGTTCCTACGCCAATCCAGCGGAAGACTATACCGCTGGTATTGGACGGGCAAGATGTTGTGGGAATGGCAAGGACAGGGTCAGGCAAAACGGCAGCGTTCGTGATTCCAATGATTGAGAAGCTCAAGAGTCATAGTGCGCAAGTGGGCGCAAGGGCGTTGGTACTATCACCATCTAGAGAGCTCGCCTTGCAGACGCTGAAGGTGGTCAAAGAGCTGGGTAGGGGCACGGATCTCAAAAGCGTGCTGCTTGTGGGAGGTGATTCGCTGGAAGAGCAGTTCGGCTTGATATCTGGGAACCCGGATATCGTCATTGCTACGCCTGGACGGTTTCTGCATCTGAAGGTGGAGATGGGGTTGGACTTGTCATCAATGCGCTACGTTGTGTTCGATGAAGCTGACCGGCTTTTTGAGATGGGATTCGCGGCCCAATTGGCGGAGATTCTGCATGCCTTACCACCTACAAGGCAGACATTGCTTTTTTCTGCGACACTGCCGAAGTCGCTTGTGGAGTTTGCAAGGGCAGGCTTGCAGGAACCCAATTTGGTGCGCCTAGACGCGGAGAGCAAGATTTCGCCGGATCTTGAGAGTGCGTTCTTCACGGTGAAGAGCGCCGAGAAAGAGGGTGCTTTGCTGCATATCCTCAGCGACGTCATCAGAATACCTACAGGACACACGGAAGCTGCTAAACGAGCAAAAGAGGAAGCTGGTCAAAACAGTAAAAAGAGAAAGCGTAGCGAGATTGAGGGTGTCAAGCCCAAAGAATCGCCCACTGAGCACTCGACTATTGTTTTCGCTTCCACCAAACACCATGTTGAGTATCTTGCGACCCTACTCCGCCAATCGGGCTTTGCGGTTTCTCATGCATATGGGTCTCTAGATCAGACTGCGCGTAAAATGCAAGTCCAGGACTTTCGTAGCGGGCTCACCAACATCCTTGTCGTCACCGATGTGGCGGCGAGAGGTATAGATATCCCGGTGCTCGCCAATGTCGTCAATTATGACTTTCCCCCACAGCCAAAGATCTTTGTGCATCGCGTTGGGAGAACTGCTCGAGCCGGTCAAAGGGGGTGGAGCTATAGCTTGGTTCGCGAGTCTGATGCTCCCTACCTTCTCGACCTGCAGCTTTTTCTCGGTAAACGCTTGGTCCTCGGACGTGACGCGGGTACCGCAGTCAACTATGCAGAAGACACTGTAGTGGGAGCTCTGTCCCAAGCCAGCATGGAAAGTAATTGCGAATGGGTGACCAAAACACTCGACGAAGACGCAGATCTGTCCGGGCTGCGGTCGGTGGCAGTTAAAGGGGAGAAGCTTTACTTGAGGACGCGGAGCGCAGCTTCTAGTGAGAGTGTCCGGCGAGCAAAAGAGGTGACGGCCTCGGACAGTTGGACTGCGCTGCATACTCTGTTCAATGACGAAACAGATAATCGAGAGGCTGAGCGCGAAAGAATGCTTGCACGGATTAGTGGCTTCAGGCCTCAAGAATCAATTTTTGAGATTGGTAGAAAGGGCGCTGGTGGAGAGGCTGCAGAGATCATGAAGAAGAGGAGAGGAACTATAGATGCCAAGCGGCAACGAAGGAAATTGGACGATGCTGCACAGGGTCCCGAAGCCACGGCACCCGTTGTAGAGGCTCAGGGAGCAGATGGCGTCCTATCGAGCCAAGACGCGGCTCTTCTAGAACCCGGGATCGAAACGCTATCAGATTCTGGCTCAGAGCTCGAAGTCTCCCTTACGGACGCCCAAGGACCATCACAGTGCGACGCTTCAAACCCGGAGGCCGCTTACCAAGATCCGCAATTCTTCATGTCTTATCATCCTACAACTCAGAACCTAGCCGAAGACCGAGCCTACAGCGTACACTCATCACAGCCCTCCTCCAATTTCCTTTCCGCAGCTCGCAATGTGACCATGGATCTTGGCACCGAGGACGGCAGCAAAAGCGTCACAGAGCCCGGCCGCATGCGTTGGGACAAGAAGGGGAAGAAATACGTGTCTAGCCGAAACGACGAAGATGGCAGCAAAGGTGGCAAGAACATGATTCGCGGCGAAAGTGGGCACAAAATTGCGTCTAGTTTCCGCAGCGGGCGGTTCGACGCGTGGCGGAAGGCGAACAAGATTTCTAGGCTGCCTAGGACGGGGGAGGTGGAGAAGCCCGGGGCTGGTGGATCTGGGGTGGGCTCCAAGGGTAGAAGGTTCAAGCATAAACAGGAGAGGGCGCCGAAGGAGGCAGATAAGTATCGAGATGATTACCACAAGCGAAGGAAGATGGTTGAGGCGGCAAAAGAAAAGAGGGTTGGGAGGTTCAAGGAAGGACCGGGAAAGAGAGAGATGCGAGGAGTGGACGATGTGAGGAAAGAAAGGGGCAAGAAAGAGCAGAGGCGAGACAAGAACGCCAGGCCGACGAGGAAAGGTAAACGCTGATAGCAGAGATAGGAGCTACTTCGAATAATGATGGTAGTTTGGTATCTGTCTGTTTTCGGTGAAGAGCGGACCTTAGCTTGCTTGGTCTGATTCAGATGTTCGATGGCCATGATCTATGGAGTGGACTTCCTCTACACTAGTAAATAGAGCAAATTTTCCAAGAATTATGAGTTCGAGTGCAATGGAAAAGGTTCAAGAATACACGTCACGTGAGCTGAGTCGGCGTCCTTCCGAGAATGACCTCGGACCGAGAGTTCCACTTGACTAGCTTTCAGCAAGACTCCGAATCTCACCAACCTCGCTATAAGTCCCGCAACTCTTCCTATCTATAATTGAGCAGTCACATAACCGTCCCTCCGTTGCGATGAGCACCACTACGACCTCAACACAGACTGTCACAGCCGAGAATGTCGTTCGCCTCTTTCCCGACGTGAATAGCGACCTTGCAGGCTCACATAGAGTCTCCGCCGATGATTTAGACCTCGCAGGCTATGATGAAGAGCAGATACGGCTGATGGAGGAGGTATGCATCGTGCTGGACGAGAACGATGTACCCATAGGAAGCGCAAGCAAGATAGTCTGTACGTGCTCTGGGCGCACGTCCAGAACGTAACATGTTACTAAACCAAGCTCAGGCCATCTTATGAAGAACATCGATGAGGGTTTACTACACCGCGCCTTCTCGGTTTTCCTCTTCGACTCCCACAATCGGCTGCTGCTGCAACAACGGGCTTCGGAAAAGATCACGTTCCCGGATATGTGGACGAACACGTGCTGCTCTCACCCGTTGGGTATACCGGGCGAGACCGGGTCGGAGCTTTCCGAGGCTGTCCAGGGTGTGCGAAGGGCGGCGCGAAGAAAGTTGGATCAGGAGCTCAATATTCAGGCGGCGCAGGTTCCGTTGGAGAAGTTCCGCTTCTTGACGAGAATACATTATAAGGCACCCAGCGACGGGAAGTGGGGAGAGCATGAGAGTACGTCCAGCTCATCGGGAATGTACTATTGTATCACCGCTGACACTGCACCGTCCTAGTCGACTACATACTCATTATTAAGGCGGATGTTGATCACAAAGCAAACCCCAACGAAGTCCAAGACACACGCTACGTCACGGAGGACGAGCTGAAGACGATGTTCAAGGATGGCAGCTTGAAGTTCACACCATGGTTCAAGCTGATATGCAACACAATGCTGTTTAAGTGGTGGGAGAACTTGGATGGCGGTTTGGACAAGTACACGGACGAGACGCAAATTCGGAGGATGTGATGGACCTGGATGAATGAGGGAATGCAACGAAAGAGAAGATACTTACTATGCATACACGATATGACTTTCTTTGCCTCATGCTGCTTTCTATTATCTCTGCTGGTCGTATCCTCATCGCTGGACAGACCATCACGGCACCCTTGCCTCGCCGGCATGCGGTGCCGAGTGCCGAGAGGCCCCATATGTGCCAAGACCTCTAGTGGTCGATCATGGGAAAACAACGTCCTCAGAGAACGACGACTGCCAGATGAACACCTGGCCTATTTCTACCCAACATTACGCACTTATCGGCGGTGCTGGCATCTTATCGTGACGGATGAGGGCTGCTATTGGTGCCAGCGCGCAAGCATGGGACCTCCAGCGGCCTATGGACACTGCACGCACCGTGCCGAACCGCTCGGACTTCACATCTAGAACCATGTAGAAAGTAGGCCAAGCCATGTATCAGCTATCACGGGGTTCGGCCAATCCTCCACTCAACCCTCTCCTCACTTTCCACTTCTTTCTCTCTTTCCATTCTCCTCTGTGCCCTGAACTCGTTGGCTTCGCACACGGATATCACTATCAGATAAAAACGTTCAAACCAGCATATCTTTCCTCCCGGCTGTCGCTGCACCTACAGACACTTGACATTGAGTCAAGTCCGTCCTCTCTAGGATCATCCTTGTCTCTCGCCCTATCGGCCCAAGTCACTGCTTTGCCAGCAAACGAACCTATTACTACATTCAAATCCACCAAAGTATACTTCCGATACCAAACATTCAGCGTGGATGTCGGTTGAAGTACGCCAGTCGCTCAATTGCTTGCGCTATCCGTCTAGATTCGAGACGGTGCATAGATCCCAGTTATCCAAGGTCCATACAGGGGAATCAACGAGACCAATCGATAGTAATAATAATATCAATAATCCTTGAAGAGGTACGAGCGGTACCTGACCAGCAAAGTACGTACTCAGAGTTTGCTTCAGTACCAAGGGTTTGGTTCCCAGTATTGGTCCACGTAGTTGTTTGTCGAAAGCAGAACACATGGCGATGTTTTCCAGTCTATTACTCACTTCAAATGGCTCACATGAAATAGTATATTGAAATAGCCTCAGCTATGGCGAAGCTTGCTGCCACTATCAAAATCGAATCCATCCCTGCCAATATGAAGCCCATAAAGGACGAGCCAGCAAAAGCCTCAGATGTTCCCAATGATCGGGTACGCATTGTAGACGCTGAAGATCACAAAAAGGCTGCACATTGTCTCGCCGAGTCGTTTTTGAATGACGACGTAGCACAGTACTTCCTCCACACCGGCGATGGAGAGTTCAAGGGATGGACAGAGAAGGCTCGAGAGTTGCATAATAAGATCTATGAGTATATCACCTATGCCCATTGCTTGAAAGGTCTCGTGACCACGATCGGACCGGATTATGACAGCGTGGCTCTCTGGTATGTTTTTGGACTATCTTATCTGATAGTGACCATGGAGCTGAAAATATCGCTCGGACAGGATGCCGCCAGGCAACAACATGGATGACTACCGGACCATGTTCGAAAGCGGTATGTGGCGACTGAGGTATCAGTTGTCATTGGAAGGTGCCTCTCGCTTCTTCCAAGAGTTTCTACCGGCGCTGCACGAGTCAAAAGCCAAAGCCCTCGGAAAAGACGACGACAACTCTTGGTATCTAGTCTACATCGGAACCAAGCCTGGAGCGCAGAGGAAAGGCTACGCCAAAGCCCTGATCGAGATGGTCACGAGCCAGGTGAGTGTCCTTCTTGGGAGTCGCTGACTGCGTGTGTGGAAGGATCGCCGCATGTTCTGAGACTGTAATCACCCCTCGACTTACCACGAACATAGGCCGATGCCGAAGGTCTGAAGTGCTACCTGGAAAGCAGCCATCACGACAACTTCGAGTACTACAAGAGACGCGGTTTCAAGCCCTCCGGCGTCTGTCCCAAGATCTATCTCAATCGCGCAATCGGTCGGAAGTCAATTGAGCTAGACATTATGGTCCGAGAACCAGACAAGTCGAAGCTCGAAGCCCACTCCGCGGATGCCCGCAAACAGCCAAGCTCGACAAGCATCATGGCTCATGATCCAAAGGGATCGAAGCCTGAAGCTCGCTCGGCGGATCCGTGCAATGGGGTCAAGGCTTGAGCTCCCTGTCCCCCGCTGACCTCATGACGAGATTTTCTTTCTGTGGTCGCATCTAGAACGGTTCATTTCATATTCAGATTGTCACGCTTGTTTCTTGTCTTCCTGATTTTCTTTCCTCATCACACTCTTTTCAACTGTTTCAACTAGAAGAAGCGTAAAAGCACCAGCTAAAATACACTTGATCGCCGCTTCATGCATTCACTGTGAGCCGGCTGCCAACGCGGCATTGTCGGGAAGTCGAACAGAGGCCCACAGACCCAGTAAAGGGGTTATAGTGACCCACCTGATACTTCGACCAAAGTATGGACTTTCACTCCTCTCGCAAGGACATACCAGCCAGCCTTCAGGCCCACGATCTCTCAGCTCCTTCGCGCCTTGGGACAACTAAATCGTCTGGGTTCCACCTATGACCAAGACACCAGCCAGCATCAGATCTCCCACGCGTAAGAACATCAAGGTGTTGAACCTGTCCTTCTCTTTCTCGCAGGAAAGACGATCCAATCCGCATCCCTACTTCCACCCTCCCCTCCCCTTCTTACACTCACACTCACACACATATCCACATCCTAAACCAACCAACACAAACCCTCAACCGCCCATCGCCCCCAGCATCCCAACCTCCGTGCACGATCTCATTACCTGCTCACTGGATTCACTTTCTTCCTTCTCATCTTCCCATTGCTTTAAATCTCGCATTTCTGGCCAAGGAGAAGAGGGGCGGAATGAGTGCCTTGGGGGTGTTTGAAATATGTATTCCAATATAGTGAAATGCCTCATTGAGAGCAAAGTGTTGGGGGAGTGCTCGGATTTAGAGAGTAGAAGTGCCGCGGCGGGTCTGGGGCATGGGGTTTCCCCTAGCTTTCTCAATCGCTGGGCTGGATGTGGTTGAGAAATACCTATGCTTTGCTGAGGAAATTGAAACCATTGTGTAGCTAGTCTTTCGATAGACGTGTTTCATGGAATATTGCAAGCAAATTCAACATATCTGTACACTTCCTGTTGCCAGTCTTGAGCGCGGTGAGCAAGCCTGCGAGTGGATCATCAACCACAACCACCCCTCCACAGTGTCGCCCCCACCCACAGCGCCCTCAACACCGTTCAAAAACCCGATACAGCCCCTTCAAATCCGCCACCTCCACCACCCCACTCAACAGCTCCCTTGTCGCCACCAGCCTCGCCCGAAACGCCGGAAAGAGCACATGCTCCAGCACCCTCGCCACCTCTTCCCTCCTTTGCCTAATCGCTCCGCGCCCGTGATCTTCCTCCCGCCCTGCCACCCCCGCTTCCCCTTTATCCCCACTATCGCTCCAGAAATTAGGTAATTGTTCCGGCGTGTAGAAGCTTGCGAGTTCGCGCAGGAAGGTGTGGAAACAGGCTTTCTCCTCGTCCCAGTTGACGCACGGGCCGAGGCGCATGAGGAAGCGTGGAAGCTTCGTCATGGAGGGCGTGTAGCCCTTTGTGAGGAGCGGGAGGCTGATCAAGTCGCCTTCGGGGGAGATGTCGAAGGAGTAGTACTCGAGCAGCATTTCCCGCCTGCTGATGAGTTGCTGCGTAACGATCTCGGGGACTTGATCCCATTCGATATCGGTGTTGGGGTTTTCGGCGCGTTCGGTTTCGACGCCGATGCGTATGAGGTCGGGGATGGATAAGGGGGGGTCGAAGCGTAAGGCGCCGAAGTTGCCGAAGTCGGTGAGGCCGAGCTGGTAGAAGTACTCCTGGGCGATGAGGCCGTAGTCGACGAGGAAGAGCTTCACGCCGCCTTGGATGGCGACGATGCGCCGCTGGGAGTCGACGAGCCCGATGTAGGTGTGCGTGGCGAAGACTTCGGTGAGGGTGGCGTGCATGCTGTCGCGGACGGCGGCGCGGAGGTCTTTGATGGTGGTGAGGCGGCAGTTGGTTGGAGCACGGGGGTTGCTGAGGTATGTTGGTTGCTGTGGGGGAGGTTT
>JAABUQ010002269.1_pt1 | contig 38610 bp, 26 predicted proteins | sample 5560001 | NCBI WGS metagenome assembly JAABUQ01 (sample SAMN10711888, study PRJNA513371) | rock metagenome | isolation source: Antarctica rocks | place: Antarctica: Victoria Land, Finger Mt nord | collected 2015-12-18 | reverse complement strand
ACCCCAGCAACCCCCCTACCCCGCGATCCCCACTGGCCACAATGTCCCATCGAAGGCCACAAAACATGCGTGCACGGCACGGTGTACTACTACGCGAACTCCTACCCCGGGCGCCAACAGCGCAAGCTATTGGAGCAAGGCGGCTTCGGGGCCGATTTCTTTGAGTTTGGGAATCCCCCGCCGGCGGTGTGGGCTGCGGTGTGGCGGGTGTTGCAGTAAGTAATTTCGGAGCATCTATTACCCCTTTCTGAGGTTTGCGAAAAGCATGAAAACGTCTAAGCTGTATCCGCTCCCAAAGCATGCACTTCTACTCATTGCAATGACTCAAAGAGGAATGCTAACACCGAAATCTACTTAGGGGCGTGATTGAGAAGAGGGATCTGGATTTGGTGTATGAGTATCGGTTGAACCATTGTCCTAGAAGGAGGAAGGAGATTGTCGCAGCAACGTTGCAGGGTGTGGAAGAAGAAGCGGCGGCGCTGAGGTTGCGGATGTCGAAGCTGGGGATTGATCATGAGGATGATGGGATAGGGAGGATAGATGTGGTGATGAGGGGTTAGAAGCCCTGCTGCGGAGAGATAGAAGTGATTATGGGTTTCTTTGCGTGTTCCTTGGTGATTGGAAACATTTGGTGCTAGGGAATGGATATACACATACGAGACCACAATAAGAGCGTAGATCTAATTGCAATGAAAAAACAGGTCTTCCTGATCAAGGTAAAACGAGCGACTGATGTATACTGTAAGCTGCTTCATGGTGACGTAGAGTATGAGTGAGATGTACCACCGCAAAAGAATCCACCGTAACGTCGAAACATGCTGGACATTCCATTCGAGTAGCCAGAATCACCTACGAAAGCCTACCCTGAGCCCGTACACCGTCGCTTTAGCTTAATTTCAACCTTGCACAGGTTCGTAAGGATACCGCTTCCACCCCTATTGTACTCCCCACATCCAGAGATTGCACCGCCAGGGACGCTATACGCGTCTCCTGGAGTCGTCTACCCTCTATCGCATACTCGCGAAGCAGTGCTCTGGTTTTGTACAGCACAGTTTTTCTCTGGAACCGATCGATTGGGTTTCACTGAGGACGAAGAAAAGAGTCGCTCCCTGAGCATCTGCAGTTGAGGCTTATAAACCACCACTTTGTTGTTGAAGATATGTGCCAGTGTAGCATAGATTTTGATTGGGCTATGTGCAGTACATATTGATTTCCTCCGCAACAAGACGTTCTCCAAGTAATTCCAGTGCGGTAGCGCAAGTAGAGAACATGGGCTTCAGGGCAACGATTGACTCTGTTGTGGGCTACCCTCGAAGTTATCGGTTGCCACACATGCAACGGGAACAACCTTCGTTCGCCCTATCGCTGTCTTCTCTGGCTCTTGGATCTTGACGCTGCAGATCAGTGATTATGAGGCGAGGCCATGGTCACTAAAGGCAGATTAGCAATCGCTGTGTCTTGTGAATCCCTGACGTCACGCAATCTTCAAATCATCAAGCTTTCTAGTGAGCATCTCCATCTCTGGACTCCCCTCCCAATTCTCTTTAGCTCTCCCGACAATACCTCGTATAGCGCTACGAGCTTTAAACCTCCAGTCCTTAGCTACGACCTCTCCTTCACCGAGACCCGACTCCATAGTCCGCTCTCCCAGACTCTCGTAAGCATCAACAAGGTCACTGGTGGCTTCCGCGACATCTTTCCACAATGTCTCTGTCTCAGCGGTACCGCTGTCCCAGCCAGGTTGATTTGTAGTCACTCTCCATGCCTTCTCATAGGCAGCAAGGGCAGCCGATGGGTGCTGCAGGTAGATTGACAGCTTGGCAGTAAGGAGCCAAAGGCGGCGAGACGACGTGATGAGAGGAGTGATTCTCTTCTGAATTAGATCAATGACCATCTTTTCGTAGCCAGGACGCTTTTGTGGTGGTTGTTCCCCTAGACCTTCTTTGCTCAAGGCTTGAGACTCGCTGTTAGTTGTCGAAGAATTAACCAGATGGTTCAATAAACCTTCGGCCACTGGAATATCTATACTCTTTTCGCCTTGAGTAGCACTGAGAAGCTCGATCAGGCGGTTCTGGGCGACGATGATATCTGTATAGGGAGGTGGTGAGAGCTGTATTGCAACCTGCAATAGATTTTGCCAAATGCGGTACGATTCCCTTTTCAAGCTGGCTGCCCTTTTAAGGGCGACGAATGCCTCTTGGGTGTGCTTTCGCAAGTCAGACTTTGGTGAATCGTGAGTTCCGCCATTCTCAGTGGGTTCTGTCCAATCGACGTGAGTGCCGTTCGAGAGACCAACAGAGTCATTTGTGGGCAGCTGAAGCAGAGCGGCAGCAAGATTGCTCCACGACTCTGCATCCTGATCTTCAATCTGGACGGCCCGTGCAAATGCGTCTACCGCACCTGTCCAGTCTTCCAGTTGCAATCGCACGCAGCCCGTAGCAAACCAAATGGCGTGGTTCTGAGGGTTTATTCGTAACGATGCTGAATAGGCCTCATCTGCTTTCTCCAGTTCGCCGTTCTGGAAGTGGTGTTTTCCTAGCGATCGCTGAGCGCGGGCATAGCGATGACTGGAGATCTCCCATGCACGCTCATATGCGGCCACAGACTTCTCCAGGTCACCGAGAATACAAAACAGGCGAGGAGCGTCATTGGGCAACGGGGATTTTTCCATAAATGGTGGTTCATCGGCTGAAACTCCATGTACGGTCTTTGTGACCGTGATAGGCGACGCGGAAGTCGTTACATACAGCTGTCGACATACGATTTTCCGAGCCTCATCCTCCCTATCCTGAGCCGCCCAACAAAGAGCCACCTCGGCCCACATTTGCAGACGCTCATAGATCTCTAGGGCCGATCTCAAGCCTCCAAGGGTTACCCAGCGATCGGCAAGCTCCGACTCTAGCTTCCATCGTGTAGGAGAAGCGAGCAGATGTACGTAGCGTAGCCGATCTTTGACTGGGGCGGATTCCGAAGGCTTAGACTGGGGGAGAAACGTGGCCTCAGAGCGTCCTTTCTGTCCTTTTTCGGCTTCGTTTAGAGTCGTAGCGGGGGATGTTGTGTCGGCGATGACTTGGTCCACGATCGCCTGCAGCTGCAGAAGTCCACGCTCTACGGTCCGGGATTTGTAGCCCTCTATGCGACTCCGAACAAGCAAGGCCTGAGTGTAGATTTGCCAGTTGTTACTCTGGCATGATAGAACACGCGTAGCGTATGGAAGTGTCTCTTCGCGTGTAAGACCATCTTGAGGGGATGTATTCGTAATTGATGACGCTGTCGCCAACAGTATGATGGAATCTAGTGGCTCCAAGGCGGGCTGGTTCGCCGGGTCTAGGTTTTGCAGGCTTTGTGGAAGGCTCTTCTCGTCCACTACAATAATCGATGCAGATGATTTTTTGGAGAATGATATGGACTCGAGTAGGGTATCGTCATCTAGGTTTAAGGCCTTCGGCTGGCCGTCGAAGACAAGATCACTAGCGATGCTCACACTATTTCTTGAACCTCTACTCTTTGCCAGGACAACGAGCTGGCTCAACTCTGTCTCCTGGAACTTGGTCCTCTTACCTAGCCGGCCAGTAAGCGCAAAGTCGAATTTTCGTTCTTTCGCAGCGTCTACAAGGTCAATTCGCGCCTTATCATCGAAGCCATGCTCTATATGTATTGTGGCTCGCTCAACAAGGAAATCCGCGCGACTCTGATGGTCCGCAGGCAGGATGTTTCGCTGAAGTATTTCAAGGTCGCTGTAGATCTGGTCTTGAAGGCTTGGAGCGGTCTCGCTCAGTATCCTCTGGTGCCAGACATTTACTCTGAGCCTGAAACGTACGTGTTGTATATCATTTTCGTCGATGATCGCAGGATGGTTGAGCAGATGCTTTGCAAGACAAAAGAGCTCCACATTGGGCGTTAGAGCATAGGCTGACACGCCATCTACCGTTAGACTAGATATCAATTGTCTCTCCAGACAAGTCTCGGCATCGAGTCCATCTCGTAGCTTCTGAGGGATAATGGTAGTCGCTGGGGGCCACGATAATGGTGGGCCGGTGACGTTCGACTGTAAGAATGCTTGCAAAGCTACGCAACCGGTAAGAAACAAATCGCCAGGAGTCTGTGGCTTTTGGACTTCTTCCACTAAGTACTTGACCCTGCAGGTTATAAAGTCCTCCCAGTCATGCTCGCGGCTGCTCAGCGAGATACCTAGGATGTCGTCGCTGTGGCCTAACAAGGCTTGTACTGTTGATGAGAAAAACAGAGCGTAAAATTCCCCATCTTCATGACGCTGAAAAGAAACTTGGTCCATGGTTCAGCCCATATCCAAACAGGAGGCAGAAAATGTTCGATAGAATCATTGGAAATGCGAAGTGGATATCAACGGCGGCTCGGGCCGACTTCGTAGCCGGACTTGGGCCGAGGAGGCCCTTACAAAGAGGACGCCTATCTTATTCGTCCTGTCTTTGGCATTACTCGAATTTTCAACAAGACATAATCATCACCATAATTGGCATATGCGGTGTAAGGTACTTCCTACTCTTAGTTGCAAGGTAGCTTGCCGTCCTTGTAGCTTTATGGCATAAAGTATGTCTTTCAGGATGTGATGGAGCGGTCAAGTCTGGAGCGCTTTGTCCACCACAGCGCAGATAATGAGGTTATCAACTTCTTTTGCGAAAACTATTGCAGTGGTGTTAATATGGTACCATATGCATCACTCACTTAGCTTTACCGGGGACTTCTGACACTTGCAGGAGCTGGACAGGTGCTTCGCTTTCTAAAGTAAGCATGCAGGCCACTTTATCCCGAAAGGGGATAACGATGCAACGCTGTAAGCTGACAGTTACGCCACACTACTTCCACACCCTTAGTATCGATGTCTTTCCTTAAGTTGATCGATGTGCCATCGCTTTCTCTTCGGCGTGGTACTGACCGCAATCGCAACAAATTCGATAGCCATGGTGGATACTATACACGTCTTGCCAACCATTCTCTATGGCCTTCTCACGACCGCGGTATGCGTGATACTCAAACACAGGTACTTCTCGCCCATCAGCGATATACCAGGTCCATTTCTCGGCACAATCGGGACCTTCTTGCAGATATGGCAAGTCTTTAAAGGTCGTATCAATTATACATTACTCCAACTCCACCAGAAGTATGGACCATTTGTCCGCATCAGCTACAACGAAGTAAGCGTTAGCCATCCAGATTCTCTGCGGATCTTGTCGACACCGCTTCGGAAAGGCGATTTCTACAGACCGATGGCAGTGCCGAACAGTAATTACAACAGCCTGATGTCGGAGCGGGATCCGAAGAAATACGTAGCCATGCGAAGCAATGTCGCCTCAGCATACACCCTTTCGAACGTCATCCGTAACGAAGCGGAACTGGACAAGGTCATCACGCTACTGAGACAACGCCTCGATCACCTGAGTGCTGTGGAAGTGCCAGTCGAGCTAAGTCAATGGCTCCACTTCCTCACTCACGATCTATTGGGCGAGATCGTATTTTCAAGCCGTTTCGGCTTCTTGGATCAGGGGCGTGACGTAGGCGATGCGATTAAGAACAACTTCTTTCTATCCGTCTATGTGACTTCCATGCTATACATGCAATGGCTGCATGCAATTCTCTTTGGTAATCCTATTCTACGCTGGATCGACTTTCAGCCCAACGAGCACACTTACAACACCGCCGTAAGAAGCGTAGCCGCGCGTAAAGCGCACACGTCTCCGAGAGTCGACATGATGCAATTATGGCTGGAGCAAGGAGAGAAGCATCCGGAACAATTCAGTGAGAGAGAAATGTTTTCAAATGTAATTGCAACTCTTGGCGCTGGGGCAGGGACGGTTGGGTCTGCACTAGAAGCAATCTTCTACTTCTTGCTCAAAGAAGACCCGATATATCTGCAGCGCTTGCGCCGAGAGATGGACAGCGCGGAGCTTTCAGACGTGGTCGCATTTACTGAAGCGCAGCAACTGCCGTACCTTCAGGCTGTGGTAGGATTTCCTAGACTGACAACGAGATTTAATGTCTGCTGAAACGGGGTAGATAAAAGAGACTCTTCGTATTTGGCCTCCAGTGCCATGGAACCTTCCACGGGTAGCACCAAAGGAGGGATTCGTGGTGGCTGGGCACCATTTCGAGGAAGGAGTCCGTCTTGTCGATTTACACGGTAGCCTCCTAGCTCACTGCCACCAGGCTATCCTCAGCGTAAACCCTTGGCTCATTCATCGTAATCCAGATTGCTTTGGCAACGACGCAGAAATCTACAACCCTGATCGCTGGCTTGGCGATACGGAGCAAGTGCGGCAGATGGAGAGATTTTTGATTCCTGTAGTCGCCCTATTTCTTACTGTCAGATCCTGTTCTCACATCATCAAGTGTCTACTGACCATATATGTAGTTTGGGCTAGGCTACAACGCCTGCCCTGGCCGTAATGTGGCAATCCTTGAGCTGAGTAAGGTCACAGCAACACTGATCCGTGACTTTGACTTTTCTCTTGTCGATCCGGGACGTGAATGGTGGTTTCATCAGCTTTTTCTCACCGCACAGGGAACTTGGCCGGTCTTCGTTCACAAAAGGCGTAATGTGTGATCTCAGATGATCTCATCATGCTTATTCCATACGACCTAAGAGCCTCGATCGCGGGTAGGTGACGAGAAACGAGGGCAACAGTTCCCACCGTTTGATGAAGACTGCAAACTCGGTCAGGCCTCTTCTCGATGCATTCCTCACGGTGATTCTTTCTGATCGACGACCTTTTCACCATCATCGCTTCACGACGGCTTCTACACAGGTGCCTTTCAAGACTCTGTCACCATTGCGGATTCTTGACGCTGGCTTCTTCACAGTAGCTCCTTTGCGATGGCTTCTTCACGACGGCTTCTTCATAATGGCTTCTTAAGGGTGGCTTCTTCACGATGGCTTCTTCACGATGTTCCTTCACGATGCTCCTTCACGACGCTCCTTCACAACTCCTCTGAGGCTGCAAGATTCTGGGTTTGCTTCGTCGACTGCACAACGCAAGCAACGCCCCACCGTCACAATCGTTTCTGGTTGAATAAGGCCTCGTAACGGGCGGCTGCGCTGTCCGCAAAACGTTGTTCTGATTATGCATGCATGCTAATATCGATCGTACAGCAAGCTTCGCTCCTAATATCTTCTTATCTACCTCTGAAATGGCCTCGATGTGAAGGTTTCTAGAGCCTAACACAATGTTCCTCCTCGTTTCGTTGTAAAATTTCAAACGCAGAGTACTCTCACTCAGACCGAAGTCAAAGCCGTCATGATGATTTTGCTTCGGAAACGGCGCTTTTGCGTGTTACTATCTCTTACATGTTCATGGCACAGGAGATCTCGTTGTCTCGAAGTCTTGTCAGAGTGCTTCAGGGCTGTCCGTAGGCAGTATATAAGTCCTTGAGGCCTCGATCATGTAGGCTATCCAGAGCATCCATAATAACATCCAAAGTACAAACTCTACTGTTCCAACACCAATACCAGACTCATCGATAGCACATTCTAGAAGAAGCACAGGTCACATAACCCACTTATCAGACTCAGAGACACCCAGCCCCATGTCTAGCAATGTACCAGAAATCTGCCATTGCGAGACAAGACACCCTTACATGGGTTGCCAACATTCTAAGTACTCTCCAGTGGACGGACATCAAAGTTATGGTCGCGACTGCGTAAAACTTCTGGGGTCTTCCATCACAGGCTCATGCTCTGACTGTATACGTCAAAGAAGCGCGACATGGTCCCTCTTGAGCGGTACAACAGCATTACGCCCATCGGCGCCGACCACGGAGAGGAGACGTAGGCGACCTGAGGAAACTTCTCATTCTCGCCATGCGTCACCAGCTCCTTTACAGCGTCAGGCTCCGCGACAGCCTCCAACATCCAGCCTGCTACAAACCCCGTCTCAAACATTATCAGGATCTACTACCGGCGCGACTACATCATCGACAACTGCAACGCGGTCGAAGAGGTACCTTGTTGAATCTTCATCTTCTTCCAGCGCCTCGCCTAAACCAGACCGACCCCCGCCGGCAAAGAGGAGTCAAGGAGCTTCAAGCTCCTTTACTCAACCATCCAGGCAGCGAAGTGAAATGGAGCCGTGGCGAGGGAGCGCAGATATTCCGGTCTGGGGTCGTCCAGCATCTCCCCATGGACGTCCAACTCAATTGAGATCATTTTTCGAAGGACCACCGCCTTTGACTCCTGAAGCGATAAGAGCGCAAAAAGTTGAGGAGTCTACACGCACAGGCGACGAACTGCGTAATGCGGCACTATCAAGTCAACATGATGCGCCAACTTCAAGTCGACGCGCTGCGCCACCACCGAGAGGGCCGAGATATGCCGAGGCTGACGAGATATTTCGGGTAGGAAGAGGGCACGAACAGCATGAAAGGGACCATCCTAACCCGGCCGTGAGGCTGGCACGTCAAAGAAGGGACAGGAGGGCCGAAACGGCACGACAGCTGCTGGCGAAGAAGAAGGCGGAAGGGAAACCCCCCCGGTAAAGGTACAAAGAACCAGAGTCGGAATGAACTTTGGCAGTCAATGAACGAACTGGGAATAACGGGTGGTGGTGGTACATCTTTTATGGTCATGTGTTTGAGGTTGGTGGACCTAGGTATTCTTCGTTTCGTTAGGGAAGTAATGGGTGGCGGTGGTCTCTCTTTCGGAATACGGTTGTAATAGCTCTCTTATTTGCGATAGACGGTTACTTTAGCTAGATCTCAGTTGCACACTCTTAATTTCGAATACCTCACAATCAAAATAGCAGGAAGGGACTCATCTCGACAGAGAAGTGGCGTTTTCGGCGTTCCTCCTTTCCATGGTAAGTTGAGCCAATTAACTCCATTTCAGACCTCACACAACGTGTCCTTTTTACATATATGATATACTCTCCACCTCCTCTTCCTCTTTCTCAACCTCAGCAAGTCCTTCCTCCTCTCAACCCTTACACTTCTTCACGCCTTGCCGCAACCGAGAAGTCCGCTAAGTCCATGATGTCTACAACTCCCCCCCTGACGCAGGACGCAGAAACTCCCTCGATCATCACTACCCTACAGCGCTGGCTATCCATCAAGTCAACGATTTCCAGAGACTCCGCCACCGCCATCCAGCAGCAAGAAGCCGCCGAAGACAGCGAAAGCGACCTACCAGTCCTCCGATCAATCGGTCGTGGCTTCTGTGCCGAAATCTTCCACCAGACCGACACCAATCGAGTTTTCAAGAGCGCATTCCGCCCCCAGGACTTGCAGCTCTGGAATGATTTCCAATGGCACGCTCAAATTTCAGACAGTCTAGAACCTGCTTTCAATAGATCCGAGCTGGATCTGTCTATTCCGCTGCTCTACTCCTACACTAATCGGAATAATGAAGCTTGGTGGGATAACAACAGAGAAAAATGGCCACATAGAGAGCCGACGGATTTGCTGGGGTCGCAAAGGATCCTTCCGCTCCCCAAGATTGTACGACACGCGCTTGTCGATAAATTTTGTCCTCCTCATTTGCAAGCTGGTGCTAAAATGGATTCTGCTAATCGAGATTGTCTGATGCGCGTTTATCTCGGCAAGTAAATCTGGCATGCCTCTTAGCTCATCTTTCAACGTAAAGGAGAAATGCTGACTCCAGGATTTACCTAGGACGCCGTCGTGGCTACAGCGGAAACACAGCCAGCTTCTCCCTCCGAAATCTCGAAACCGATCTCCAAATCTTCGACCAGCTGGGACTCCGCCATGAAACGTCCCAACACGCACGAGTCATGGCATTCGCCCTAGCGGTAAGTAAATTTCGAATCAGAGGTTTTTCAAGAAGCTTGAACCACGTTCTCAGCAGATATCCGCTCCCCATACATGCCTCTCTATCCATCACATTAACTGAAAGGCGGAATGCTGACTCCGCAATCCACTCAGGAGATGCATTGGTCCGCTGGCACCAACACCGCGGACGTCGAATTCGTCCTCGCCACCACTCCCGCCGACCGCCCCCTCAAATACGCCGAAATCCGAGATCTCCCACCACGTACGAACATCGGCCTACACTACCGCCCCGTGCATATGTGGCTCCTGGATTTCAATCAGTGTGGCAAGATCAGCAGGGACGAAGCCGGGGTGATTTCTGCGGCTGACGCGTTTTGGGAGAATGATCCGTATTACCCACGACCTGTGCCGGCGGCAGATCAAGATTATGGACTGTGGGACGTCTTTAGGGAGGAGTATTTGGAGAGAAGTGGGGAGATCTTGGGGGAGGAGGGGGGATTTGCGAGGGCGTTTGTTGAGCGGGTTGTTGAGGAGGAGAGGCGGCAGGTGTCGGCGGGAGGTCCTCCAAGAGGAGGGCCTGGGGGTAGCAAGCTAAGTAGGGGCGTCAGAGAGGGAGAGGAGACAGAGATCGATTGGATATTCTTGAGACTTTGCAGGAAAGCTAGTTTGGTTATGCTCTGGTCCGGCAACGCTTTCCCGCTTCTGCTTTGGTTCACCACTGGTGGATCAACCCATCGTCAAATCGTGGAACCTCTGGTCTAGTAACGCTTTTCCGCTTCTGCTTTGGTTCACCACTGGTCGATCAGCCCAACGTCAAACCGTCGAAGCGTTCCTGCAAGTAACATTGAAGAACTGGTGTACCATTTCGTGTTGACGCACGCATGAGATATTGCAAGAGGTGATCAAAGAATAGAACACTAGAGAAGACAGTAAATGTGTATTTCAATCGAGGACCCCTGAGGAGTGCACCATGCCTTGACACCGTATGTTGATAACCAAGTCTCCTGCGGAGCCAGATTTTTCGAATTATCTCGGGGCAACAGCATTCCCCTAAGATGGGTATCAACTTCAAAGCAGCAACGACTCTCACCCCACCCATCAAACCTCCTCCCAGTCCCTAAGCATATCAATTAACCTCCTCATACCCTCCTTCAACCCCTCAACCGCCTTCTCCACTCGCGCCAAACCCTCTCCCTCCCTCCTTAACGCCTCTACCAACCCCTCTCCCGCCTCCGTAGCAAGCCCCTCAAGCCTCGACTCCAGCCTCCTCCCTGCCCTACAGTTGACGCATCGAGTGTGGCGTTCCTCTTTCGCGATTCTAGCCTCCAGTTGATCGATCACGGCTTCCTGACGGCGCTGGTCGGCCATGGGAGCAGACAGTGCTCCTACATTGCCGAGAGACCTTGAAGTGTGATCTGAGTTGGGGGGATGTTGGGGTTGGTGGTAGCGGAGGAATGCTAGATGGGTTTAATGATGGATCGAGTTGAGGGGGGTAGGAGGGGCGACTACTCACGTGGGGTCCTTTGTCCATAGTGGAGGAAGTGAGCTGGAGAGATGGGATGTGCTTAGGCTGGGTTTGTGATGTACGGGAAGAGGAGTTGTGGTTGATGCGTTTGGATGGGTCTGTTGATGGAGTGTGGCTCTTGAGTGGGCTTGAGGATGGGCGTCCTAGTGTATGGGTGGTCGGGACGTGTCGATGGGGTTATTGGTTTGTTGGTGTGGTTGCGTGAAGGAGGCCTCGAGCGGATTGCAATGTGTGTGGGATGACTCAGTATTGGTGGTTTTTGAGAAGGGGGAAACCGAAGGAAGCAAGGTTTATGTACGGTCAGAGGCTGTAGTTAATTAGCTCAACGTACCAGGCGAAAAAGGGGCGCCCAAAATGCTATCGTGCTCCCATGGTTGGTCCTTGACTGGGGTGAGGGATTAACATTATTTCCACGCAGGAAAAATGCTTTGACGGTTTGCCGCCATTGGTCGTCCAGCCCATCATAGAGTCGTCAATAGATTTATTTCGAGAAGTGTGAGGAAGGAGTGCACCAGTCCATGCCATTGCATTGATACAAGATGTAATGAAGAGATGAAGAGCATGCCGGCTGAAACTCGCGTCAAGCCCCTATCTGCTCATCATAGTCAATGATTTTCATCCAAGGCCGTTTCGCGGTACGTTTCCTACACCCTGCACTTCCTTTGACTCATTTGCATTTAGCTTTCCCCCTTCTCTCATTATCACCGTCTTAAGCCACCTACCACACCCCATTGACACTCATAATAGATATAAGCCCCCAAACCCCTTCATCCGTGCAGCGTCGTCCACTCCGCTTAATAGACCCCCTCTCCCGTAATCGAACGGCTGTCGTTCGAAGCAGAGAAATTCGCATCAGCATTCCCCTTCGCCTTACCGATCCGGGTCATAGTACTAGTGCCGGCCAGCCTACTTGCTTACTCTGGCACTCCGAGAAAATGTATAACGCTGTTGGGCCAGGACCGATAGCATTGATACGTATTCCCTCGCGAGCGAGGTCCTTCGACATGACGGGGACTACCAGCTCGATGACTCCTTCAGTAGGAATGAGAGCAGGTAAAGTGCTGTTGCAGTGGTCGCGGTTCACACTCTGGTCGATATCGTAAAGATGTGTGAGCCTGCCGCCGTGTGTGGTGGTGCTTTCTATATCAAAGCCAGCAGCCGTTCTCTAGTATGAGCATCGCGACCTCCAACGGCCCTTCGGCTGCTAGAGAAACCACGGGGCCCTTAATATTTAAACCGAAGTCTTGTCGAAGTTGGCATTAGTCGTGCCCTGAAGATCTTTCATTAGCAGGATATCTGCGTTGAAAATGAAGACATCGGTTTGCCAAAGTGCTTCACAGTCTCGTCACCCCTTTTTCCAGCGACAGAGACGCTACCGACATCCGCCTGGATAACAACTGCACGATCATCGCCGATCTTTCACTGGTTGGGCCATAAGCAGCATTTAGGTCAGAAGCGTAATTAATCACGACTTTGTCACCGTCTCTCGCAAGAGGAATGGGCGATGCCTTCGGAGCCATCGAATTTAAAGAATAGAAATTGTAGTACTTCAGTGACAGGATATGCCGGACTGTTAAGAGATTGTCACTCAAACTTTGGATGTGCTCGTCTTGGTGGTCAACAGAATCGATGAACCGGTCCCCGACATCAAGGAGAGAAGGCACTCTTCATAGACCTCTCAATCTAGAGTGTAAAAGCTATGTCTGCGCCTCGATCTGTGGTAGCTCATACCCTTTCTGTGAAGACAGCCGAGCCATGAACAAGGCGAAGTTCGGTCTTGCCGGAAGCCGGTTGCGATTTTTTTTAAAGGACATACAGAAATGAATATACCCAATCGCTATTCTATGTATATGTTTCGTAAATCATGCGGACTCAATGTAGGACTAGGTCGGTCTGAGGTTTCTACTCATCGCTGCTTCACCTTGGCGTGGCGGGGTTAAGACCCTCTTTAAAGGTAGCCAGTTCTCGCACACCCTGTTTCGATACCCATTTTCGGTAATTGCACACCCAGTCCTAGGGTTGGTTTTTAGGGTTGATCGAATAAAAGTTGATCAGATTCGAACTGCGCGAAATCTTTAAAGTCCTGCCTCAATTATCTTACATTTCTATCTTATTGTCGTTAACATAATAATGCAACTATCGCTTGCGACAAACTATTCTTCACTTGATGCTCTTTTTGAAGCTATACAAATACACGCAGTAGCGAAAGAATACGTTATTGTCAAGTCGCGATCGAAAGCAAGATATAATTTTAATATAGTAACAAAAGTCGATATAATTTGCGAACGTAACGACGAATTACGACGCAAGCTTAAGATCAAATAAAGGAAAATTGCTAACATCAAATGCGATTGTTCGTTCAAGATAAACGTCTTGTACAAACAAGATCTAAAGATGTAAACAATAGACGTACGAAATGCAAAATATAATTATAAGAAGAACGAGATATTAAACGTCTTTGCGACAGCTCGAAGAAAGAATAAAACAACAATATTACTAGAGCACATTAATGTTGCAATCAAATCAAGTAAAACAATCGCTATTTATCTAGTTGTTTTGCTAATTATTCTTTAATAGATGCAACTTCTCGCGAAATTCTTAGCGAACAACGCTTGCAACATTCTAAGTATCTTCTTATCGATTAAGATATTTATAATTTTAAGAAGAAGCTTTGTTGCAATCGTCTAGATATATATATCTTTACTTAGACTCTTTTTCGAGCTCTATATCGCAATTGCTAATTTGTAAAGATTAACTTAAGAAAAAAAACTAAGAAGATAAAGAAGCTCTTCTTTGTACATAAAGAAATGCTAGAAATTGTGTGCAAAAATTCGAAAATACTTATTATAAATTGTATATACAAAACAAACAAATACAAAATGTCGCTATTTACTATTTGCGAGATTATTTTCTTAGATATAACGTTTATTGTCGACTTTGTCTTTTTAGACAAAGAAATCAAGAGTTATTACGATTGAGTGCTATATTATTTGATACAACTATACGACAATCTAGAATTGTCTCTTTCTCGCATTATTGCTATCAATCGAGATCTAGCTTTGATAAAAGTTATTAACAATTGTCTTTCTAAATAGCCAAAATCTTATAACGAAGAAACGAGTCACATATTGTGTCTTTAACATTTATATCGCAATGTAACAAAGAACTACAAAGCCTTCTTCGCAATTAATAAGAAATAAAAGATCTTCTTAATTATTTGACACGCGATTATCTATCCTAATACTTATGCTCTATTTGAGACAACTTAAATCTAGTTTATAATCGACTATTGCGAAGATTATCGCAATAATATTGATTATCTTGTCGACATTTGATTAGAGCCTTGAAGAAATCGTCTTTGCAAATAACAAATTAATAAGCTTAGACACTACGATATTGCTACTATCTTTTGTGTGAAAGACATGCATCGAGTCTTAAAAAGCAATCTAAAGTTTTCTATTAATAATCTATTAACAATAATAAATTGTATAGCGATTATGCTAACAAATTAATTAAAGATTTAGTGCACTAATCTTGCGAAGACAAAGAGAAGCACTTCGTACGTCTTTTTACACGCAATATTTCGAAATCTAATTGATTAAGTTATTTCGCATGCTCTTTGAATATTTTTCAATTAATACAAACGATTAATTAAAGCGACAACGAAGAATTCTTTGTCTTTATGCACAAAGATATTTATTAAAATAATAAAACTATTTTGCAATTATGTAATTAAGACTAGAATGAAGAAGATAAATAATAATCTAGAACGCATACTAATAAGCAATGTAGATTCGCATTAATATTTCATAAAGTTTTCTAATCTATCGACGACAAACTTTATATTAGATTTGCTAGCAATCGATAAAGCAATTGCAAAGCTATTAGAATCGATAAAGAATCTTAACATCGACTTAGATTTAAATCAATCTTTTTCTAACATCGACAACATTATACGCGATTTGCAAATCAACAATCTAATTTAACAACTTAGTTTAAAGCTTCTAAGTCGATCGCGAAGCTTATTGACAACAATATTAATCTATTAGATGTCAATTAATTTTGCGTCGCTAAAGCTAAAGAACGTTTCGTCGAAACAAGAAACAAGAAAGATACTATAACTAGAACAAAAAAGACGAAGACAAAGTCTATCAAAAGAAATTTCTTCGACTTTGAGCACGTCGACGCAACTATTAAAGTCTCGCGCAATAGCAAACGCGCAATCAAAAGAGATAATAATCGTAACAAAGCTAGACAAGAAAAGCAAAAGAAGCTTGAAGTCAACATCGTTGCTACAATAAATGCGAATATATAGATCTTTAATAAGAATATAAAGAAGATTTACGAAGACATAAGAGATATAATTATTAGGTAGACGACAAGAAGAGCGACGAAGAGAGCAACAACAATCTTTGTAGTCTCTACGATCTTTGCAATTATCAAGACAATTACTAAGAAAATTATATAGATCGATAACAATAACGAATTTGATGTAGACGACGATGATAATGCTAATTCTAATAATAATTGAATGTATAATCGAGGTAATTAAGGGGGACGAGAGAAAATCACCTGTTTATTATCTAAAATAGGTGCAATCTCGAGAGTAAATGCATACTTTAAGAGGTTGATTTGATCTCTTAACAAGACGTTTAGATAAGCTCTATTTGGAGCTTCAATAAAGATGTAATTAGAGATCGAATAGAGGTTAGAGAACATGAAGAAATTGCATGCATTTGGGTCAGAAATTGGTGCTTTCTTAGACGATATTCTAGGTCAATAGGCGATGTAAATGATGCGCGAAGAGGTGCGCAGACGGTGATTTAATTAAATATCTAATAAATCTATAACATCGATGGGAAGACCCAACAAATTTGGTGGTATTACATCAAAAAGGTTGGTCTATCCCATTGGGTGTGCAATTACCGAAAATGGGTGTAGTATTTACCGAAACAGGGTGTGCGAGAACTGGCTACCTCTTTAAACCCGTAGCTCGGCCAACCAAGCCGCCTCGCCGCGTACAAGCCATCCTTGCCCACAATTCAATCATTATGGCATCGACATCCTCCGACGCTCCTACCGTGCGCTATGCGACCGAAGATGGTAGGCGATGCTCCATGGTTCAAAATGATGCCTGGGTTTCCTATGGCTGAGTTTCCTATGGCTGATACTGTTTTCATCTGGCCGTTCAAGATGTGCCCACAATCCTGGCCTTAATCAAAGAGCTCGCCGAGTATGAGCGGGCCTCGTCCTCCGTCCTAGCTACCGAAAACTCCCTCCGCTCCACGCTCTCCTTCCCATCAAAGCCTTCCTCGGGGTATGCCAAGACCCTCTTGATTTTCCCACCTGCATCCTCCACTCCAAACCACTGCGCAGGCATGGCTCTCTACTTCAACAACTACTCCACATGGCGCGCAGGGCCTGGGATATACCTAGAGGACCTGTTCATAAGGCCAGAATTCAGGGGCAAAGGGTACGGGAAGAGATTGTTCGGCGAGCTGGCGCTCGAGATCAAGAGAATTGGAGGGCACCGGCTTGAGTGGAGCGTTCTGAAGTGGAATGAACCGAGTATCAAGTTTTATGAGGCTCTGGGAGCAAGTAAGATGGAGGAGTGGATGCAGATGCGGGTAGATACCGATGCTGGGCTAAGTAGAATTGGCGAGTGGGGAGCAGGTTTGCGACAGTAGCTCGAAGTCGATGATAAGTATTGAAGGGGGTACGAACATTGTTTAGGAAAGATAAGACGGCAATACTATACTAGATGATAAATGAGCGATTCGCAATTCGAACCGGATGACCCAAACATGTCAGGGTACGTGCCACTGCAGCAAGGATCTTTAGACTGGTCTATGTTTTGGGGGTGCTTCTAACTCCCCCGTCTATGTCTTGATGTATGATTTTGTCAGAGTACCTATAGTCTCGACATTCAATTATGTCGTACTTAATGTATGAATTGATGAATAGCAGCTACGCTTGGGTAGTTAGTGCATGGATAATGTTTTATAGACTGTGGATGCTTCAGTAGTCATCTGTTAAACATGCGTATATATTTTTGAGGATTCCGGTAATCTTGTTCTTGATTTCTGGTGGTGTATGCACCATGATGGGGGGGTTCCCCACGGTTCTCATTTTTGGGTATATTTTCACCTGAAGTCTGCTCGGTAAACATGCAATTGGCGCTACATCTTCAGGATAAGGTACTGATACGGAACGAACCAATCCTCATAAAAAACACCCGAGAAGACCTGGCATCTCTCTTATATGTCCGTTCCTACTCATGCAAGCTTCAGGCACCGCAAGGAGGCAATGACGCATATTTGATGTCGTCGGGCAATCAACATATGCCTATTAATAGGGCCCTCACCGACTAGCACATTTTACATTGGTAGATTGGATTCGCATCACTTCAAGCATGGCGCTTAGCCTATGATACCACTACCGCACCGCCATCACGACCATCGTCATGTATTCTGACCCATGTGCCTCAACTCGATGAGGCAGCTGGGCTTCGCAATAGCCAAATTGGAGTATACGATGGCTTACATAGCGCGCTCACCCTGACAGAGCCTTCCATCCACCAGAGTTCACGTGCGCAGGTACAATAAATCGCTGAGGCTTGTCAACGGATCGACCAGAAGAAGAAGAAGAAGCAAGACGCTATCAAAGACAAAGGAATTATGAAGGTGACCATCTCGGAAGATCTTGCAGACGGCCAGATTGCAAAATTAGACCGCTGCCTCAAGCTCCTCCGCGAAGACGATCAGGAGCTCCTCCTACCTAGCGATGACTCAAAAGATGATGAAATTCATATCACCAACACAACACTCGGTGCACCACCGGTTACAGGCGCACCTCACGGCGAAAGTCTGCAAGACTATCAAATGCAGCTTATGCGCCTTGAGCAACAGAACCGAAGACGGTTGGTGATGGCAAGACCGGAGCAAGAGAAATCACAAGAAGAAAAGACAACCCAAGAAGAAGAGATCACTGGGTTTGCACCTGCGGCTGCTGCAAGAGAGGCCAGAAGAGCAATGAACCGGCTAAGCCTTGAGGCCACGAATAAGAAAGCACAAGTCCAATCAGCAACAACTCAAAAGCTCATTCAAGAATTCAGGTCAACTCAAACCGCCATGGTTGCCAATACAGACACTGTCCCCGTAGCAAAGAGGCAGAAGCGTGGCCACCCATTACGAGCAGAAATGAGTAGAGCAGATAACAGGGATGTGATCAATCATGATGATGCGGATGGGACTCGTGCCGGATGGGTTGGGGTCAGTGATCACTGCTTTGGGCTTATCTCATTCAAGTCCTAATTTGACCATTACTTCTAGGGCATGCCACCTCATTTCAACCTTCTCTACAAGATAGCATGCAATAGAAAGGACACGAGCAATCATCCCATGCCCGCATTCCGTGACGCTCCTGTACCGGACCTACCAGAGAACTCTGGGCATCAAAGTCTCCCGCCTGATTTACATCTCAACGGAACGCTTCCAGTGTATGATTTGGGAACATTCATGGAGAATGACTCAGATGACATCGCCTTTGTTGTCATTCGAACTGTTGAATGCTCCGAAGCTTCTGTTCTCATAGCTCGTACTGGTGGTTCTCTTCGGTGGACTGAAGACGTCTACATGAAATCGAACACTTCTAAATACGCAATGCAGCAAATCGCGACATGTTATTTCCAACGCTTTCCACAGCCGAAGAAAGTACCGTTTGCGCCAAACCTCATTGTACCTGCAGACTTGTTTCTTTACCACCATCGTCATTTGTTGAGAACTTTTGCCTCAGAACATTCCGAAGCGAAAGAACACATCAACGGTCTTCTTGAATATATGGGTGATCGTTTTGGCAGGGAGTTCGCAGAAGCTGACAGCCTCTTGGCACAGGGCCAAATCAGTCAAGCGCATATATTGACCTTGTTCAAACCGAACTCAATCGTCGTTAGTGGGACATACGGCAAGCCCGCAGCCTTTGTGTTACAAGAGTGGCCCACATTAAGTAGTGACGGCTGGGTTACCCTTCTTTGTTGGTCCTTCCAGCCTGATGGCGCTGGCTTCGCTCGCAAACGAACGTCCCTTTCCATTCCTCCTATAGGCCCGAAACCCCTGAAGATACAAAATCTAGTCGCATATCCTCTGGAATTTGCACTTCCAGAACTACAAGAGCTTATTCGAAGCCGTGGAAAGAAGCAGTGGGAACTTCGCACGACAACGCAGGTAAGCTATAAAGGGTGGAATGTTGGACAGGATCGATTCTATGTAAGTCCAAGGCATGTCTATTTATTTGCACATTTCGCTGACACGTCTAGCACGATGCCAGATTCATGATAGATCACAGGATGTATCGCAAAATGCATGAGAACGCTCTAGCATTCCGTTTTGAGAGGCCGTCGACAACATACCCGTTCGATCGAATGCCAGCCTATCTTAGCGTTGAACAAGACCCCCAAGATATGCCCTTTCTGCTAATGCCCCCAGATATACATGGTTTCTACTTGAACGAGAAGAAATGGTCCAAACTTTTTGTTGAACATATTGAGCCAGTGTCCTGGAATAAGAAGGCCTACGAAAGGCTAGTACTTCCACCTCAGACTAAAGATCTTGTCCGTGCTCTGGTGACTGTTAGGTCATCCCAACGGGGCATCAAACAAGGACTCGGTGGTGCTGGCAAGCGAATGGATATTACCAGCGGCAAGGGCAATGGCCTTATCATGTTGCTACACGGCGGCCCCGGAACTGGTAAAACATTAACCGCCGAAAGCGTTGCGGAAATAGCGGAAATGCCGCTTTACCGAGTGACTTGCGGTGACATAGGAACGGATTCGGAGGCTGTTGAGCAATATCTCAACACTGTACTACACTTGGGAAAGAACTGGAATTGCGTGCTTCTGTTGGATGAAGCAGATATCTTTCTGGAAGAGCGTTCGATGGCCGATCTGGCAAGGAACACTTTAGTGTCCGTGTTCTTACGTATCCTCGAGTACTACGATGGAATCTTGATTTTAACGAGCAATCGTGTCGGTACGTTTGACGAAGCCTTCAAGTCTCGAATTCAGGTTGCATTGCATTACGAAAATCTCAATCGATCCGCTCGGAAAAAGATTTGGCACAACTTCTTGGACATGCTCGAGGAAGACGAGGAGAATGTCGACTTTGACGAGATTAAGCTCCGTCTTGACGATCTTGCCGGAAAAGAGCTGAATGGTCGTCAAATTCGAAATGTCCTCACTACCGCAAGACAATTGGCTGTTTATAGAAACGAACCACTGAATTGGGAGCACCTGGAGCAGTCGCTTGTGGTCTCGTCCAATTTCAATGAGTATCTGATGCGAATGCAGGGGCATACGGATGATCAGAGGATGAGAGACATCGGCTTGAGATGAGATGCCTGAGCTCCAATGACTCTGGTCGATTTCTAACAAGGATGATTGTTGCACACCGACAGATTGCACGTTCCTAAGATTTCCTGAAACGCACCATTGGTCGTCTCGGCGCTCGCGGCATTCTCCAATCTCTTGTATAACCTGACTGGATCTTGATGCAAGCATTGGAGTGCTCGAGCTCTTCGGCATAAGCTCGAGTGACGCTTGATTTGGCAATAACGATCTTGACACCACTCGACAGATTAAACCTCAACATATCAAGCATTTCTAGAACTTCACTTCGTTCATTGGCAGTGACGTGCGATAAGAGGTCAGCATCCAGAACAACGAATGCTGGCCTGATGCGAGAAAGCAGCTGATTCAAAATCACAACCCATTCACCAAAACTTGCAGCTTCCCGAAGTTGCTCTACACCCACTGGAAAAGGACTGTTGAGTAAGTGGTCGGCGCCTAGTTGCATGCTCTGCAGGACTAACATGCGAATGATGTCCGTGGGGCACATGCGCCGGTCCCTGTAGTCTGCATAGCGTAGCGCCCAGATGATAGGTAGGCGATTGTTGAGAATAAGATCAACGAGGTCGACCATGAACGTCTTCGCAATCATGGACAAGTGGGTGTCAATGAGCAGTACAGCGTTGTTGTTCTGGGAAATCCACATCTCCAATTTCTTGACGTCGGGCAGCGGCAGCTTGGGGGCCTTGCGCTCACGGCGTCTATCACGCATGGATCGACAAAACTGCAAAGACTCTCCTGATGTCGGCAGTAGGTTCCACAGTGGCAGTGAGAGCATCTGATTGAGGTGAACTCGATCAAGAGTCGCACGCTGGGAGGTAATATTAAGCCGGATCTCTCCATACATGCCTGTTCGCAATGTACGTCAGCGTCTTCGAGTCAGGGGCACGGATTGTTGAAAAGAAAATGTTGTCAGATACAGTGGCTTGCTCATGGTATGACAAGACACTTATTCCTGCACCAAGAAAATGCGCAACCCACTTACGAAGCATCGAATCCTCCAACATCCCAAACTTCGCCTGGAACAAACTCGTCAACCGCTGATTCTCTACCTTGAGATCATTCATCTCTTGCTTCACCAGCTCCCAATGCCTCGTGCCCTGCACAACCTCCAGCCTCGTGTCCCGCACCTCCGCCTTCATGGCCACGTCAGCTAGGCGCCTGATCTGCTGCGTCTCGGCCGCGATGGCTTCGTATTCGTGCCGAAATTTCAGGTCCCATGGCTGGAATATGGACTTGAGGGCGTGTACAGCGCGGTTGTCTTTGTACCACTTAAGTGAGGAGAGGAAGAAGTTCAAGATATGCGCGTAGAGCCGCGCGACAGAAGTTTGCATTCGTGTCGTTGGGTAGAGGATTAGGTGTAGCGAATGATGCGGAAGGAGATCTGCAATCTGTGAAACGGATTTGCTGAGCTTCGAGGCCGTCTCAGCATGATTGGTAATTGCCTTTGCATATTAGTTGGCTGCTGAAGGAGGTAGAGTGTTTAAGCGCAACGTGTGAGACATGCTAAAGGTCGCTACGATGGTACTCACAACGAACAGAAGTTTGAATGTGCCCCAGGCCAAGGAGACGTATTCGGGATGATGTTGGACCATTACGTCGAAGATGTTGCCATAGTGCACAAGTTTCTCAGATAGTCCAGTGAGCCAGAGTCGTGCTTTCGCTTTAGACTTACTGAGCGGTGTCGTCAGTTCGGTGGGTACGGGAACTGAAGTAGTCGGTGTTACTGTCTTGAAGGCCTCGTTGGAGTATCCGGTTCGACATTCGTAGGAGGCTTGTGCCTCTCTGAGGCAGCGCTGGACGTCGAAGAGAGTGTGGGTCGACACATGCTGAGAGTTTTGAACATCGCTGGGAGGGAATAAAGTCTCGAAGTCTTGAGGCTTGATTATACTCCGGAGGAGCAATTTCGCATGCGCAAAAGTCGTTGGAAATATAGACTCCGAGCTGAATCGAGCGTAATATGTCAGTACTTGCTATAGTGAACGCAATTGCCCGTGATGAGCCCCCCCGGAGGAGATCATCCTGAGAGAAGGAGATTCGAAAGTAAAGATTACCTCGAGGAGCTATTCGGGCTAGAATACCAGCCTGCTATGCCTCCAGCTTGATCCGCCACGTCCATTGTCGACGATACTCCTATAGATCATACCGCGGGCGTTAAGGCTTTAAAGTGGACACAACGTTATAGAGTGCAAAGCATAGCAATCATTCCACGATTAAGCGGCCAATTTTTTTGGAAATGGAACCCCGGAATCTCGGGTAAAGTACAAGAGTCAGACGGGCTTAGCAGTGTGTGCCGTACTTGTACTGCGCCACAATGTTTCAATCAGCGCCGTCACTCGCTTTGATCAACTTTCGTAATTCTGTGAATTGTGATACAAAAGTCTCTGGAATAGTAGAACTAGTTTTGCGTTTTCAAACGATATATTTTTGGTGAGATTTGAAGTACTTTTGAAACACCTAATCTGTTGTAAAGTTTTTATGTCCCGCCCGGTTGCATTTAGTAAGTTGACATTGAGTAAATCTTAGTCGAAAATTCATCTCTAGAAGCGACTCTAAAATGCGCAAAGTGTCCAGTATAATACTTGATACTTGTGAAAGTTTCAAAGGAGTCCGGTGCGAAAGTCGACCACGAGGGGGGGACCTAAAAATAAAACCAAGAGGCTGCATCACAAGTGATCGCGCTACAATTTTGACCAATGAAGATTTCTCTATGGCAGTCTCCTCTTTGTTGGTTGCAATACTGCTTGCAGCCGCGCGCGATTCTGTACAATGTCACTTTTGCTAATCTTAATGGCGCTGTTGAGGATAGTGAAAGATCACAAAGCAAATTGAGCGCTGTGCGCAGAGCTGTGAACAATTAGACAGGTTGCGCAGCTCTATTTAATACAATTATTCAATTGAACATTGCCCGATTTAGTTAGCGTAATTCGAAAAGAACAAGCAAATTTGACAACTTAACAATTTCAATTAAATCAATATTCAATTATTGAATATTTATTCAATTAACTTATTACTTTATTTAATTACTTCGATTACTTATGTTACGCTAGTACTTTCATAAAAGATATTAGAGAGAGTTATGCTATTAAAGAGATTTGTAGACGTCTTTAAACAATGCAAGCAATTACTTAATAACAAGAAGTTGCAACTTTGTAGTCGTAATAATAAGTAAAGACTTAAAATAAATTAAATACAATTTATAAGAGAGTCGTGTTCGAGATCTATATACTAAGAAGATTTTTCTATACTTAGAATACTCAATATGTTCAAAACTTAAACTTATTAAGTCTTTTAAATATTTGTTCAATATACTTAATTATTAAGATTATTAAGTATGCTAAATTTGTACGTATTTATATTTTGTATTACAAAGTTCTAAAAACTTCTTATATTAATCTAGTTTTAAATAAAATTGTAATACTATTCTTCTTCTCAAGTGCTTTCGTTTCGAAAGCAAACTTTCTCTTCTATTATGTCTAAGATATTTGTAAGCTCTATTCGTCGATTTAATGCTATTGCAAAGAGAAAACAAATAAGTTGTTATATTAAGATGCGCTCTTGCAATTTTTGTTTCGATCGAGATATCAAGTGCTTAATTATTAAGAAATTTTCTTGTTGCATCGAATGTAAGCGCTTTAATCGAAAATATAATTTAATTTCTTTAAACAAAAAGATAAATAAGACGATAAATATTGTTAAAAAGCTAAATAATAAGATTCTTAAATCTTGAATAAGAGTTTATTGTTTAAAAAAACAACGTAAACATTGATTGCAAAAGTTAAAAGCAATAAGTAATATAAAGATTAGATTGACCATCGAGTCGAGTTATGATACCACCCCTCTAGTCCGACCCGACGCCAAGATTGGGTCGTGACGATTTTTTGGAATCGAATCGCTCAAAGTAGCTTAGCGCGAAGCGCGCTAAACTACTTATAGTAATCGACTAAACTACTTTGAGCGATTCGAAAATTCGATTTTTTTTTGACTCGAGTCTTGGCATTTGCACGTGACATTTCTAGGTTAGCGCGACTAGTCTAATAAAGATGCAAAACATCTTAAAGCTAAAAATAAATAAGCAAAAAAAGAAAAAAGAACAAATTGATTTGTACGTTATTTTTGCTTCTAATAACAAATTTTTCTAATATTAATTTTACTTTGTTCGAGATGTTTTCTTAAATTATAAAAGAACTCTTGTAGAACTTTCTTTTTAAGCTAGTTTTTGTTGAAATTTCTAAATAAAATTATAGCAATTGTTTAAATTCTTCTTTAATTCTTATGTATTTTTTGAGATAGAATATTCTTTTTATTTGATAAAATAGTTTTGATCTTGCTTCTTTAAGATTTGCTTTACTTTATATTTGCTTTCTTTCTAAGCTTTATAATAAGATTTTTTCTATATAGATATATTGAGATCGATTGATTTTAATAATAAAATATAAAATACTAGAAATACTTTAACGTCTTTAAGTAAGTCGAGTTTGTAATTAATTGATTTTTTTTGTCTTTTTAACAGGAAACAATTCGACTTTAATATAATTTAATTTTTTGCTTAATCTTCTTGTCTTAAGATTTTTTGTAAAAAGATATATCTTATTTGTCTTCTTTAATTAAAATATTGTTTTTTGTTTTTTGTTTTAATACTTAATTAACTTCTTCTATATCTTTAAGATGTTATTGTGTATCTTTTTTAATATTGCTATTCTTTTGATAATTGATTAAGTTAATAGATACTTTTGCTCTTTCTCGAAGAGATTAAGTTCTTTGTTATAATTAACAGAGAATAAAGTTACTTTAGTAATATTCGAAATCTTTGCATTTAATGCTAGTTGAGTTATAAATAGAAGTAATATTCAATTGTTATAAGTATTGTTAACGTAATATCTTAGATATTGCTTTAGACTCTAGTTTGTTTGCTTTATCTAATTATTTATAACCGAATAATAGATAGTAAATATTCTAAATCTTGTTTCTAACATTGATAGAAGTATCTTTTAATAATTAGACGTAAAGAGCTTGTCTCTATTACTAATTAGTCTCTTAAATATATTGTAATATTGTATAAATTAATTTAATATAATATATTTTAGTTAGTGTAATCGTTGAGTTGAATCGGACACTTTTTTCTTAACTCGACTTATTCTCTTGAATTTCGTAGGATTGAGTTAGGGTTAAGGCGCGAATTCTATCTTAGAATCGAGTTTCGTCGAATCAATGTCAAGAATCCAAGCTAACTTCGTCGCGTTAGCATTCGCTTATCTTATCTTATCTTATCTTATCTATGCGCTAACTCGATTAAGCTAGCGCAAGATTCACGCTAATCGCATATAATTAGCGCGTCACGTGACGTTACGTAATCGAGTAAATTGAATTGAATTCTCGACGCTCATTCTTCGTTCGTCTCATTCTATTAAACTAGGAAATTTGCTCAACTTCAAAATTAGAATTAAACAAATTAATTCGATCGAATTGAAATTCAATCCGACGATTACGCTAGTTTTAGTTGTTCTGCTATAAACTTCTCTTTGCATACAATAATATATAAATACTTAATAAGTTTATTAATTATTATTAGTATCGAATTATATTTGTCTTTAATTGTTAAGTTTGTCAACTTAAGCAACTTAATAATAAAGTTTATCGTAACTTTATTTTATAACAATTTAGATAATTTTTAATATTAAATCTCGTTATAACTTGTATATATATTATATTTGTTTTGCTAATAATTAAGATATTGTTTAATGTATATCTTGACAACTTATCTTATTTAAAAAAACTAACAATACTAATGTAGAAGTTAAAGAATTTTAATTATTTTCGAGTACTTTTGCAATAATTTATTATAATGTTCTTTTATATATTTGTCGATTTTGTCGATAAATATTTAAAGTTTTTCTTTCTTTATTAAAAACTCTTTCTTATTGTTTTTAAGTATTTGTAAGATAGTATTTAATTTGTGCTTATTAATTAATAGTAATTTGTCTTTGTTAATCTTAAGTATATTGTAATTAAACAATTCTTTTATTTTTATATAATTACTTCTTTTGTTAAGTGCATTTGCTCTATTATTATCTTTGTCTAATATATATTGTATTTTGAACTTGTATTGTTCGAGTTACTCTAATTGTTATACTTGTCTTTTGTTAAGCTATTTAATAATAGTAAAGTATAAAAGATTCTTATAATCTATAAGAATTGTAAATTTTAATAATTCTTTAATATATACTTTTTATAATTCTAGAAAAACTACAATAGCAAGTAGTTTTTTGTTGTAAATATTATAATTTTATTCGATTAACAAAAGTTTTCTTAAAAGATATATTATTAAATATTATATATCTTTATACTTTTAATTAAAGTATATATTAATAGCTAAATCTAATATGTTGATTTTAATCTTATTTAACAATTGTAAGTTGTATATTTTTAATACTAATTTCTTTAAACATTTTAGTTTAAGATTTTGAAATAATTTCTTTTTTGTCAATTTTTATATTTATAACGTTTTCTTTTTTGTAAGATTTGTCAATAATATTGTGTTAGCAAAATGATTCTTAATAAATTTCTTGTTGTAATTTATAAAATCTAAAAAAAATTAAACTTTTTTAACGTTAATAAATAATTTTTATTCTTTAATTGCTTATAACTTTTTGAGATTTATACGTACTTTATATTTTTAACAACAAATTTAAGAAAGTTAACTTCTTTTTAATAAAATTTATATTTCTTTAATTTAAAATATAGATTTCTTCGATTTAGATATTCTAGTACTTTAAAAATATAATTTATATATTCTTTTAAGATATTTAAGTAAATTATAATGTTGTTTAAGTATGTTATAGCAAATCAATTCAAATATTGTCGTAATATATTATTGATTATTTCTTAATATATTGTCGAAGCATTTGTAAATTCGAATAATATTATTATATATTTGTATAATTTATATTGTATGCAAAAAGCTATCTTTTACTTCTTCTTTATTTTTATTCTAATTTAATTGTACGTTTCTTGTAAGTTTAATTTAATAAAATATTTTGCTTCGAACAATTAATTCTAAAGCTCGCTAATATTAAGTAATAAATATCGATTTTTTATTGTAATATTGTTTAGCTTTCGATAATCGATATATAGATAAAAAGTTTTGTTCTTTTTAAATACAAAGAGAATTAAATATTCTATCTATAATTGAGATTTTCTAATAAATTTTTTTTTGTTTTTTGCTAGATATTTGCGAAGCGTTTTTAACTTCTTTTTAAATAGAGCATATATAAGTTCAAACATAAATCGCTTGTCTAATTTAAGTTTAATCTCGTAATTTTACAATTAATATTTAGATAAAATCTCGATTGTTTTCTCTTCTTAAAATAGATACTCTTAATTATTGTATATTTATAATATATACTTTAACAATTCTCTTATTATATTAAATAGTTTAGAACTCTTAGAATATTTGTAGTTTTCTTTACTTATTTTAATTTTGTAATTTAATTAATCTTTGTCAATATCTATTAAGTCGAAATTTATTAGATTGTTTTTTTGCAAGAATGCAAACTTATTACTTGCAATCAAATCTCGATTTAATCTTTTATTTATTATCGAATGCTATCGATGCGTAAACTAAATATAAATTGCGTAATTATATTGTGTAAATTTAAGTATTTGTATATTTTAGTTAACTTCTAAATTGTGCTGCTTTAATTAAGACATTTTTAGAACAATATTATAAGTAATTATTTTTACTATATTAAAAATTAGTTTCTCGTAATATCGCTAAATAGCTATCGATAATAATTTTGTTTCTTTGATTACTCTTTTATTTTTTGCGAGTAATAAATTTTTATTTACAATTATTAGATTGTAAGCGTTAGATTTCTTTCGAGTAAAATACGTTCTTCTCTTTATAAGAGCTTTGATTATAAAATTAATTATTATATTACAATTAATTATTATTGTAAATTAACAATTGTTAATCTTAACTAATATAATAAAATATTGTATATGCGTTGTTAAGTTTAGTTGTTGTTATTAAACTAATATATTGTATTTCTTTAATATATTCTTTATTAAGAAATTTGAATTTTTTGCCTTTTGTATTGTAACTTTTTCTTTAAGTATTTGTTTGTACTAAGCTTTCTTTTGTTGCTAAATTGCTAACCTTAACTTTCTAAAAAATGAATCAATTTTGTTCTTTTTTTTAGATAAATTTAATATAAGTTGTTGTAATAAGTTGTTTAATTAAGATCTACATATATTATAAGATTCAATTGTTTTGTTATTATATTAAGTATATTCTTTTTTGTAATAATATTGCTTTTTAGTTTTTTCTTGCATTTATTTATAATCTTCGATAAGTTAACTAAAGCTTCGAGATAATTTATAATGTCTTCTATGTATTTGTAAAAGCTCTTTCAATTATATTTTTTATTTAAGTTGATAATTAAGTTATAAGATTTAATAATTTTCTAAAGTGCTTAATTAACTTCTTGCGTAAATGCGAGTGTCTTGCTTAATAATATTTTATTTAGAACTTTTTGTAATTGATTTAAGTTCTTTATTAAATAATAATTGTTATTCAATTTAATTTCGCGAATATTTGTTTTTGTGTCGATTTGCTTTCTAATATTGTTTTAACTATTAAATATCTCTTTCAATATAATATTAACTTATCGACAATTTATTAAGTTTTGTAATCGACAATCTCTTGCAAAGTAACTCGATTTATTATATAAATAGCATGTTTTGTAAGACTATATACGAACGTGTGACAAGACGTTGCTATATCGACGCACTACAGACGAGACTATATAGTATGTAAAATTGCAATTTAAAGAGACATTAATTTGTAAGAATTTTGAGAGAAAATTCTCAAAGAGAAAACTCTGCATAATGTTAAGTCGCTACTACGATAACTTAATACTAATAACGTGTTTGTTAATTATTAAGAATTAATATTACAATTGTCTTTTTTTTTAATTCTAATTTTCAAGATTAATGTGTTATAACAACGCTTTGTTTGCGCGATTACGTCAATCTTTTATCGAGTTCTCTTCAAAACTTTCTAAGATTTAATTAGATAATAAGTAATATTTTATATCTTTATATGCAATGCATTTTCTAGTTTATATATTCTCTTGTTGAAATTTAAGAGCGCCTATAAAAGAGATTTTTTGATTTTTTTCTCTATTTTTTTTAGACATTTGAGAGAGAATTGAGAAGCAACAATAACTTCTCTTGTATACTATTACGAGTTGCTACGTTGTTTGTTTTAAGCGTCTTATTGTATAGTAACTTTAAATCGACAAACAAAAAGATCTTTTGTTTTTTTATTTTAAAACGTAAATACGTTTTTAATTGCTATGTTGTTGCGTCGTTATTGCAACAAATACTTGACAATAATATATTACAATTTATTTAAATCTTATAAATTCTAAGTTTAACTTAACTTATTATTTAAATAAATTATCTCGATTTTCTTTGTTCGATTTAATTGAATTAGCGCAATTAATTTGTAAATAATATTTATCAACAATATTATTATAATTTTTTTCTCTTTATATTATTTTTCGATTTATAATTAATAGATAAATGCGACGTTCTTTAGATTGTTTCAATGCTAACAACAATATTGCGCATAGATTTTGTATTTAATATAAGTTTTCTTAATTATTTTAATATGTTATAGTCTCTTTTTAATAGAAGTAATTGTAAGTTTTTTCTAATTTTTTGTTATTATAATAGCGAATCAATTACGTAAGCGATGCTTTAACAAAATCTTGCTATAAATAAAATTAATAAGAACAACAATATTAATCGAAATAATTTTTTTTGCTCTTTTTGTTCGCGCGCAAACGCAATGTTTCTCTCTCTCTTATTTCCATTGTTTGCGATATCTTGTTCGCATTAACAAAAATATTAATTATTAAATATATTTTCAACTTTTGTTTGCTTTGCGATCTAATAATATATAGTATATTAAGCAAAAAAAAATTGTTGTAAATATTGCACTTAAAAGCACAAAATTGTAAGTTACTTATATACTCTTATATTTGATTTAACTTGTTAGTGTGTTCTTATTGTTACTCGATATATTAAGCGAATCAATATTTTGTTAAAGTTCAATATATATATCTTTGATAAAAATAATGCTAAAGTTAATTAAGTTGCGCTTATTTTGCAAGTACAACGTTGTCTTATTGTTATATACGCATAATAGCGAAAAATCAAATCGATTTCGCATTCGATTTACAAGAATTTTTTAGCTAATATTAATGTTAAGCTAGATTATCTATGCAACATTTAGTAAAAAATATTTAACATAATATATTATAGAGCAAATTTCGATGCTCTTTCTTTAAAGAAATTAGACAAAAATAATAAGTTTGTATCTAACAATATTGTTGCAAACAACAAATTTAAGAATTTGTAAATTCTACGTAATCTAATAACTTTGTTAAAAATAATATTATTTGTCTTGTTTTTATTAATTAGATTTCTTTAAGAAAGAATAATATAAATATCTAGACAAAACTCTTCTTGTATATTATAGTTGTTTCGACAATTTATATATTTAATTTAAATATATCGAATTGCTTGTTATTAAACAAGAGTATTTGAAATAAGCAACTTTCTTGTTCGATAATATAAAAATTAAGAATTAAAAAATTGAATTTTATTTATATTCTCTTGCGAGCATTATATCTTTGCAACTTTTGTATAAAATTTATGTTCGAAAAATTATTATTCAAGATATACTTTTATTATATTTAAGACAATAAAATTAATTGCATTTTAAGAGATTGCATTTCTTATTTTTATTATTGACAATTTATTTTGGTAACGTTTGTGCATTATCGAAGACAATTGAGCAATAACAATTAAAAAATTAATTAAAAGAGATACGTATAATTAATTGTAAATAAAATATTAAATCTTGTATTAAATAATAGGTATATAAAAACTCTTTATCGACGAAGATTAAATAATAAAAGTAATTAAATTTAAATATATTTTATGTTGCATTTCTATAATTCTTAATGTTCAATTAATTTATTAAAAGAATTATAATATTATTTATACGCATTATCTATGTTATTAATATATCTTAAGTATATATAATAGCATTAAATCTTACTTTTTATTATCAAAATCTCTTTTGCAAATACAAAATTTTAATTTTTTAATTTTTGCAATTAATCTTTCGAAAGACTTACGCGCATTATATTTCTTAAGCTTTTGTTTTATATTTGCAAGATAATTTCTTAATATTTAATTGTCTTTATATAATAAAAACTTCTTTTATCGAACAAAATATTACAACTTATTATATCTTAACTTATAATTAAGAATATCTTTTACTTTTTACTTCTTATTTTTGTCAATCAATATTATGTTCTTCGAGACAACAATATTTGAGTTACGATAATATGATTTAAGTAATAAAAAATAAAAAATAAAATAAATGCGTTATTTAACAAGAAGACGCAAGCAATATATTTGCAAATTAATTATATTTTTAATCTTAAACAATCTTGTAAACTTGTAAGACAACTTTTTCTTTAAACAAACATCTAAGAGATTTTTGATGAAAAATATAATTTTGTTATCGACTTAATATCTTTTCGAAGTAGTTTTATTATTATAATTTCGAATTTACGTTTGTTGCGCAATTTGTAAACAATTTATCAATTAATTGCGTTCGTCTTATAGAGATTAAATTTGCTCTCGAATAACAAAAATGTTTAAACGATTTTTGTTGTTTTAATTAAATTGAAGATTTGCAACAAATTTAAACATTAACTCGAAAAATAATATTTTAATCGACGTATATAATGCGTTATTGTAAGTATATTAAGTTAAAGCTAGCAATAAGTCTTAATTATTTTGTTTATAATTGCAATAGCAACGCAAATAATATTTTAACATCTAATTTTGTTTTTCGATTTATTTATTAATTTAAGAGTAAAAAGTGATACTTAGCTTTTGTTTAATACGTATGCAATAATATATCGCAAATTAGTAGTTACTAATAAAGAATAAGTTACAATTGAAAACAATTTTACAAATTTCGAAATAAATAAGCAATATCTTTTTAAACAACATATTAATTAAATCTTTTGTCAATTATATAGATTTAACAAGAATATATAAAGACATTTTGAAGTATTAATCGATTATTATTAAAATTGCGTTAAATATATTATTTTCGCAACAAATAACAAGCAACTTTGTTATAAAGTTTATCAAAATCTTAATTTATAATCAAGTGAAAATAGAAAGTAATATTAACTTCTTATAAAAGCGATAACACAAAATCTTATTTTGTTAATAAATATTATATTCTTTAATATATATATTAATATTCGCGATTATCTTTAATTAGTAGAACTTTCTACTTATAAAAGTGCGTATCTTTTTAATTTGAAAGTATTTTGTTAGAATGTTATTATAATGCAAGCGTAATAGCTTGCTTTTTAATAATATCTTGTCAAAAATTAAAATAACATAAAAGAAGAATATTACTTTTTTGTAAATTAATTGGTTTTTTTTTTGCACAAATTTGATTTAAGATTTGCGACGTTAATTGTTTCTTAAATTTAAATACTATAGAGTTCTTTTTTTGCAACTCTTCTATTTTGAATAACAACAAAAATAAGAAAGCTTTTAAGTTGTTCTTTTTATTATATGCGATATAAGCGTTGTTACAACGCAATTGTTAAGTTATTGCGTTTTAAATTGTGTTTGCAACTTCTTTCTTTTCAAATTTATTAATTATATTTTTATTATTTAAAGTATTTTTATTATTTAGTTTAATATCGAATTCTTTTTTAATTTTCGATATTCAAGTCTTGAATTTGTTCTTATTGCGTAATATTAGCGTCTAACAAACGTCTTTCGTAAGTATTGATGTTATTTCAATAGCAACAATAGTAATATTCTTTAGCTTATTTTGAAGCGTAAGTAGATAGATTTTATTATTTGGTTTGCTCTTATAATCGAGACGTTAAGAGAATTTGTTAGTTAAATTTGTTTTTTTCGTGCAATATTTGATTTCGAAGTTGTATTTTGTTAGCGAAAGTATTTATCTAAATTGACGACAATTTAGCGTTGTTATTTTTATAAAATATTGTAGATTATTGTAATTTGTTAATACGATAATTAAATAATAACTATTCTTTAGATAGTATTAATATTGCTTGAAATTAATAACAATAATAAGCAACTTTTAATTATAAGTCTTATATCGAGTCTTTGCGAGAATTATCTTTCTTAAATAGAATGTTATTAAGTATTATATCGTTTAATTGACTTTTCTTATAAGATAAATTAATTGTAACAAAATTGTTGCAATTACAAATCTCAAAGCGTTTGTCTTAACGCAAATATAATTTTTTGAATTAAAATAAATTAGCATAGACGTTTGCGTAAAGATCGTAATAAACTTTCGAAAAATTAAAATAACATTCTTGTTAAATACAAAAACACTATTTTGTTTATCTTGCTTGTTACTTTTTAGAAGTTTCGTCAAAGTTTAAATAATTTTTGCATAGTGTTTTACAAATTGTTGATAAAAATTTGCAAAACTTAAAAACACTTGAAGTTTGCGTAAAGTAATAGATTAAAATTATATTTTAATAAAGTCGATTTGTCGTAAATTTATTAATACGTTATAATTGCTTATAATGTATTTTAGAAATTTAATTAACATTGTTATAAAAGAGCATTTAAATAGTTTTGCGTAAAGTTTGTAGAAGCGTAGTTTATTAAGTATTTGACGTACGCAATTTTAGTATTTCTTTTGTATCTTAAAGTAGATTAAAATATTATCAAAATAAATTACAAAAAGATAATCTATCAAATCTCTTAAGACTTTGTTAATTAAAATCTAAAAATTGTCAATACATTTGTTAGTTTAAATAGTATTCTTGCGTATTTGAAGTATTTGTATCGTGTTCGAAAGATTGTTTTTTACTTATTGTCTTAACAAATTCGAATTTAATAATAAGCGTTTTTCAAATTTAGTTTTGTAAAGTACGCGACACTTATTAGACAATTTAGCGTTTTCTTTATAAGAGAAAAAAGACATTGATTTTTAATTGTAATTGTATTAAGATTGCAATAATTAACGCATGATTTTAGACTTTTGTTGCTCTTTGACACAAATAACATCGATATCTTGATTTAATTAATCGATTTGCAAATTTTGTTTAAAGTCAAGTTCTTCAAAAGATAATTACATAAAACAATTAACTTTTACTCGAATAAAATATATAACAAATTATAAGACAATTTCTTTTTAAAAAGCAAATTGATTTTATAATTTTTCTCTTTGTATTTAGAGAGAATAAATGCATTTTTTAAGTCGAAAACATTGTTGTAGTTTTAAATAATCTTAAGTATAATGCGCATTGTCGACGTTAAGATCGCAACAAATTAGAGTAAATATCGAAATTTATTTTTTGAATTTCAAAAAACTCTTTGAGAACTTAACAACAATAGTATTCTTTGTAATTTGATAATATCAAGTTAATGTATATTAATTGACGTAAAAACTAGCTTTTATCATTTAGAGAAATTTCAACAATAATATCGTGTACAATTTTATCAAATATATAGAAAACTTGTTTCGATATATATTCTTGTTTCTTATTGTCGCAAATTTTAATATTTGCGACGTGGAATTTTATAAATTAAGTTTTCTAAATTGTAAAAGCTTTCGCTTTAATTGCAAATTATTTAATCTTTATTTAATCTTATATCTTTGTAAGACGTTTGTTAATGCAATTAATATAAGCACTTTTATCGAGAAAATTTCTTTGTTTATATTATTTTTTGTCGACAAATATTAATAGTTTTGCGAAAAGAATTTTTGTCTTGTGTTTTTAATTCGCAATTGCGATTACAATTCTTGCAAGTCTATTTAATTTTTCGAATTATCAAAAATCTCTTCGATAAAAGAACGTAATAATAACGTTTTCGAGATATTTATTTTAAAGCTTTTTTAAGAATTATTAATTGCATTAACTTGCAAATTATTTTTAACAAATTTAAAATATTTCTTTTGAATATATTTTTTTTGTTACAATTGTAACAAATACGTTTCTCTTGCATATTTGAACTAATTTTGTCAAAATTATATAGAGAAAACTTTGTTATGCTTTTTTGATAATTTCTTGTTATTAAGATATTGCAAATCTTAGTTGTCAATATATTTTTTTTTAATTTACGACTATATAAACTTTCTCTAAAGTTATTGCGTAATTTCGAGAACAATTTTTAATTTTTAATTTTGTTTTTAACATTAAATCGAGAGAGTAAAGCGCTCTTTATGCGCTATATTAGCGCAACAAGAACGTCTCTTGTCTTGAAAATTTTAATTATGTTATTAATTTTTTTACAAAGATTTCTTCTTAGACAATGGAAGAGATAATTACGTTATTAACGTTCAATATACTTGTCAAGATTTATCTTCAATATCTTAATATAAATTACAAAGTTGTTAACATTTTAAGATTAACTTTGTTTAATTTTCTCGTACTTGCAAAAGAAGACAAAACAACAATTTTTCGAATTTTTAATAAAATTAATTAGATATTGTACAAACTATTTTTAATTTTAATTTTTTATTTTGTTTGTTCGCTTGTTCTTATAGTTTTCTTATTGCGTTATCGACGTATCGCAAAGATATTGTTAAACTTAACAAATCTTTAAGTTCTTTGTTAAGAATTAATCTTTGTTAATTTGAAAGAAGTTTTTTGCATTTCGAGTTTAATTCTTTTATTTCTTTGAAATTTTTTTGTAATAAAGATTTAGTTAAGTCGATCTTATAAAACGAACGAAGCGCTATTTCTTTAATATTGATTTGTTAATTTTGTTATCAAAGTAGTCTTCGCGTAAACGACGCGAAATTGTTACTTTAATCTTGTTCTTACAAAGCAACTTTAAAAGAAGTTTGTTTCTTGCTTAAGTAATACAAAGCTTTTGCTTCGTCTAAAGTTTATGTCTCTTTACTTCTTCTTTAATTAGAAGCTTTTTATAGTTGATATCTTCGTCGAATTGCGACAATTGTATAGCGTCGTTATTTTGCAAGACTTCTTCTTATAATATAATATAAATTTTCGTAATATTGTTGAAAAAAAGTTGATTATTTGCACTTTTATCATTCTAAGAGCGCTAAGATGTCGCTTGTCTCTTGTTCGTCTTCAAATTTCCTCTTGTATTACGTATCGAATTAATTATTTTATCGAACAATCGCTTATAAAGATTGCGACAAATTAATATTGTAAAATTGTATTCAAATATGTAACAAGACGTTGCTACATCAACGCATTAAAGATAAAACTATATAGTATATAAAATTGCAATTTAAAGAGACATTAATTTGTAAAAATTCTAGAAAAAAATTCTTAAAAAAAACTTTGCACAATGTCAAGTCGTTACTACAATAACTTAACACTAATAATGTATTCGTTAATTATTGGAACCTAACATTACACATTTTTTGAAATTTGTTATCTTGCTTTCTTTTAAAGTTCTTTTCTTTGCGTTATCAAATAAAATTTAATTTTATAAATGCAAATTTACGATAATTTGAATTACTATACTTCTAATTAGAACAAGATTCTTTCTACTAATATTTAATTATTAATTCAAAGAAGATTCTTGTTCTTTTATAAGATTAATTGTATTGTTTTTTTATAACTCTTTTGTACAACTTATTGTCGAGATCGATAATTACTTCGATAAGATCAAATATATTGCTAATAAATTTGTTATTATACATAATTTTGTTCTTGAGATTGTTCTTAAAATTTTGTCGAAACATTGTTATAAATACAACATTGTTTTACTTGATAAGATTAATATATTTTTGAACTCTTTTTGCGTAGTTTGTTGCAAAGATTTGTTAATTAAATACTAAATTACTCTTTTTGCAATTTGTTTCTCGTTAAATGTTTCGAAGATTCTTCGAAGCTCTTTTATAAAGTTATTAAAGTTCGTAAATATTGCACAAGAATTTTTGTTATAATTTTCTAGATATTTGCGTAAATTTAACTCGAGTTAATGCTAAGCTCTTTTTTTAAGAAATATTAATACAAAAATCGTCTTCTAATTTGCTAAAATAGAATAGAAGATAAAATAAATATTTATTTGTATAAGATAGTTCTTTAGATCGATACAATCTTTATAATAGACGTTAGATTTGTTAATTCTTATCTTGTTGTCTTTATTATTAGTTAATTGACATAATATTGTTAAGTTAGTGCTCGAAATAGAAACGCGTTAATTTGATACAAACATTCTTAAAGTATTCAAAGTATTACGTTAATACTTTTGTAAAACATATTAAAGAAAATTATATTATTAAAGAGATTTGTAAATATCTTTAGACAATATAAGTAATTACTTGATAACAAAAAGTTGCAACTTTGTAATTGTAACAATAAATAAAGACTTAAAATAAATTAAATACAATTTATAAAAAAGTCGTGTTCAAGATCTATATACTAAGAAGATTCTTTTATATTTAAAATGCTTAGTATATTTAGAGTCTAAACTTATTAAATCTTCTAAATATTTGTTTAGTATACTTAGTTATTAAGATTACTAAGTATGTTAAATCTATATATATTTATATCTTGTACTACAAAGTTCTAAAAATTTATTATAATAATCTAGTTCTAAATAGGGTTATAACAACTTGTTTAAGTATAACTTATAAAGATTATAATTATCTTCTTTATTGTTGTTGTTGTTGTTGTTGTTGTTGTTGTTGTTGTTGTTGTTGTTGTTGTTATTGTTGTTGTTGTTGTTGTTGTTGTTGTTGTTGTTGTTGTTGTTGTTGTTGTTGTTGTTGTTGTTGTTGTTGTTGTTGTTGTTGTTGTTGTTGTTGTTGTTGTTGTTGTTGTTGTTGTTGTTGTTATATCTA